>Ga0214544_1005079_pt1 | contig 25860 bp, 13 predicted proteins | sample CNSS3metaG_FD_160074 | JGI IMG/M metagenome (GOLD analysis project Ga0214544, IMG submission 160074) | Root nodule microbial communities from cowpea collected in UCLA plant growth center, Los Angeles, California, USA - CNSS3 | ecosystem: Host-associated > Plants > Roots > Nodule | place: USA... | reverse complement strand
GACAATGATTATGATTCTTTGTATGATGCATTTCAACAACTACTTCATAAATCTAGTAAGTTAGATGCTGCTCACAAGAAATTAAAATATGATTTTAAGGAGTTACAAAGTAAGTTTGAAAAATCTCATGAAGAAGAAGAAATTTTGAAAAATAAAATTTCAATTTTAGAAGATAAAGAGACTGAAATTATTGAATGTGCATCTTGTAAAAGTTATATGTTTGATTTAAATATTCTAGAAAAACAACTTGAAGATGCAACAAATAATAAAAGGTTTGGAAAACCAATGTTTAGGAGAAAGGTCTTTCATAAAAATAAGCAAGCTCCCAAGAATAAAAATAAAAGAACCCGTAGAGTATGGGTAGAGAAAGGAACAACTCATTCTTGGAATATAAATTGTGTAACATGTTTTTATTGTATGCAAAAGGGGCACACTTCAAATGAATGTAGAATAAAACATTTTGATGTCCCTAATGGAAGATGTGCTTGGATTCCTATTATAAAGTAACATGTTTTTAACCTCAAAGGACCCAAAGAAGTTTATTGGGGACCAAGATGTTATTATTTTTTGTCTCGCAGGATATTTCAAAATCAAGAAAGTTTCTTTGATGTTCAAGAGCTAATATATTTATCAAACTTTTGGTATCCCGGTGAGTTCTATGATTTTATAATGGGTTTGGGAATTTTAGATATGTGAAAAAGTCTTAGAAGTCATTAATTTCAGTGTTTTCCGGAAAACTCCGATGTGATAATCGATTATCTAAGAGGATAATCGATTATCAACAAATCTGGAAATTTTTGTGCTTGGTTATGAAACAATAATCGATTATCTTAAGCTGATAATAGATTATCTTGCATAATAGAACGCATATTTTCAAATTCTTTACTGTTTAAGTGAACTTTTCAAAAATTTAGACCATGAGCAACAACTAGGTACTTCATAAATGTAAATTAGTATGTTGGAGTTCATTTTGTTAAAATAATATTTCTTTCTTTAAACCCATAATTTTTAATCTTTAGAGTCTCTCTTTCATTTAGGGGGAGTCTTTGATTAAGGGGGAGTATTTGTTCTTGAAATATTTGTATCAAAAAGGAGAAATATTACATGTAGGAGGAGTTTTATATCTTAAACAATTTTTTTTTAAGGGGAAACTTAAGTTATCTGATTTAGGGGGAGTTGTCTAAAGAATTCATTTTTTATTATGATCAAAAAGGGGAAGATATATTTGTGTTATTATCTTGTGATAAGTGGTACCTATTTAAGGGGAAGATATGTGTTTATTAATATCTTGTAATACCTTATGTTTTAAAAAGGAGAGAAAAATTATTTATCTTTTATTTGGATTAACTACTCTTTTCTCTTAAGTTGTTTATTAAGAACAGGACACATCACAAGTCTTCAGTAATTTTTTACCATCATCAAAAAAGGGGAGATTGTTGACAAAAAGAAGAAGATGGACATCTTCCTCCAATAAAGGAGTTTTGATGATGATTTATGAAGAAGTATGGAAGACTTGATGATGATGCATGGAAAAAATGTTGAAGACTTAAAAGAACGCTTCGATTCAAGAGATTAGTTGTTTAAAGTCTTGTAATATGTGAGATAGTTAAATTAGTAGGTCAAGAGTCAAAAGGCAGAACCCAAACAGCAGAGCAATAAGAGATAGTCTTATTTTTACAAACGCACCGTGATAATCGATTATCACTTATGATAATCGATTATCATAAGTTTTCTTTTAAATTTTTTAGAAACTGCTATGGAATAATCGATTATTTCAGAAGATAATCGATTATCAGCGTGAAGCAATTTTTTTCAAAAACTACTCTAGAATAATCGATTATCACTTATGATAATCGATTATCTGTGGCAGTTGTGACTTAACTTTTCATATTCTTAACCTAATTCCTAAATAAGCTTCTATAAATAGAGTTGTAGGCTTTCATTGTAACACACAGAAGTTAGAGAAGTCTAAAGTACTTGAGAACTCTCTGTGGGAAGGCTTTGAAAAACGTAGTATGGGTATAGCGATAACTTTCATCAAGTGGGATCTTGAGTGATTGAGTGTTGCTATTGTTGCTAGGAGAAACCAGTCATCCTTTGTGTGATTCAAAGGAGGTGTTCATTCCTTGTGTGATTCAAGGAAGGTGTTTTCATCCCTTGTGTGATTCAAGAGAGGTGTTTTCTAAACCCTAATCTTTCTTATCATTGATTGTAAATTTGGTTTATTTTAGTGATTGAGTTAATCTTGTTTTTTAGAGATTAACAACTGGACGTAGAGTCTTTTGATCCGAACCAGTATAAATACTTTGTGCAATTTTCTCTTTTGTACTCTCTTTATTTTATTGTGTTTATTAAAATAAAGGAAATATTTTTAATTGATCTTTGATATTAAAAGGGAAAATTTTAAAAGCACAATTATTATTAAGAACCCAATTCACCCTCTCTTGATTTTTGTCCAAACACTTAAACATTTCGTTGTGCGATACCAATAGATGTTATTTAGATCATCCATTACTACCTTCAAGTTGATGGTGGGGTTATACTAAACCGTAGTGGCAAACATTTTTCACCTCTGGTTCATCCAAATGGTGGAACCTACCACGAAATTTCTTGCACTCATCCTTCTTATCAAGTTTATATCATTCGCTACAACTTTGGTTGTATAATTTTGAATCTTGGGCCAGCTTTTGCTTCTTGATGTTGTAGGAGATCCTTCTAAATTGCTAACTGAATGCCATTAACAAAAATAATAAAATTCCTAAAACAACATAGATAAGATCACATGAATATAAAAGGATGTCATTACCTAGTTCTCTAATTTTTTTGGGTGCTCCATGCGTCAAAGAAATTGTTCATATGATTTCTGCATTTTATTGCAAGGCTGTTTAAAAAAGGCAATGACTCGAAATTTCTTGGATAAAGGGGTATATCATTCTAATACCAATTAAAGTATTAATTAGTCATTTGCTGAACTAATATACTAATTTGAAATTAAGAGAAGGAAAAACTCATGTGTTGGTGCCTAGGCCAGAGAGAAGTGCCATAATTTTTAAAGATAATTTTTTCAAACTACATTAGCTTTGGTATAAAGTATTCTTCCTAGCTCCTTTATGGTGTTCACCCAGTAGATATTCCATACTGATTTCTTTATCTGCCAAGAGAATGTTAAGCTTTTCTTTGTTATGTACACCTTGCTCAAGTTGTTATAGGCAACATATATACAAAATTTACTAAACAAAAGATCGTATAATCATAAACTTTAGAAACTATCACAAAAAATTATTTATTAGCTAAGTGTATGAGAAATTTCATCCACTTAATTTTCTTCCATAAATAAAAAGGTTTTTCGTTGACTACAACTACATATTTGACGTTTAAGTACCCAAAAAGAAATTTATGGAGCAGGGTTGCGGCCGATTGTATTTTCCTTTCCAAAAACAACAAAATCAATTCTATAACTTGAAACAAACTAATATACTCCAGGGTAAGATTCAAATCTTTAGTAATCTTCTCAAAGTCTCTAACATTGTGTTTAGATTGAGCATTTCAACAATGCTTAGAAATTAAAATGCTTTGTATTTGAATTGTTTGTAATTAAATTTTATTCATTTTTTAAATAACTTGTTTGGATAAAGACATTAAAATACCTGACATTTCAATTTTTTGTTTGAAAAAAATAAATTGAATTTATTGTGAGATAAAATTTAATTTTAACAATATTTATTTTATGCTTAATTATGTTTTGAGTTCATGATAAATTTAGAAACACGCTCGACAACCCAGATGGGTCGAGCAGACCCAACTACGCAACCAGATTGGTTAGACCTGACGACCCACCCGAGTTGGACTGACTGGGAAGCCCAGATAGACTGGATGGCCCGATGATCTAGAGGGCTGATGGCCCATATTGCACGATTGTGCCGTCAAGTTCGTCAATATGGCACGGTCCAACCCGTCTAGGTCATTGGCCCAATGCTCTAGACGGGTCCGACAACCCGAACGGGCCCGACGATCAAGACGGTTCCGACGACCTGGACGGGGCCGAATACCCGAACAGGTTTGACAACTCAGACGGGCCCGTATACCCAGACGGGCCCGAAGACCTGGACAGGTCCGACAACTAGGATGGGCCCGAGGACCCAGACAAGGTTGACAACTCGGATGGGCCCAACGACCTAGACGGGCCCGACAACTCGTACGAGCCCATTCAAACCGTCAGGTCCATCCGGGTCGTCGGGACCGTTCTGATAGTCTGGCCTGTACGAGTCGTCGGGCCTGTTTGGATTGTTGGGCCCATCTGGGTCATCGTTCCTGTTTGGGTCGTCGGGCCCGTCTGGGTCATCGGGCTCGTTCGGGTTGTCGGGCCTGTCCAAGTCATCGGGCATGTCCGGGTCGTCGGGCATGTCTGGATCGTCGGGCCCGTCCGGGTTGTCGGGTACGTCCGAGTCGTCGTGCCCGTCCGGGTCGTCAGGCATGTTTGGGTCGTCGGGCATGTCCGGGTAATCGGGCCCGTCCGGGTCATCGGGCATGTTCTGGTCGTCGGGCCCGTTTGGGTCGTCGGGTACGTCCGAGTCGTCGTACCCGTCCAGATCGTCTAGAATGTGAGGTTGAGTGAGAAGAATTTCAAATTTCTCCTATTTTGAGGGTATTTGAATTTCTACTAATTTAGCTAATTGAAATCCTTCAAAAAAAATGCTTGCATTTGAAATGTTTTTTAATTTCTCTATCCAAACAAAGCATTTCATTACAAAGAAATCTAAATTCTTCAAAAAAAATAAATTGCTTCACTAAAATACACTATCCAAACACACTCTAAGTGAATTTTTTCTCCGTGATAATCCTTTGTCACTTGATTTAAAAAGCTTAGCAAGTTGTTCGACTGTCATAACATGAGTACATGTCCATGAGTGGATGTCCATGAACAACCAATTATTATCGTTAAAGTTTAAATTGATACTACGATATCAAAATGAACAATTTTGTCCGTGTTTGATGAAGAAAGTCATAAAAATTGAACCTTTTGGAAATAAAACATTTTGAAAAAGGGTCTTTTTACTTCTGCTTTAAAGCCTTGTATTTGGTCATGAGCAATTCAGTCTTCTCCTTCTTGAATATTTCCAGCATCTCAAAAACAACATCAAGTTTTCTTCATTTGTGTATGCTTCACACAATCCTTTATCTTGAAAACTACAAAATAGAAACTATGGGATCTTTGGAAATGAGGAAAAAACTAGAAAAAAAAACTTCATACCTTACGAACTCATTTGCAAAATGAATCCTAGTTTGAACAATCCTTGGTCTGAACAAACAGTACACAACAACAAAAGTACATCAATATAAATGTGGTTTTATAAACAAATAAAATTGACAACCAAGTTCTGCAAGAAACTTTGAGAGGGTAACGACTACCAAGACAACCTTCTTTCAAAGAGTGGAGGCTTATACTTAAACTAATGCATGTAAGCCTAGTAACATGTTTTAGAAAGAAAAAAAAAGCTCAAATTCATCTTTACATATTAAAAAAAAAAAAAGGAACAAAAATACTTTATGTAATCCCAACCATAAAGTGGTTTCTTCAGTGGAATACCAGAAACTACTTCAACTTAAGAGGAACAATATCCCTATCATATATATATATATATATATCAACTATAGAGGTAGCTAAATGTTGCAATTCAAAATTTGAATTTAGAATTTAACAATATTTCTAAATCTGAAGAAAGGCGCCAAAATGAGTATAAACCCTAAACCCCAAATTAGTGGAAAAAATAAACCCTATGTCAAAATATGAGGATTTTATGGAAATAAAAAACAACTAACTAAGATAAAGAGGTTGTTTATACCTTCAAATGGTTAATCCTAACAAACCTGCAACCAAAAAATACAAAAGAGGGAAAGATTAGAGGTAAAAACATAGGAAACAAACTTCTTTATATAGATATGTAAGGAAGATGTTTCATTTTTTTTTTATCACACTTCTTAGAGGCAAATACAATTTGGTTTTCGTAGAACAAACATAAACCTAACCTATACGCATGGTCCACTATCGTCAAAGAATTTGACTTCAAAATCTGAAAAGCAGGTCTGAAGACTACCTTAGTCAAAAGCGGACCTCATCAGAGGTTCAACCACAATTCCAGCACATATCCAGAGTATCTTCTTAAAATTGAAAAAAAAAACTTGAATAAAGTAAAATTAAAGATTCCAACACAAAATTGGAAAACCCTTTTCTACATTCAACCATGTTGCGAAAAAAGGGATAAATTTGTAGAGATGACCAAAAAATGAAATACTTGGAATATGATCAGAAGAGGAACGTGCCTTCAATGTAAGAACAAACAACTATCACATATCACATTTCAAATTAAAAAAAAAAAAACTACTTAAAGGGATACACTTTTTTTGTGATTGTGAATTGTTATAATTAAATTATGTGTTATTGTGATTGTGAATTAAAAATTTGGCTAATGTTATAATTTTTATTTATTATGTGTTATTGTTATTATCTTTGGTTAATTTCAAACTTTTTTTTACTGACTTTTATTAATTTTAAATTAATGTTATTATCATTTTTATGTTTTCATATATTTTTTATTTTAACTCTCAATATAAATATAATGACTACAATTCTAAAATAAATTTATTTCATTTTATGTTATTATTATTATTTTAACTTTTTTTATTTATATTTATATTTTTATTAATATATAACTAAATATATATTATAATCTTTGGTTAATTTTGAATTTTTTTACTGAATTTTATTAATTTTCAAATAATGTTATTATTATTACTATTTATTTATTGTAAAAACAATAGTTTGATTTTTATTTATATTTTTTAAATTATGTTACTATAGAACATGGTGTAGTGGTACTAACTTCTTAATAGAAAAAGATGTCAAAATAATCGTAAAAATATTACTTTAACCGTTTCATTGCAAAAATAATATTTATATTTTTCAAATTACCTTATTATTATTCATTTTCATATTTTCATGTATTTTTTATTTTAACTCTTAATATAAAAATGATGATTAAAGTTCTAAAATAAATTTATTTCATTTTATGTTATTATTATCATTATAACTTTTTTATTTTATACTAGTGAAACGGACTTTATCGCACCTGTGTGTTCACATTTTTTTAAATATATAATTATTTTTAAAATAGTTGTTAAATATAAAATTAAAAAAATAAAATATGTATACATAACTTGTTTTTTAAATAACGGTTTAAAACAATTTTTTTTTAGAATAACGATTAAAAATAAATTATTTATAAATAATTAACTTTTAAAATAATTAAGGATAAAATGAAATAATGAAATGTAAAAACAAAAAAAATTGTATCCTGTTAGTATATTGTTATAAATTTATATAAGTAAATATATATTGTTGTGAATCTTTAAAAATAAAGAAAATAGAGTGGGTATTTAAAAAGAAACAGTTGTGAGCACCAAACTTTGCCCCTTGTGAAATAAATAGAGTGGGTAAATCTTTTCCTTTTAGTTAAATTTAGATGTACTTCTTTTTGTGTTGGATAAAAAAAATTTACACTTTGTGCTCCTTCAATTCTATTAAGTATAGATAGATTTAAGTTAATTATTATCTCTATAAACAAATTATAAATTTCAACGACAAAAAAATATAAATACTTTCATTATTATTATCTTTATACTAAAAAATCCTCTAAATTTAACTTAAATATTAAAACATAAGTAATTTTATAATGAATGAATTTAAATTTGTAGATAATAATTTTAAAATAACATAATTCACTTATAATAAAACATTCCAAATCAAGAATATATATTAAGAAATTCTTCTTAACATGTTTAATTGAGAATTAATGCTCATTCATAACATTTTAAATACAATAAAGATGTTTAATAGTACCTCTTAAAATATATTAGTTAAAGAAATAAATTTTTGACTTACTGTCATAAAAAAATATGCTATAAAACATTAATGACGAAGTAAATTTAAATATAATTTTAATTATTTTTTAACTGAAAAAAATTAACCTAAATTATATTGAACAAATTATTATACATGTGTAATATACATATTTTGTAACCCATGTTTTTGTCTATAAAGATAGTAACCAAAGTAACATTTCTTCCCCAAATCTGCAATCCTTTTTATTAGAAATATAATTTTTGATGAATGTTTCTTACTGTAGGTACATTTCCTTTTAATTTAACTTTATTAGAGGCAATCCTTCGATATCTAATATTGAAAAATTTTAATATTCACCTTAAAATTTATGATCTTAGTAATGTGTGACTAAACTTGAAACATATATTGATTTTAAAAATAAGATAAAAGTTATTAAAATAAATATCATGATAATCTTTTTTTTTTGTGATGTAACTAAATTTGTAAACAATTTTATCATACATAATACACGTTACTTTGATGTCTGACCGTCCGATACTTACTGATTTTAACATTGTATTGGGAGATTACAAAATCATCTCATGGAATTTATGTGACTTCCTCAAATCAAACCATCTGGGTGTAAATTTATGTTCTTTAAATTCTCATATTTTCTTTTCAACTCTTTGCCTCTCTTCCAAGCTTATAAAAACCAACACATGATCTTCGAGCGAAGTTATGTTCATGAAAAATTGGGTAGGCAAAATTGAGAGCAAGAAAAATCTACACTTTACAATAATTTACCATTAGACAATTAGATCAACACAAAAAGTAGTAAATTTCTTTGTTATTTCTCCTCGTAAAAAACCAAGTAAGCAAAGGAATGAAAGTAAAAAAGTAAACAACTTGCTCTTTCCTATCCCTGATTTGGATAAATCATCCAGTTTATTAAAAGCAAATCTATTTCAATGTAAATCAGAGTTTGATGCCAACAATTTTCCAAAAAGCAGTGTCAAAGCTATTTAATTTATGTGCAAAGTATGTATAGTATGCCAAACCTATAGAATAAATTTCATGAAAACCTATTAAGACAAATTATAAATAACTATGTTAGAGTTTTACCCAATGTATCAAAAAAAAATTAAAAAAAAATCTATTATAGAATGAAATGATTAGAAGTATGTGTATTGTGTACCGGTTCACAACTTCTATAATACTTAATACAACAATATTTAACATGCCAATTGAAATAAACTAAAGAAAATGGGTGAAAGAGAATTCTGTTGTTGAGCTACTTCTTCAAGGGAGTTTGAGAGCATAAAGACAACAGTAAATAAAGCAAAATAACCTCAAATTCACAAAATTAAGTATGAATATCTAAGGGAAAAAATTGATGTTGAGTTAATAATTATTAAAAAGGATGACGAGTTTTACCAAAATACAGTTTTCCAAATCTTCCATCTTCTAGTTCTCTACCAGGATCAAAGAAGTTTGTAGTCTCTTAAAAGTGTTTTGATACGATCCTATCCAGGAAAAAGTATGATCGTTTCTGAATTTGAATCCTCAAGAGGCACGACACGAATAAATAAGAGAAGAACGTGAAATAAGACAGAGATGGAGGATGCCACAATCTAGCAAATTGATAAGTCAAGTGAAGATTCGCCACAAAAATGTTAATCTTTGATAAGAACCGGAGGCCTAAGCCAAGAACAAAGAGAATCCTCTCTTTAATGAAATCAAATTCAATATATGACTAAAAGTACCTACATTGTTTTTGGTACCTCTATATATAGGAACATAAGTTTAAGAAAACCCAAGAACTCTACAAGAAGGCCCAAGCCCAAAACATAAAAACATAAACTAATTTATAAAAGAAAGCCCAAAACCCGAAAACATAGAACATAACTAATTTCTAAGAGAAAACCCAAAGTCTAAAAACATAAACTAATTTTCCTAAAAATTATCCTTCAAATGTGTTTCAAGCCTTGATCTTCATATTCTTTGAATTTCAGAATGCTTGTAGCATCAGGAGCCTTGAATAGTTTTGATCTTCCAATCTCTTGCCCTTGTCATAGGTCCTTTAAATTGTAAAGGTTCATCTTCAAGTTCTTCTTGTATGGAATATTGGGATAGTCCTCTATCATTCCCTCCTTCTTGAAGAGAATTTGTTCTCAAATTTGTACCACTTGAAGTTTAGGAGATAGTCCTCTATCATACCCTCCTTTTTAAAATGAATTTGTCCTCAAATTCGTCTCACTTGAAGATTCCTTATCATTCTCCCCTGTTTGGAGAGAATTCGACCAGAATTTAGAAGGTCCTACGCACAAACACAAACATAAATCAAAGACACAAATCTAAAATAAAATAAAATAATAGAAATTCTACTAAAATGAGATTTGGATCCTGAAAGAGGCCAATCTCTTATTATCAAAGATTTTGGAGGTCTGCCTGCAGGGTCGAATACCCACTTGCACAAATCATCAAACAATTTTAAATTAAAGATAAAATGCTCAAAGAAAAGAAAATGAATATTGCTCAAACAAACAACCCAATTATAAGTATGACTTTGATCACCCATAAGTTTGTTAGAAATGGGTAAACGAGCTAATTCATGAGCATATATTTCTAAGCTTGTGTCTTTTTTTATCATCATTTCGTCTTCCCATTATTGATCTCCTTGTTGCTTGATGAACAAGACTTCCCTAAGAATCCTTTCTTCTTTCCATTGTTGATGCCATTGCTCTTTGATGAATAATTCGTCCATAGGCAATAGAACAATCAGAGGAAAGTTAGTACCTTTTTTCATTGACAATTCATAATGCTCTCTTATTTCTTTATCTTTTTCTCTCTTTTCTTCCTTCTCTCTTTTTCTACTTTATTCTTTCTTTTCTTTTTCTCGCTTTTCTTTCTCTTTTCTCTCTCCTTCTTCTTTCTCCTCTCTCTCGATCTTTTCTTTCTCTTCTTTTTCTCTCTTTTCTTTCTCGTCTCTTTCTCTCTTTTCCTTTGCTTCATTTTCTGTAAGTGTTTCCTTCTCATGAGCTCTTTTTAGCTTTCGCTCTTGCCTTGTTTTTAATACATCTAATCTTTGCATTGTCCTTTCTTCCTCGCTCTTGCCTTGAGGTCTTCACGAATCATGGGACTGGCATCCCCATTAGGACATTGATGAGTTTCATGCCCATAGCCTTTACATTTGGAACATCTTAATGTACTTATCTTTGGCAATAATTTTCTATCAGGATTGTGCTTCCGTTTAATACTAGCAATCTTGCCATTTAGCTTTATATCAACACCCAATTTCGTCCGGCTAAAGAAATAATAGAATCAATAATAATAATTTATTTTTTTAAGAAAATAAAAAAATAAAAAAAAGTAAATAAGTTTTTTCTTTGTCTAAATAATAATAATAGGATAATAATAATAATAATAATAAATAAATAAATAAATAAATAAAAAGAAAAAAATAGAGAGACTGTTTTAATCTTATATGTATTTTCTTTTGAGGCTTTGTTTCTATTTTAGCCCAAAATACTCTGTACACCCACACCGTTTTTTCTTGCAACTAATGCAGTCCAAAATTTAATTTTCGCACCCCCACTCTATGCTTTGTCGTTTCTACTCCAGATTAAGAAGTTAGTCTAATAATTAGAAACAAAATATGTTCTAATATTTAGAATCATTTACTCTGATTTTGTGCTCTGATTTTATGACACCTCCTTTTTCAGATGAGAAAAATAGTAATATGTTTCTCAAGAATATCTTTCTTGTAATTATAATTAATTTGTCTTGATCATGTTTGATTTTGTGCTCTGATTTTATGACACCTCTTTCTCCAGATAAAGAAAGTAGTAATATGATTCAAAGCAATATCTTTTTTACTAATTAGAATCAATTTTGCTGATCACGTTTGATTTTGTGCTCTATTTTTTTTGTGATTTGATTCCCATAATGTGATAATATTAAAATCAATTCTTGCTTTTTAAATTTCTTTGTAATCAATACTGACTTTATTATGAGATTACATTAGATTTATAATGTTGTGTATATAAACCCATCAAGAAAAAGAATAGAATAATTTTTCTCTCGAAATTCTAGAGACCTCTCTCACCCTAAGCACACATTTTCTTTTAATCATCGCATATAAAAGACCCACTCACCTTAGATCGCCATCCCCACGTGCTTCTTGGTATTCCAACGCAACTATTGTAAGTCTGATCTCCCGTTCAGGTTTGCAAAAATTAATGTTTGTTGTGTTATGCAGTCTTTCTCGAGATTTGGTTATGATCTTGGTTGAATTTGATGTTTTCACTATTTCTTTTTGATATGGAAAAAGCATTACGGTCATGCATTTTTGGGTTCATTAGTTTTATAATTAATGTTTGTTGATTGCATTGGGTTGTGAAAGTTGTTGCATAAATAAGTGAGATATCATGTTTTAACATTCTATGAATATGTTGTGCCATATCTTTCATATTAAGTGTTTTAAAACTTTTTTTATAATAAAATAATATGTTTAATCCTAAACGGTTGTTTCCTAATCTTTTATTTATTTATTCATTTATTTTTCTAATGTTTTCATAAATAATGGACATATAATAGTCATGTTTTTGGGTATCATGTCTTATTTTGGATTTTTTTTTCTCTTTAAAGGAAGTGATAACAAATAAATAATTTAAATACCCTTTTAACTTTTAAAATGTATAAGTGCTCGTGTGACCGCTCGCGTCGTCTCAGTACTTAATACCTTCTCTCTTCTATAAGATTACTAAAAAAAATACAAAATTTTCAAATATTAAAAAAAGAGTGATATCAACATCTTCGAACAAATTGTTTTTTTTTTTCAAAAAGTTTTTCATAAAGAACTACGTGACCCTGATTCTCCATTATGAATTGAGATACGTAGGAGCAAGAACTAATCCTTGTTGGACCCAAAAAACAAAAAAACAATTTTTATTTCCTTTGTTTTTCTTTGTCATCTTTATTAATTTTTATTTATTTATTTATTTTTTTTATTATTATTTTTTTATGTTTTTGGAAAATAAACATTTAAAGGAGGCCACCTCAATTTGTATTTTAATTAAAGGTACCATCTTAGGATGGACGTTGTAGGGTGCTAACACCTTCACTACGCGTAATTAACTCCCGTACCCCCAAACTCTGTTTTCGTAGACCTTGCTCCTTTTTATGGTTTCCATAGTTTCCTATAATAACTATGGTGGCGACTCCAAATCTCTCTTTTTTATATTTTATTTTTGGTTCGTCATCCCGTCACGATTTCGGTTGTGACAGATGGTGACTCCACTAGGGACTTTAGAGAGTTAGGCCATTTAATTAAATATATAAAATTGATGTGGTTGTTTCAAATTGTTTTTGTTTTTTTTATTTTTTTTCTCTTTTCTTTTTCATTCTTTTTTTTTCTTCTTATATTTATTTGTTTTGTTTTGTTTTTGTTTTATTTCTCATTTATTATATTATTATTATTATTATTGTATATATTTTTGTTAATTTTGGATGATTGAATTATTTATTTATTTATTTATTGTTCATATTGCTTTATTTTTATGCTTGAATTTTGAATTATAGGATAAATGACTTTATTATATATATAATTGTCTGGTTTTTCTGTTTGTTTGCAGGAAGGGGTTTAGGTACGCATTATCCCCCCTTCACACACACTGTGTGCATGACATGAGTGAGGCCCTATACCCGAGTCTGAGTAATTTTAGAATTAGAGGGGATTGTGTAGCAGTGGATGTACTTCCCAAGTGGTCATTGTGAGAATCCCAACTAGAGTTTGTTTGCTTCATTGGTACTCTCACCTTTTGTTGTTTACCAACTGTCGTGGAAAATGCCATGAAGTGGGTCATAACTCTAGTGACCTTGATATTTAGATATTAGGAAACCATCCTGGTAAGTGCATGTATTTTATCTTAGAACCATTAGGCGCCAAACCTTTGTTAAGACACAAAGGGAGATATAGACATATTTTTATTCCTCAGTTTTTTTATTTTATTTTATTTTATTTTCTTTCCTCTTCTTTTTTGTGATTTAGTAATAAAATCATGCATGACATATTATTGCATCCATGTATTTATGTTTTACCATGTCATCTCATCATGTTTATTTAATTTTAGGTCTGAAATTATAAAAGCTGTGATTAAGTTTAAAAAGAAAAGGCAAATTAACGTGGAATTTGGAGTTGGGGGCAATTAGATTTTGATACTTTGAAGAAGAAATTATCCTCTAGGGTTATAGAAAGTAATTTGAGAGCGTGATAGATAGGTCTAGAGATTAAGTTTTCATTCTAACGCATTGATTTATGAGCTTTCTAGATGGTTGGGTGTGTGGACTCTTTTCCATGTTAATTTCTATTTACTCACAACTTTATAATTTCTTAATAAAATAAACGATTTGCATTATGTTTTTCCTTCCTTTTCTTTTTCTTATCTTTTTTTTGTTTAATAAAAATAATAGAGCAAAAATAATAAAAACAAATACGACAAGGCCAAGGCACCCCTATAGGATGCGAGCAAATAGTAAAAATATGGAGGATTGGGAAACCACAAGAGAAACAATAAAAGCAAATATCAATTAATTAAAGGACCAAGTAGGTCAAATCTTGGAGGCCTTGAAGTCCTTAAAGGCCTCAGGAGAAGCTTTATCAGTAAAGGGTGAGGAAAGCACTCACGACGCTCCTGTTGCTTTCCCAGCGTACGGATTCCCACCTCAATTTGTATTTTAATTAAAGATACTAATGTCTTAGGATGAGCGTTGTAGGGTGCTAACACCTTTCCTACACGTAATTAACTCCCGTACCCACCAAACTCTATTTTCTGAGTATTTTTTATAAATTTTGCGTTTATTCTTATGAATTAATGAAAAACCCATCATTTTATACTTAAAAAATTGTTTATTATTTTTTCTAGACAGGCGAACTGGTTCGATAACAAATAGTTCTTTTTTCCTAAATTTATTATTTTTCTTTTTCCTTAATGGTGGCGACTCCAAACCTCTCTGTTTTATATTTTATTTTTGATTCGTCATCCCATCGCGATTTTGGTTGTGACACTTTATAATTCTGGATTCCAAGGCATTAACGTCCTCTACCAAGGTCTCATAAACACTAGGTGTATCTCTACATGTCACTTTCTTGGTACATTCAAGTCCTCTAACCAAATGATCCTGATTAAGAGTAGGATAATTTAAACCATATGTTAAACCAGTTCCAGAAGAGTGCCTCTATGGAATCATGTTGCATTACTCAATATTGCTTGTTCCTGTAAGAAAATGTTAGTATAATAAAATATATTTAGGACCTCACCACCCTTTTAAGTGTTTCACTCAAATTCTCACTCGTGTATCACACTTATAGGTTTTTTTTTTCTTGAATGTACTCTTTTGCCCTTTATCACTCAAATTCCCTTTAGCGTTTGACAAAGAACTCTAGTAGCTTAAGCAAAGAGTGAACAAACAATGTGAAAAATGTTGTGAAATCTAAATCTTGACTCAAGAGATAAAAGAAAATACAAAACTCTAGACAAAACTTTAAGAAATTTTAAAGACACAACACAATAAAAAAAATAGGACCAACAAAAAGAGTTAAAGGAGACAACACGGAGACTCTTTGAGAAAGACTGATTGCAAGTAAAATGTCAATAAATCACAAATAAAATGCAACAAAAGGTTGTGTTGAACTCCACTTTTTTTTGGATCCTTACATGTTTTCTTTTCAATATATATTTGTTTCCTTTTGATTTTGATCCACAATATTTTTTTTTGTTGTATATTTTTTTTTTGCAGTTCAACACAACAACAAACTAAACAATTTATTCTTCAAACCCTCATACTTATGTAAATCAAAGTAAGTGCACTTGCAAATCCTAAACACAAAAATAAATAACTTCCACAAATCACATGTAGAAATACATAATTTAAACAGAGAACAGAAAAGAAAAAAAATGCTAAATAAAAAAATTCAACCAAATTGGAAACAACCTTAGGGTTTTTACTCCTTACAAATGAAACGAACAAAATTTAAAACAAAACACATGACAGACAGACATCGAAAAATTGTAGTTTTTTTTTTCATATGACAGAAAAATAACATAGAAGAGGAAATTCAAACCAGAACCTTGCTCTAGATACCAAATGATACGATCCTTTCCAGGAAAGAGTATGATCGTTTCTGAATTTGAATCCTTAAGAGACACGACACAATAAATTAGAGAAGAACGTGGAATAAGACAGAGATGGAGGATGCCACAATCTAATAGTCAAGTGAAGATTCACCACAAAGATGTTAATCTTTGATAAGAACTAGAGGCCTAAGCCAAGAACAAAGAGAATCCTCTCTTTAATGAAATCAAATTCAATATATGACTAAAAGTGTCTACATTGTTTTTGGTACCTCTACATATAGGCACATAAGTTTAAGAAAACATGAGAACCCTACAAGAAGGCCCAAGCCCAAAACATAAAAACATAAACTAATTTATAAAAGAAAGCCCAAATCCCAAAAACATAGAACATAACTAATTTCTAAGAGGAAACCCAAAGTATAAAAACATAAACTAATTTTCCTAAAAATTATCCTTCAAATGTGCTTCAAGCCTTGATCTTCATATTCTTTGAATTTCAGATTGCTTGTAGCATTAGGAGCCTTGAATAGTTTTGATCTTCCAATCTCTTGCCCTTGTCATAGGTCCTTTAAATTGTAAAGGTTCATCTTCAAGTTCTTCTTGTATGGAATATTGGGATAGTCCTCTATCATTCCCTCATTCTATAAGAGAATTTGTCCTCAAATTTGTACCACTTGAAGTTTAGGAGATAGTCCTCTATCATGTTTACTTCCCTTCTCAAATTCTTCTAAAGAAGAATTATGCAAACTTATTTTAGAATTAGATAGTACAAAAGATGTTACTGCATGGAGATAATTTTTTTTCATTAGACAACCATAACACAATTCCACTCATCTCAACTACAACAACACCTAGCAAGAATCATTCAAATTTTTAATTAGTACATGTACATTGTGAAAATTTTGTGAGGAACAAAGTAGCATCATTCAAAGACAACAAACATGAGAAAAATAAATATCCAAACATGAGAAAATTTTCCTTGTATTAACAGAAATAAGAGGAGTTTTGAAAAGCCGCCTAAAGCAGAAGCCACAAATTCTTTGACATCCATATATCCCACAAAAAAGAGTTAACAAATTTTAAGATTCATCGGTCAACATAGTACCAGTGGTCTCAACTTTTTGGTCTTTTAGTTCACCAAACACCAATTTACACCTTCCTTTCAAGCCTCCGTAGTGGCTTTGTTGAACCTATTATTTCAAGGTTTGTCGTGCTCGGTTGGATTTGACTTTATTGTTTGGAATTGGTTACCTAAAAAATGAAAAAGAAAAAGTAAAAATTGCAAAAAATTATAGCAATAAAAAGACTAATACATGCTAATAAATAAAGAACGGAGTAACAAAAATAACCAAATAATACTCCATCGTAGAATAATAAAAATCAAATCTTTTAAAAACCAACTTTGTCCTTTTGGTTGAGAGTTTTGCCTTTGTCTTTCAAGAAGTTTTCAATATTTTATTTTTCATTATGGAATATATCCTACATCTCGAAACAAAAACTAAGTTAATAGTAGAAGCTTCAGGTCATAAAGAAGTTTCACAATCCAAAAGCCCTTTGGTGATGACATTGAGAGGAAAAAAGTGGAACAAAATGTTAGCAAAAAGTGGAAGAAACAAAAAACATAAACCATGTAAATAGAGAGATAGAGAGCCACGACAAAAAGAGAAAAAAGAAAATAAAAGAAGAGCAAGAACGAAAACCAAAACCCAAGAGAAATCCATAGCCCAAAGCCAAACCCTAACTCAAAATCTGAAAAACAAAAAAAATGATAAAACAACAAAGAACATATCAAATATATAACTACAAAAATCAGTGGTGGAAAGAAAATGATAAAAAAATCAAATATATAACAACAAAAATCAGTGGTGGAGAGAAGATTATTAAACCTTTGAGACCCAATAATGTAGTGGAGAGAGGATGATTAAACCTTCGAGACCCAATAAAATGAGAAAGCTAGAACCAAAACCTGTATTAGCAGAAAAGAAAAAAAAATCAATGGTGAAGAGAAAAAAGTAAGAGAGTGTAATAGGTATGAGAGAAAAAGTTAGAAGTTCTTTGACACAAAGCGTTGAGAGTGAGAATAAAGAGATCAAATGGTGATGAGATAGTGAGGTCCAATAATGAAAAATAGGGTTTCCTATGAAGAGATAAGATAGTGAGAAGAGAGACAAAGAAGATATTGAGATATTCAGAGTGCAGAAAGAAAAATAGGATTTTGCTCATAGAGGAACAGTGAGGCGACAAAGGATGAGAGAAAAGTTAGGAGTGAAAAAATTAGGATTTTAGCACAGGGGATCAATTTTTCTTTTTGAATTTAAAGCAAAATAAGGAGATCACACGTGTAAGAACCACACTTTGCCACTTGTAAAAAAAAATAGAGTGTTTAAACTTTCCACTTTTAGTTAATTTTGTGTGTTTTGCTTTTTGTGTTTGATGAAAAAACTTACACTTTGTGCTCCCTTCAAATGTGTTATGTATAGATTCTATGTGGTGTAAGAATTTTAGTTTAAACAAAGATTTTAATGATTGTCATATCCCTTACGTGTGGTGTATGATTTGCACCATACACTTGATGAAATCATCTATATGAGTGTCGAGTGGGGCCGCTTATATGAGATCCTGGCATGATCTCTAGAGCACTCATGAATATCGGGCATGCGCATCGCCTAGTAAGCGCAACACACTGTTAACAACAAGAATTGTGAGGGTGTATGGTGATTGATAAACCACTAACATACATTAAGTGTTTTTTTGTTCATATAGCTTCCCATACCAACTACACAGTGTGTTAAGTTTCTCAGTTTAGGACTTGTTCATATAGCTTGCTATACTAGCTCTGATGCATTGCATCTTATAAGAGACCCAAGATTTTCTTCTTTCAATCTTTCTTTTCTTCTCTTTTGCAATGTGTAAGGGATTGTTGTAAATAAACGTTATACCATTTCAAAAGATGTGAAATGACAACGTTAATGTTACGTTGATGCACCTATAAAGTCTTGCTTTTTTCACTTTGGATTTGACCATAATTTCACAAACCCTTTTATTTAGTTTTTAAGATTGTTACCCGTTGCTTTCTCAGCTGGCCATGGGTTTTGTACCATTTGCATACTCCTCCCCCATCTATAAATAGATGTCATTTGCCTTCTCCAAGACACACCACTTGAACTTACTTTCAAACTAACTTCCCTTGACTGTATTTGATCTCTCAACAAAATCTCGACCTTTACGTTAACCTTTACATCGTCCTACGATCCTCCAACAGTTATAAAGACACAAATAGATTTTTGGTTTAGTGATATTAACATACCTTTGAAATCACAAAAGATCAAAGAATTCTAAGGAATTCGTTACAGTTACACGCAACACCCATTGGGTCACATGCATGTCAAACACAAATTGACTCAAGAAATATAGTAGAATTTGAACTTACTTTATACTTGAAATTGATCGTTTGGTATAATTGTCTTTGCTACTAGTTCACATTCAGATCTTCAAGAATATGAGAAACCAACTTCCCAGACGACGACAACTTTAGTATTCTGTGTAAGCTCTTTATGTGCGACGTACGACGAGGTTCCAACTTCTTCGAATAGCAACAATCTCAGCTTTGTGAACCCTTTTTTGTGCGAAAACAGGGAAACTGAGAATAGAGTTCGAAGAAAGCGCATTGTAGCCCTTTTTTCTATGAACAATAAAACTTGGACATTGCGTGGGTTTGGGTTTGCAGTAGGTGGATTTCTAAATGTGTGTGTGTGGTTAGTCTTAGCTTTGTGTGACTAATTTTTGTTTGATGGGTGGTTTTGGTTATTTTTCTTTTCCTGTGTGATGGAGTTATGTAGAAGGGTAGGAAGCATGCGTTGTTTAGTGGGTTCTATGTGTATGGTTAGTTTTAGCTTTGTGTGACTAATTTTTGTTTGATGGGTGATTTTGGTTATTTTTCTTTTCCTGTGTGATGAAGTTATATAGAAGGGTAGGAAGCGTGCGTGGTTGAGTGGGTTCTATTTTTGTTGATGGTTCTATTTTAGTGGTTTAGTAAGAAACATGCATGGTTTAATTCTGTTTTAAGAAGAGACTACTCAAGCTCGTCTAGTGCGCTTTCCAACTTTAAGTGCTAATTCAATGTCTATTTTGAAAGAGAAGTGTAGTGCTTTGACTAAATGAGGCGATTAACCACTACCAAAAAAATCAATCATAAGCATGGGGATTTTTTATTTATTTTTAGGAAATAGTATAAAAAGGGATTCCCACATGCATTATGCAAAAGATTGAATTTATAAAAATAGGATATTATTACAGTCATTGTTCAAGACTGATGAAGAGTTAAACCCCATGTATTATTTATATTAAGCTTAGATATTGTAATCTTCAATGATATATTTTTTTAGTTCCATAAATGAGTTAATCTTGTTTTGGTCTACAATTATATGGAAGGGTTAGGCTAACCTGCTTACTAAAAAATAGTTCAGATGTGAAGTAAAAAGAACTCATTAACAAAATGCTACAGTTTACAAATTGTGAACATTTCAATAAGAAACATCTCTACTTGAGACACAAGTTCCAAAAATAGAATATCTATAAATGAGGTAAATGGGTTCTAATACCATGTATATGAAATGATATGGAACTTAATTATAGCAAATAAAAGTGTTGAAAAACTATTGTTGATATTTATTATACTAATGAACATGATGGATTAGAAGACAAGGGTTTAATATTTAATAATATTGAAGGTTTAGAAAAGATTTTCAGTCAATTTTATGTAGTTATATATGTTGAAATTTAATTTATTCAATCAATTTTTTTAAAAGCTTCTTTATAAGAGTATCACATTGCATGTTTGAAATTGAGAAAGAAAAAAGGAACTCGAGGTTGAAACAAGGTTGAAATGCACGACATTAGCATGCCACACTACAAAATTTACGAGGTTCTTCCATTGGATAGTTTTGTAACTATATTTTTTTATATGGGCAAAATATAAAGATGCGTTGTTACTTTTTCTTTTCCTCTTTCACATTATTTATTTTGGTATTACATTACTACTTCTTAGATTTGTGAAGTATCTATGTTACTTAAGCACCTGAGCATGAATGGCATATTCAAAAGTATATGAAGAAAAAGTCAGAAAACGCCTTTCTGATATGCTCACCAAAGCTAGGAAGAAAATGAAGAAACCTAATTGGATGGGAAAAACATAAAGATGTCTTGTTACTTTTTCTTTTCCTCTTTCACTTTATTTATTTTGGTATTACATTACTACTTCTTGGATTTGTGAAGTAACTATGTTACTTGGGCACCTGAGCATGAGTGGCATATTCAAAAGGTGTATGAGGCAAAAGTCAGAAAACACCTTTCTAATATGCTTACCAAAGCTAGGAAGAAAATAGAGAAACCTAGTTGGATGGGCAAAACATAAAGATGTCTTGTTACTTTTTTTCTTTTCCTCTTTCACTTTATTTATGTTAGTATTACATTACTACTTCTTGGATTTGTGAAGTACCTATGTTACTTGGGCACCTGAGCATGAGTGGCATATTCAAAATGTGTATGAGGCAAAATTCAGAAAACACCTTTCTGATATGCTCACCAAAGCTAGGAAGAAAATAAAGAAACCTAGTTGGATGAGCAAAACATAAAGATGTCTTGTTTCTTTTTCTTTTCCTCTTTCACTTTATTTATTCTAGTATTACATTACTACTTCATGGATTTGTGAAGTACCTATGTTACTTGGGCACCTGAACATGAGTGACATATTCAAAAGGTGTATGAGGCAAACGTTAGAAAACCCCTTTCTAATATGCTCACCGAAGCTAGGAAGAAAATGAAGAAATCTAATTGGATAGCTGAAAAAGCTTAGACTCAGTTGCTTGACTATTGGGAGAATAAAAAGTTCAAAGACTTATCCTCTCAAAATCAAACCAACAGAGCTTCAGTTAGAGGTGGAGCACTACACTTTACAGGACGTAAATCTCACCCTGAGATTGCATTGGGACTCATAAGTTTTTTGTAACACGTGTACCAAATTTGCTTACAATATTATTAATCATTTTATATTGTTGGTGATATAATCTTACTAATAACTTTTCCCAAGAGCAAAAATATGGTCTTCATGTGAATCCATATAAGTTGTTTCTTGTCACTCATAAGAAGAAGGACAGTGCTTGGGTAGATACATGTGCCCGTGAAACATATGTAGGTTGTTAATAGTTGGTTTATTTTTGTTGGTAATATACAATTCTAACACTTGTCAAATATTATGTATGAGTAGGAGACATATGACGTGTGCGGGACATGGAGACATTTAGTTTTGTAGGAATTGCAACAACAACAAAGATTCAATGTTGGAAAGATGTTGCTGGAGGAAAAAGTAAATGTAGAGTTTATGGAACTGAGAACTTGGTTGCCAACATTCATCATGGTGTGTCATCCCTCACTCAACCTTCTACTTTAGCCCGCATAATTCATCCACGATTAAGACAATTAGTTGAGACAAAGAGACTTCTAGAAGAGGTAAAACATGACACTATGACAGGTGATGAAATTGATGAGAAATATGCTCTCGTTCAAGAAGAATTAAGTTTGATCAAGCAACAATTAGCCATGACGATGGAGAAACATGTTTCAGACACTTCAACAGGTACCAGTCGTGTGCATCCGTATTATGGTGAAGACTTGGATGATCACCCTATTCCTTGAAGATGATACATCTTTGTTTTTGTTCAAATTGTGTATACACTTTTTAAAAATTTAATTTCTTAATTATATTATAGGATATTCGTAATGTGGCTTTAGAAATTAATCTCTTACATTTTAGTTTTTCATTTTTCAGGTTTGAGTGCAATCCTTCTCTCTTCCATTATGGATTGTGGCCTGGATGTGGCTGCTAGTAAGTTCTATAGGCTAAGTAGTATAGGCTAAGTAGTATAGGCTAAGTATTAAAATTTAGAATGTAATGCCAATGTGACTATAATGACAATATCACTGGACTTGTCTTATTTGGATCTTAGACTTATGTATTTTGTGTGACTATTTTAATTTGATCTAATTAAAGTCATAATGTACTGGATTTTATGTTTGCAATTTCAATTCTAAATGAATGGAATGATATTGTGGATTGCTTGAAATGTGTCTGGATGAAGGTTCTAGGATTGGACGGAAGTTCTGAGTTGTGCCTAGAAACAAATATTTCATTCCAAAATTTGCAGGTATTTGCATCGGCTAAACCCATGCAAGGTCGACACCAATGATTAAATTTCAAATAGTTTGCGTGGGTTTAGCCCATGCAAAACCCACCCAAATGCGTTAAATTCTCCATTTAAATATTTTATTATTTGAATCATTCATGGGCTTGGTCTACGCATAAGGAATTATGATTATATTTTTATGCCTTTTTGTCAGTTTAGCCCATGCATAACTCACTCAAATTCGTTAATTTCTCCCCTTTTGCGTTGTGACCGACTAAAGCTTTTTTAAGTGTTTAATTTATTTAAGTTTTTCGTGGGCTTAGCCCACACATAGGAAATTATTATTATAATTTTTATCGCTTTTCATCGGTTGATCCGACAATATGTGAGCCGCAAATGTTCGTCCCCTTTTAGTTGATGCAAACAAAATTTTCGTCCATCAAATCGGCCTAGGCCACCTTACCGTCGTTGGACCGACATAATCCTCTTCTTATTGTCAGTTTTGGCTTGGACAACGCAAAAAACCTATATTCTTGTTGTGAATACTACGATTTTGTTTTGTCCAAAACTGTAACATATAACAAAATATGGACCACAATTCATAACTTATTCCTTTAAAAAACTACATAAGATTTGGTTATGATTTGTGCATTAACACTAACCCATACTCTATTATAGGCTACGATTTTGTAAAGAACAGCCTAAAATAAACTTAAAGTCTATGTGCACTTATTTTCTGATGAAGACTTTATTTACTTATCAAGTGAAGTGAAAACAACATTGTCTTTCATACGAAGCACTGTGTGACACATTGATTTGCTTGCTTTCCATATTTTAACATCTTTTCTTATTTTTGATAAACACTTAATCAAAATTATAAGCTTGTTGGACTTTTACTCTAACACTACATATAATAGTCTTACCAATGGTTTGATAAACGATTTCACGCATGTTGCATACTAAAGTTGGATGAGATGCATGGTGGTTTTGTGTGGTCTAAATTAATTTGGTTGAGAGCTTGGTTTAATTTCCTGGAAGGTTCTTAGTAACTAACTCTCATCTAGCCTTTTTCCCCCACAACCTAGCCGTACACTTCCAACAAATCAATTGAAATTAGTTTTTGAATGCCGACAAAAGCTATAAAATCGATCTAAATTGGCATGAAACACCAGATACCTAGTATATACCTAATGTGAAGTAGAATAAACATGTCATAACTTTCCATGGAAAGTGTCACTTCTATTCCTTTTCCTTGATTTTTCAAGCACATACTTTTTCCTCTTGGGGTCCCCCTTCCCAATGCCCATAAACCAAATAGGAAAATCCAATGATGGTACCCACACCCTTGACCCCTACCAGTCCCCACCATGATTTCTCCTCTTTATGAATGAATATTGAGATAGAAACATCATCAAACTAACCTCTGTGTCTGTTTTTCCTCTTTCCAACAACAAGTTTCAATGTCTGAGTCTGAATTAGCCTCTTGTGATGAATCTCCCTCCTCCTCCACATCCACTCCAACCATTCAAATAGTCTCAAAGTCCTTCTCTGAGAGGCTTATGGGGAAATTCTTTGATGCCACTCAGTTTGATTTTGTGTATGAGCAAAGTGGCCTTTGGTCTCCCCCAGTAAGAAGAACTGTGTTCTTGGCCTCACCTGCAGGTAACATATGCTCTCAAGATGAAATTCTGAGGAAGCTCAAGAAGGCAAAGAAGCCTTGCAAGAGACCCATGTTGTGCTTCTTCAATGTATGCACCTCATCTTCTTTCTTTCATAATTTTTATATTATATTTAGATGTTAACTATCTAAGTTAATTTTTACTGTGAATATGTTCAATTGATTTATACAGTTTTAAGCTGAGAGGAGAAAAACTTTGACAGATGCTTCTGATTCTTGTTTTCAGGCCTTTTTGTGCTCTTGAGTTGATCTTTGCAGTGCATAAAGTGATCATGTGCCAACCATAATAACCTCTTTTGGGAAAAAGTTGTGTTTGTCTCAGAATATTTATATAAGATGCTTTCATTGTGCATGTGTGGGTACTGCTTTGCCAACTATGTGGCCCAGTGGAATCATAACCTAAAGTGAGAGATTCTATGTATAGAAGTACTTGCAAGTTCTTTGCCATGTTACCAAAAGTCTTGTATTCCAACTTTGTTTCATAATGCAATATTGATGTGTATGATAACTTGTTTCTGAAAAATTGTCTGTCAAATTGTTTTGTGTAAGTTGATAATCTATATGTAGCAGTAGCAGCCTGCATCACCCACAAAAATGATGGAATTCAAGTTTTTTTTTTTTTAATATATATTTTCATAGATGATGTCTAATTTTTTAAGGATTTAAATAAGTTTCTTCTTACACAATATCATCGATTTTTTTAGTATCTATTTTTTTTATAAATTAAATACATCATAAATTGAAAAAACTTGTTTAAGTTTAAGTTATTTTCTTTGTAATTTACTAGCAACATACATGTTGATTAAAAAATCTTATAACACTTTTTAACAAAAATATAGTTTAAGTTCTAGACATTTTCTCCGTAATTTTACTGCCATGTTAAGTTGAAATATACGTAGAACACTATTTATAATGTTGAAATATATATATATATATATATATATATATATATATATATATATATATATATATATATATGTTTATTTA
>Ga0214544_1005073_pt1 | contig 25880 bp, 9 predicted proteins | sample CNSS3metaG_FD_160074 | JGI IMG/M metagenome (GOLD analysis project Ga0214544, IMG submission 160074) | Root nodule microbial communities from cowpea collected in UCLA plant growth center, Los Angeles, California, USA - CNSS3 | ecosystem: Host-associated > Plants > Roots > Nodule | place: USA... | reverse complement strand
TGCCACGTGTCAAAGTCAATGTTCTAAATTCAATTTGGTCCCTATATTTGTTATTTTTGTTCAATTAGGTCCCAATTTTTGTTAACATTAACCAATTTGGTCCCTCTCCAAATTAAAACCAAATTTAGTTTTTATATTAAAATTCACATTTTTATTAAATATTTTTATATAATATATTAAAATTCACATCATTATAACTTTGATATAAAAATTATATTTGGTCACATCTTCGATATGGACCAAATTAGTTAATGTTAACAAAAATTGGGACCTAATTGAACAAAAATAACAAATATAGGGACCAAATTGAATATAGAACATTGATTTTGACACGTGGCACACTACTGGGTTGACACGTGGACATTTAAAAAAAATTCAAAAAATTCAAAAAATTCAAAAAAAATTCAAAAAAAATAAAATAAAAAATTCAAAAAAACCACGAAGTGACACGTGGCACGCTCCTGGGTTGACACGTGTACATTTAGAAAAATAATAATAAAAATTTTAAAAAATTTAAAAAATAATTAAAAAAATAAAAATAAAAATAAAAAATTCAAAAAAACCACGAAATGACACGTGGCAGTCACTGTTCATGGCCGTTAATGATTTAAACGGTGTTAGCAAAAAAGGACCCAATTGAACAAAATTGACGAAAATTGGAACAAAAAGGTATTTTAACCTGTAAATAAAGAAGGAGGAACAAAAGTTTTCACTACGAGGTAAAATTGTTTACCCATTTATTATATTGGGGTTCTTCATGAGTATACCCACATAGTAGTTTTGAAATTCATTTGTGTTGGTGTTTTGGACCAAGGTTATGTGTTTTCCATTCCTTACATGTGAAAATGTTTTCTTTTTTCTTTGGATCTATACATTCCCAAATTTTTATTACATTTTTTTTTTTAAATATCGGATGCTATTTTGTTTTACACCTAACTTAAAACTTTTCTTTTAAGTCTATTATTTTCACTATTAGTCATTTTCATTATTTGTTATTTCAGTTTAATAATTTTATGGATTTATGCAAATATATTTTTATAAATTTACTATTTCTTAATTCTTAGCATGGATTCTTTCGATGTAAAAAAAGAAACAAATATATTTTTCCTAAAATTTATAAAAAAATTATTTGTTCACATTTGTTTTGGTGTTTATTTTCGTGTCGCGTAACAACTATTTACAAATAATTAAAAAAATATATAAAAGCCATAAAAATTTAAAGTCAAAATAGTTTTATTTTTTATTTATAAAAACTATGTTATCATTGATATTTTATTATGAATGAAAATATGTAAGAACGAGGTCAATTCTTGTCGGGTTCATCAAACAAATAAAAAATCTTTTTTCTCAAATAATTTCTTTAAGAATCACATGATTCCTGATTTTTTATTATGAATGAAAATATGTATAAGCGAGGTCAATTTTTGTTAGGTTAAAAAAAATCATTTTTTCAAATAATTTCTTTAAGAATTACATGATCATGTAAGATTCCAATTTTTCATGTGTTAAGTTTCATAACTACATAGTTATTCATGTTTCAAATTGTTATTAAATATAAAATTGTTAACACTTTATTTAAATTACAAATAAAATAGCAAAATAATCCATGTCTTACATCATTGGACTTTTATTCACTTGAATTGAAGAAAATAAAATAACAATGGAATAAAATTCTAAGTTTCCCATAAATGTAAACTATTCTCCCCTAACTCTCACTCTTTACTATTGTACATATTCCTCACTACCTATACGATTATATGCTCCCATATAAAATGTTGTCATGGTAGGTGGAAATCATCGATGCAAGGGCAAGTTAACAAACAAAGTAAAACCCCAATCTTGAAAACAAACTCACAATAAAATCTCGAGACATAAAAATATAACCTTTTGTGAATCCTCCTCATTAAAAGTAAAACATATGGAAGTTTACTAAATAGACTCCTAAAAAAGAGAGATAAGTCATAATGGATAAACTTAAAAATCTTGTCTTTCATAACTTGAGTTTTCCCCATATCACTTCCACATATCTTACTTCAAACTAAGAAAATGAAACTTATTTAATAAATTCACAATGACTTTTCACAACATGCAAACTTTTAGAATTTAAAAACCAAAGATAATAAATCAAATACATAGAACAAATATTGCACACACTCATCACTTTTTCGAATAATCTCCCTAGCTATAGTGAAACACATTCAAACAGATAGAAACTTTTCAAAATATATGTCTTCACAAAACCCATCTTTTTAAACTCATTTATCCCAAATACTTATGTAATCCATAACAAATTTAAGAACAATTTTCAAACTACAATAGACAAAAAATTTAATTCTATAATCATAATTTTAAAAAGAAATTGAAATATGCTAAAAGACCATCCCTCACTTCACATCATATTTTTCTTAATTTTCCAAGAATACACCATTAAAGTTCCATATCCCAAATTAATCATCACAATTACTAAAACCACACAAGAAATAAAACACAAAGTGCTAATAACTAAACAAAATCAACATTTATGTATCTTAAGTATTTTAATAAATACCAAAACCACGAGTAAGTTTTATAAAGAAATATACAACCAGTCAATTTCCATAATATTTTAATATATATATATATATATATATATATATATATACACTTATTTGGCAAAATCCTCTCAGCTTTATCCAATAAAAACATACCCACCCACCTCCAATTGCAAAAACATTTTATCTTCATACCATTTAAAACACTTGTGACTAATAATGTAAAATCCCATTTTAATAGACATTGGATCTGCATTGGATCTGCATTTCTTTATTTCTATAGACGCTAGACACAGAGCACAAAGTCATAACAAGACAAACTAGAACATACGAAGCAACACTCCATCATTTATAGACAACCAAACCCTTTTGTCTGTCACCCTTCTTTCCCCAACCAGTAGAATTAAGAAAGGAAAAACAACCTTTAATCTAGTAATGAGTGTGGACCCTAATTACTTTATCAAGGCATTTTCTGTTCTAAAAAATTTTGGTTTCACTTACAAACTTGACTAGACATGACTACTCACGCCCGCAAGACATGACAAACCCACAACCTCAAGTCATCTTAAGGACGAACTGCTCTAATACCATAAATGTAACGTCTCATTTTAATAAATAGACTTAATTAAATGACACATCACACATAAACAATATTCCGAGAAAAGGTTCGGAGTATAAGTCACTCCTTAAGAATATCCAAGAGTTTTAAAAGAAAATCCTAAGGCACATCACGATGCCAATACACACAGGATACATAATCCAATCGTAATACAATTAAGATTGAAAACAAGTTAATACATGGGCCATAGCCTTAAGAGAAAATCCACTAAGCGGGAACCAGCCCAGGCAGACTAAGCAGCAGAGTCACCATTTCCCTGTTGACAGCGAGAACCTCTCGCATCTGCTCACATCAATAAATTGATGATCATCGCAAAAGGAGAAGAACCACATACAAGGCAACCAACAAGCAAACAGGGTAAGCTAGAGTAGAAAACAGTTTATCATACAGTCACATGCTATTCCACAATCCAAGCAGTCTATATCATCCAAAACATGTTATGACTTCTCAAACAATACACTTGACTCAAACTCGACTCATTCGGATACATATAATCTAGTCAGATTCAGCGGATGCTTGCACTTGTGGTGGATACCTTTGCTCACCCTCGAGCTGCTCACCCCCGAGCTGTGTTACAAGTGTTACAATAAATCAATCCCTCACACACAAGGTTAGCCCTTAATGAGTTTCAGGACTCTTGCTACTCTCACCACAAGAGTCAGTCCGCTCTAAGTGAGACTAACCGACTCCTTAGAGTGTCAGGATGCAATCCTTACCTTGAATCCTTACCAAATTATATAGATGGGGCACCACCATGGACACCCACTAACAGGAGCCATGGAATTACGTCCAGACCATTGAAGCGCGACCCTGAAACCCCACCTAGAGATTTCAAGGAATTACGCACTGACCATGGACCAATCATACTCAATCAATCAAGTAATATTTATCATGCACATAAATATCATGTCAACCTCTATAACCAATCCTCATTCCCATCACATGTGGAGTCCATATCAACTCATCCTTCCCAAACCATGAATATAGAATTTCATCTCATACCAATACCATGCCACTTTAATTACCAACCATCTCACACATGCCACATGCCAAGGTCATGTTAAACTTATCAATCACAGACCATAAACCATTCTACTCATACCCATTCACCCAATTCATGCTTTTGAAAGTAATTGAATCAATCCACAAGTTCAAGTTAAAGTAAGGAATTAAAATTCTGCAGCAATTCTCACTTAAGCTAGACTGATCTCGCTTAAGCTAGAAATTCTCGCTTAAGCTAGACTGATCTCGCTTAAGCTAGACTGGTCTCGCTTAAGCAAGATATTCTCGCTTAAGCTAGACTGATCTCGCTTAAGCTAAAATCTGTCGCTTAAGTTAAACTGACAACTTTTCACTGGTTTCAACATGTACCAACACAAAATCCCAAACAACAAAAACTAAAGAAAACACAAACACATTGCATAAAACATTGGCATCATATTTTCATGCTTTAAAAGGGTAAACAAATCAATCATGGGAGCATACAAGTATTTAAACAACTTTGTTGTCAATCTCGCTTAAGCTAAGGAACTCTCGCTCAGGCGACAAGGGTCTCTCGCTCAAGCGAAAAGCTTTCGCTTAAGCGATATTGAAAACAGAGAGCACTTCGAGTTCTCGCTCAAGCTAGCCCATCTCTCTCAAGCAAGAGGCCTTCGCTCAGGCGAGCACTCAAACCAAAGGGGGCGAGTTACTGTCATTCTCGTTTAGGCGAGAGCTCCTCGCTTAGGCGAGAGCTTCTCATTTAGGCAAAAAATAGCTCGCTTAGGCGAGCATAGCAGATCTCACCTGCTCTCACGCATGCCAAGCCAAAAATTCATCCATAAACAATACACAAATTATTTTCACACCATCAAAAGCACATCAAATCATCAAGAGCACCCAACAAAACCAAAACAGGCACATTATTTATAAAAGCATAAAAAAATATCCTAACTTCCCTTACCTGAAAAGAGCTAGCCTAAAGACTCGTATACCCAAACAGTGAGCACCACAACTCTAGGAACAACTTACTAAGTTGAAGAAGGAATGAGTTCAAACTAGCTTGACCATGGTGGTACTGAGCCCTAGCAGAGTTTCTGTGGAGAGGAGAGGTAAGAGTTATAGCACTGATTTTGGCAAGCGAATGCAGAATCAAAGACCTTGGTTGTTTTAAGGGCCTTGGCACCCTATAGGTCAGCCTTTAGGCCCAACTGATTTGGGTGGGCCTTTAAAAATAAGGACAGAAAATAAAGTGGGTCTTATATTTTTCCGACCAACAAAAATTTTTGAGCTCGAAAATTCACCGATGAGATAGGAAGAAAACTACGTTTTCCTTATTTTCACTAACAACCACCACTCCGACACGACTAATATAATGACTCCCACACCTATAGTCATTGGAAACTTTGCCTTTGTGCTAAGCGATATGTGTTCAATTGTGTAGATTGGTTTAGTCACTACTCTCGAAGTAACTTCCAACCTGCAACCTTACAAATGGGATGCTCCTATGTACCGGTCCAACCAACTTGTATCTGATATACTAACTCGCCTACCATATGCTCTCCACTACCTCTCGTATGTTGTTATCAAAGTCTCAGATGACTTCAAATCTCAAACTAAAGCATGTTCGTTATCACTTCACATCACCTTGTTCTCTCCTTAAAGCATCACTCCATTGACTTGATCACTCTTGGGTTCTGGCCTACTACCCCACCATCAACACTCTTGACCACTTTTATGTATAATGACACTCATACCTCTTGCTTCCTCTGCTGGCTTCAACCAAGGCAACAAGTTCAATAACGAGTTGTTCCTTTTCCAATTTAAAACCTTCAACTGTTTCCTTCACCATATCATTTTGGCGTCCTACCTTCACCTTTAATCCCCTAACCTGAAACCATCATTTCATAGAAACCTCAGAACCATAACTCTCCCTGACTTCAAGTCTCTAGTTTGATCTGTATCAATCAACTCTACAATACACCTCAAACTAAGATTGCCTGATTTGGCTTTTCTCCCAACCTCTTTGAGAAACTCCCTTGTACTAGTCGAATGACTTGACCAATGAAATCTCTTCACCTCTTCTCCCAACTTAGACACTAACTTCTCCGCCAACTCTTACTCTTACCTTGCCAAGCCTAGATCTTGAATTCTCTTATAGAAATAAGCACCGACTCTTACTTCCTTACTTCTAGGTTGGTACCCTAACTTGAAAACCTAATTCAACCACCTCTCATTTCCTTGGTCCAACTTCCTCTATGCAACCCTACACTTCTAACTCTGAATGATCATTGCACACTTTTACCCGATACTCACAAGAACGAAACCTTTGATGATTTTAAAGAACTGGTCTTCGTAGTAATCACTAGGTCATAAGTAAGATAGTTCTTCTCGCGCACCTCTTACCATTTCTAAGCGTCATTTGCCACCATCCCACTACGCTACTCTGACCCATACATAAGGTCACTTGTTTGTTTACTCAAAATAATGATCCTTTCATGTTCGCCATGACAACGAAGCAATCACCATTGAGAAACCTTCCTCGAGACCCCTATAAAACTTGAAGAACCCTTTAAACTCCTCTTTTGATAGCCTTAGCATTCCATTTTCTCAACAATGTATCTATCCTTTTAAAACCATATTCCTTATTAGCCACTCCAACCTTAGTCAATACTCTTCTTGAATGGCTTGACACACCACAACTTCTTTTTAAAGATTCACCAAACTTGCAGTCCTCCTAGTGATTATACTGAGTTTATACCATTATGTCTCCAACAACTATTTCACTTGTTTCTCTTACTTCACAATCCTAGCATAAATCCTCCAATTAGATACTATTAGCACAAGTTCGACTTCAGACCCAAATGCAAAAGTGAACTTCAGCACTCCAAAGCGAAAATTATAATATTTACTTCAGAACAAATCTATAACTCTTCTACCACTAAGATTCCTTGCGTCTATTTTTCGCTTGCCTTTGTCGTATAACTTTGATTCACATGACATCATGCCCTCACCTTTCAGCTTGATCCACACTTGTTACATCACTACTGACTTATCTCTTTAAATCAAAGGATACTACTTCGTTGGGGATCACATCTCCTAAGAATGAGATTAAGAAAACAACCAATTCACCCTTGAGATTATGTCCCAACCTTGTAAAGGAAACAATTCAAATTGGCTTTGAATTTAAATCCTTTGGTCACCATGAGACACGAGACCCACCCGAGTAAACTTCACTTGACCGCAACTGTAGCAAACCACCATCTCAACTCCAACTCCCTCTTGCAGGCACCCATGACTCTTTTACCATATGCGCGACACCAAGAGGTATATGATCCCAAACAAAACCAAACCCATATCCCAAGCACCACTTTTATACTTTGTATCCTCAAATTTGATCATTTGCGCTACTCACTCTGGCACCAACTATAGTATACACCATTTCAATTTCTTCAGACTTTTCTTCTCCTTTCATTCTTTAGTGTATTTTGCCCCCACTAGCTCTTGCCATTCATACAAGACCCAACACTTACATTTCTTGGCCTCAGCCCAAGGTCAATTGTTTTGCTCATGTGAACTACTTTTCCTTGAAACATCCTTCAACCAACTCCAAAGACCAATCATCTCCTTCTAACTATCCAACCTAGTACGAAACCTTTATGCCACTTCCTTTTTTTTTATCCACATATTATTTTATTATTTTTTTTCCTTTACTTATGAAACATCATCTTACTTGACTGATTCGTAAGCTCTGCTCCATCTTAGCCTCCAACTAGAGATTTGTCGTCTTTTTACACTTCATGGTCTTTATCTTTCTTAGCTTGCTCGATGCCAAGCAATCTCATTATTTTCTGCAACCCAGGATTTGCTAATTGCTTCTCTTCCACCAATCCAAGAAAACACTAGATATGGCCATACGACCAAATTTAATGACACTACTCTTAACATTACATGTATTTGTAGAACTTTGAACCCCGACATTGCCGGAATGTAGAACCAAGTTGATTTTTCCTCAAACATTGTTACACTTGCATGCACTGATATCTCCCATATGTTCTAACCTCTAGATTCAAATTATTTTGGAAAACTTGCGGTATTTGATCCCAAACTTGTCCTTAAAGATCCCTTAGTCCAATCGTTGCTAAATTCCAACATCTTTTCTCAAACTACTAACCCAAACTTAGCTTTCCTTGCTCAACGATATACATCACAAAACAACTTCCTATCTTTGAGGCAAGAAGTTGTCTCAGAGACCTCATCCAACACTTGTAAAGGTAAGCAAGCCAAGTTGACATTAGATCTGCATTCCTTTATTTCTATAGACACCAGATACAGAGCATAGAGGCATAAAAAGATAAACTAGAACATACGAAACAACACTCCATCATTTATAAACAACCAAACCCTTTTGTCTGTCACCCTTCTTTCCTCAACCAGTAGAATTAAGAAAGGAAAAACAACCTTTAATCTAGTCATGAGTGTACACCCTCATTACTTTATCAAGGCATTTTCTGTTCTCAAAACTTTTGGTTTCACTTACAAACTTGACTAGACATGACTACTCACGCCCGCGAGGCATGACAAACCCACAACCTCAGGTCATTTTAAGGACGAACTGCTCTGATACCATAAATGTAACGTCTCATTTTAATAAATAGACTTAATTAAATGACACGTCACACATAAACAATATTCCGAGAAAAGGTTCGGAGTATAACTCACTCCTTAAGAATATCCAAGAGTTTTAAAAGAACATCCTAAGGCACATCACGATGCCAATACACACAGGATACATAATACAACCATAATACAATTAAGATTGAAAACAAGTTAATACATGGGCCATAGCCTTAAGGGAAAATCCACTAAGCGGGAACCAGCCCAGGCGAACTAAGCAGCAGAGTCACCATTTCCCTGTTGACCACGAGAACCTCTCGCATCTGCTCACATCAATAAATTGATGATCATCGCAAAAGGAGAAGAACCGCATACAAGGCAACCAACAAGCAAATAGGGTAAGCTAGAGTAGAAAACAATTTATCTTACAGTCACATGATATTACACAATCCAAGCACTCTATATCATCCAAAACATGTTATGACTTTTCAAACAATACACTAGACTCAGACTTGACTCATCCGGATACATATAATCTAGTCGGATTCAACGGATGCTTGCACTTGTGGTGGATTCCTCTGCTCAACCCCTAGCTGCCCAGCTCTGAGCTATGTGTTACAAGTGTTATAATGAATCAATCCCCCACACACAAGGTTAGCCCTTAATGAGTTTCAGGTCTCCTGCTACTCTCACCACAAAAGTCAATCCGCTCTAAATGAGACTAATTGACTCCTTAGAGTGTCAGGATGCAATCCTTACCTTGAATCCTTACCAAATTATATAAATGGGGCACCACCATGGACACCCACTAACAGGAGCCATGGAATTACGTCCCGACCACTAAAGCGTGAGCCTGAAACCCTACCTAGAGACTTCAAGGAATTACGCACTGACCATGGACCAATCATACTCAATCAATCAAGTAATATTTATCATGCACATAAATCTCATGTCAACCTCTATAACCAATCCTCATTCCCATCACATGTGGAGTCCATATCAACTCATCCTTCCCAAACCATGAATATAGAATTTCATCTCATACCAATACCATGCCACTTTGATTACCAACCATCTCATACATGCCAATGCCAAGGTCATGTTAAACTTATCAATCACAGACCATAAACCATTCTAATCATACCCATTCGCCCAATTCATGCTTTTGAAAGTAATTGAATCAATCCACAAGTTCAAGTTAAAGTAAGAAATTAAAATTCTGCAGCAATTCTCGCCCAATACATGATTTAATTCTAATAAGAACTGCTAAAAAATGTCATACAAAAAAATTTAGTTAGCTTCCTTTATTTCTTAAAAATTTCAGTTTCTTTCTTTTTCATTTTCGTTCTTCCATATGTTTTCTCCATTGTTTCTTGTGCTTCAAATACGTCCTATTTTAGAGTAATATGCAATTTTCCTCTTATCCTATTTATAAAGCTCCATTATATCTAAATGTCACAACTTAGGAGAGATTCATGTAACAAATCTCATTTCATAACTTCTCTTATTTCCAAAAAACCAACTTATTTACTCGTTTTGATTAACGAATTTGGTTTGTAACCACAATTAATTGAATAATTGTTCACCAAACCATGTTTTCAAAAAATCGTTTAAATTAAATAAATCTTATAAATAAATAATTAACAAACTAATAAATCTTTTAAATTAAATAAATACAAAACCATTTTATCTTTTATAATTAAATTATATAACTAATAAACCATTTTATCTTTTACATAAAATATCTATTTAACGTCATTTATTTATTTTCCTAATTATTATAATTGTTCAGAGTCTTATCATCACTTTTTTTATTGTGATCGGAAATACGTAGGAGTGATGTCATTCTTTATCGGGTTTACATTCAAAAAGTCAATAAATTTCAAAAATCAATTTTCAAATGCTTTTCTTTTCAATAAACATTACATAATATAATTGTCGCAACCGAAATCGCGACGGGACGACGAACCAAAAATTAAAATTTGTAAAAAATAAAGTTTGGTTTCACCACCATAGCTTATTCAGGAAAACTACGGGAAAACCAAAAGGATAAGATAAGGTCTGCGAAAAACCAGATTTTGGGTTCAGAAGTCGGTAACGCGTGGGGAAGATATGTATTAGCACCTAGGGGCCGTCCTTAGACGGTGCCTTAAATTAAACATGCAAAAGAATGTGTTTTTCACAATATTTAATTTTCCCCAAAAATAGCAATAAAATAATGTACAAAAGAAGTAAAAATATTTTTTTAGTTTTTTGGGCCCGACGAGAATTAATCCTCGCTCCTACGTATCTCCATTCACAATGGAGAATCAGGGTTAAGTAGTTCTTTAAAATCTTTTAGAAATTGTTGATTTGAATTTTTTTTATATTTTTATAATTTTGAAAACCTTTTTATGTTTTTTGTATTTTTAATTATTTGACAATGAGTGTCACGTAACGCGAGTGGGCAAACAGACACTAAGATTAAACAAAGAAAACTATTTTTTATCTTTATTTGTTTATATAATTTTTGATATATTTTCTAAAAAAAATATATTTGAAAAGTAGTGTCACGTGGCACGAGCGGCTGAACAGACAATAAAAGAGACAAAGAAAAATATTTGTTTATGGTTAAAAAAAATAATGAAAAATGAAAGTACGAAATCAAAAGAATTAGAAATTGGCACGTCAATGACGTACCTTCAAAATTTTTCGATATATGTTCTCATCTATATCAATCTCACCCTCTCGTTTTCCTAGCCAAGGTAAAAAAGAGGTGTTTTTATGTGGGTGGTGATGGAAGAGAAAGAGGAAGTGTAGAGAATATTTTCTTTCGATTTTCTATCTCCTTCAATATATTTTTCTTTGTTTTGAAAGAGAGATAAAAAAGAAGATATGTAGGTGGAAGTGGTGATGGGAAAGAATTAGAGAAGTATAGAGAATATTTTCTTCTTTGGGTCCCTTTTCATGTGACAGACCGTCTATTTATATTTACAAATTGCAATATCAATGCAATCTTAGCCTTAAGTGTAATGAACAATATAAGGAAGAAATATGAGAATCAAATCATAGCAAATCAGAGCGCAAAATCAATCAAGATCAGTGATATTGATTCTAACAGTTAACAAATCAGAGCTCAAAAATCAATCCTAATTTGTAATACTGATTCTAATTATATGAAGAGATATTGCTTTTATATATTTGAATCATATCACCAATTTCTCTATCAGAACAAAGTTAGAAGATATGTTGAGTTATTGGACTCATGAAGATGAATGTGATAACAAATTAGGCTTTTCCTTCTTTTTTCCTTTTTTTTCTTTTTTCTATCTCTCTTTTTTTCTTTTTTTTTTTCTTAAATTAATGTTTGAAAATCTTTGAAGAAAATTTTGTTTCACATTTTTTTTATTTTTCATTAACTAAAAAAGCTTTTTACTTTTTATTTTTTTTTAAATAAATTTATTAACCCAGACGAAATTTGGTATTAACAACTGCCCCTCTTTACTTAAATTTTACTAGATAATATGTAAATTTGACTTTTTCATATTATTATAATGAAAGATAAGTAAAGATAAAAACACTAATTTCTTTCGGGTTTCAAAAGAAGAAAACTTTGAAGACAAACTTGACTATTCTAGAGGAGATGATTTGTATCTGAATGAAAAGAACTAGGTGGCCATTACCAAGTAGAGGGTCTCGATTTGACACATAAATTCTTTTTGTTTTTTTTTACTTTTTGGAAAAATCAAATTAGACCAATCCCGAGGAGACGGTCTATATCTAAAAGATTTAGTGACCATTACCATTTAGAGAGTCACGATCTGACAAATCAGATTGTTTTATTATTTTCTTTTCTGACTTTTTGAAAAAACATATTAGACCAATCCCGAGGAGAGGGTCTATATCGAAAGGAAAGAAATAAATGATCATTGCCTCGCAGAGGGCCTTAATGTAAATAAAGTGATGACCATTGCATCACAGAAGGCCTCAATGTGACAAAGAACTCAATGACCATTGTCGCGCAGAGGACCTTGATGTATAGAAATCAATGACCAGTGCCTCACAAAGGGTCTTGATGTAAAGAAATCGATGACCATTGCCTCGCAAAGGATCTTGATGTAAACAAAGAAATTAATGACCAGTGCCTCGCAAAGAGTCTTAATGTAAAGAAATTGATGACCATTGCATCGCAAAGGGCCTCAATGTGACAAAGAAATCAATGACCATTGTTGCACAGAGGGCCTTGATGTAAAGAAATCAATGACCAATGCCTCACAGAGGGTCTTGATGTAAAGAAATCGATAACCATTGCCTCGTAGAGCGCCTCCATGATGAGAAAATTTGTGACCATTGCTTCGTAGAGGGTCTTGATGTAAACATAAGAGAATCAATGACCATTGCCTCGTCGACAAACAGCGTGAGACTTACAAAAAAAAATTGTCATTGCTGACTTTTTTTTTCAAATTTCTTTATTTTTTTTTTGAAAATGATTTTCAATGATTTTATGGAGTATGATAGATGATTTGATTATGCATGGCATGTTATGATTTCTTTTTGAACCTATATGATGATGCATACATGGATGCGTGGATGCATGGGTGGAATTTGCTTTTTTTTATTTTTCATTTTTCTTTTATTTTAATTTGAGAGTAAGGAAAACTAGGCTTAGAGGCTAGAAAAAAAAACTGTGAGGCTAGAGAAAACTGGGTTTAGGGGCCAATGTGAAAATTAGGCTTGGGGGCTAGTGTGGAAACTAGGCTTGAGGGCCAATGTGAAAACTGGGCTTGGTGGCTAGTGTGAAAACTGGGTTTGGGGGCCAGTGTGGGAACTAAGATTAAAGGACAGTGAAAACTGGGCTTAGGGGCCAGTAAAAACTAGGCTTAGGGGCCAATGTGGGAACTGGGCTTAAGGGCTAATGAAAACTGGGCTTAGGGGCTAGTGGAAACTGAGCTTAGGGTATATTGGTAATTCATATGAATGAAGAGGACCATAAATTTGAGAAACATCATAAAAACAAAATTGTGTATTTTTTTTTTTAAATTTCCTTCCTTCTAAAACGAAAGGATTCAATAACCATTCATATGAGTGAAGAGGGTTTTGATTGGAAAGGTGGAAACTAATTTATTCAAAAAGATGAAGGACTCATGTATGCATGACTTGGTATGATGTATGAATTACCTTATGTATGACTTTTTCTTTTGCATTTTTTTTTTTTTGAAAACAAATTCGAATTGTTCCACATTTCATTGTTATTTCGAATTCATGGAATCATTCTACTTTGATATTTTTTTACTTTTTCAAATCATTTCTTTGGTCTAATCAGTTTACTAATAAATACTTTTTTTTAATCATTTCTTTTGAAACTCTATTTGAATGACATCCATGAAATTGTCAAGGGCTTGGAAATGCTGGGATGAGGTGATGATTATTAACTAGGTAGTTACCCCAATTTGAATTGGTCTCGAGCACAAAATGTGTTTGGACTTTCCCCAGTTATTGATCGTATGAAGCAAATGATGGGGACTTCAAAAAAATTGCCCTTAGTGTGAGAGCCTAGGATGGTTTTAGGGTGCAAAAACGTGTTTGACTTTTCCCAATTGAAGAGATTGAAAAATGATAGGGTCTTCATAAGTTGCCCCTAATGTAGTTATAGTCTTTGATGTAATTAAATGCCTCGATTTGAATGATGGGAATATATGAATTACAAAAAAAGTGACTGCCTCAGTTTGGGTTTGATAAAGATGGACTAGTTTAAGGTTGGTCAAGGTTTAGGCTTAGAACGGGGATATTATAGGAGCAAAGATGGAATTTCATGAAGAATGAATTGAAAGGAGGCAACCCAAATTTACCTTAATTGCTTGAATGCCTATGCTGATTTTGGAGCTTTGAAAACATGTCAACCAAACATAAACAGCCCTAGTGTTTAAAAGAAAATATCTGAACACACTTTTCAATCTTTTTTTTAGAACAAACCATTTAGCAAATCAAAAATTTCCTCTAAATTAAAACCTACGAAAGATAACAACCAATCTTTGATCTGTGTGGACTTTATTAGGCTTATATCGTGGCCAAGGCTAGGGGTATGGAAGTAAATGATAGTAAAGGCCCAAACAAGTGATGTGAGGGTTGTTTCAAACAAGGATCTTTGAATAATGTTTCATTCAGAATTTGTTTGACTTCTTCTTGTTCACCTTTTGCTTTTCTTTTTCTTTTCTTTTCTTTTTCTTGATAACCATTTTTTTTGTATTGGTGAACTACCATTCGGATGAAACAAATGCGAACATTATGCCAACCCTTAGTGTGAGGGTGATCTTTGTTTAGGATAATTTGAAAGAAATATTTTGGAGGCTCAAATTGGGTAGCAAAGGCTAATTATTTTTTTTTTGGGATAAAGAAACATGGTCACACATCATTTAAAATCATGATTGTTTTCTCAGAAAATTTAATTCACAGGAAAATAATTTATTTCATATGACAATATTTCCCTTGTTTTGTTCTCTTTTCTCTTCACTTTTTTTTTCTTATTTTTGCCTAGACTGTCCTTTGAAGTTTTTAGTCTAGTTGACTTTTCTTCAATTTTTTTATTTTTTTTGTGTTCAGAGACTTTCTTGAAATTATTTTAAGGTATGTGTCCCCTTTATGATGATATCAATGGAAATAAAAACAAGGTTTATGGTGGAAGAGAGATGGAAAGGGAGATGGATTTGAGCAATTTCATGCATGCAAGATTAGATAGGTACTTCAAAAGAAATGATAACAAAATTTTTTGATTTTTTTATTCAATCCACTAATTTGACCAAAGAATGTGTTATTATATTCTCATTTTTCATAAGAAAGATTCCAAGAATTTGGTGATAAAGAAATTCAGAAACAAATTGAATTTATTGCAATGCAAATTTTTTTATTTTTTTTCTTTTAAAATTTATGTTGATGCATGCTATGTGTTTGAATGCTATGGACAGGGTACCATGAATGACCATAGAATGGGAATGCAATGAATGATTATGCCACGCTGGACACTTATTCAAATGATATGCCAATGAAATGTATGCTTATGCCTAAGGAGGCATTTTTTCCTTTTTTTAATGTTGTGACTATGATGAATTTATTATTATATACAAGGAAATGTGAGGGTAAATGACGCAAATAGTCTCCTTTTTATGCCTTAATTTAACATAGGTTCCACGCTTAAAGTTCTAAGGCAAAATATATGTGCTCACAAGGATAGTTCCCTAATACCTACAGATCAAGGTCACTAGAGTTATGGCCTACTTCATGGCATTTTCCCCGACAGTTGGTAAACAACAAGAAGTGGCACTACTACACAATCCCCTCTAATTCTAAGCAACTCAGACCCGGGTATAGGGCCCCATTCATGTAATGAACAAAATGTGTGTGAGATCATTCCCAATACCAAAATAAAGAAGAATGTACACAAACAATTATTCTAAATATAAAAAGAGATAAAAATACAGATATCCAAAAACAAAAAAAATGTGAAAGAAAAAATATGAAGAAAAACCACATCAATTTTACTCATCCAAATAAATGGTCTGACTCTCTAGCATCCCTAGTCGAGTCGCCATCTTTCGCAACCGAAATCGCGACAAGACAATGAACCAAAAATAAACTTTGAAAAAAAAATAGAGGTTTGGAGTCGCCACCATAGTTTATTCTGGAAAACTACGAAAAAACCAGAAAGATAAGATAAGGTCTGCAAAAAACCAGATTTGGGGTCCGGCAGTCAGTTACGCGTGGAGAAGGTATTAGCACCCCACAATGCTTGTCCTAAGACGACACCTTTAATTAAACATGATAAAGAACGTGGTTTTCAAAATATTTAATTTTCCCCAAAAATAGTAATAAAATAATGTACAAAAGATATAAAAATAATTTTTTAGCTTTTTGGGCCCGACGAGAATTAATCGTCGCTCCTACCTATCTTCATTCACAATGGAGAATCAGGATTACATAGTTCTTTATAATCTTTTAGAAATTGGTGATTTGATTTTTTTTTTATATTTTATAATTTTGAAAACCTTTTTATGTTTTTTGGTATTTTTAATTATTTAAAAATGAGTGTCACGTGACGCGAGTGGGTAGACAAACACTAAGATTAAACAAAGAAAATTGTTTTTTATCTTTAGTTCTTAATATTATTTTTGATATATTTTATAAAAAATAAATTTAAAAATTGGTGTCACGTGTCGTGAGCGACTGGACAAACAATAAAAGAGACAAAGAAAAATATTTGTTTATGCTTAAAAAAAATAATGAAAAATGAAAAAAAAATCAAAAGAATTAGAAATTGGCAATGACATACCTTCCAAATTTTTCGATATATGTTCTCTTCTATATCAATCTCACCCTCTCGTTTTCCCAGCAAAGGTAAAAAGGAGGTGTTTTTATGTGGGTGTTAATGGCAGAGAAAGAGGAAGTGTAGTGAATATTTTCTCTTAATTTTCTACCTCCTTCAATATGTTTTTTTTTGAAAGAGAGATAAAAAAGGAGGTGTGTAGGTGGGAGTGGTGATGGGAAAGAATTAGAGAAGTGTAGAGAATATTTTCTTCTTCCGGTCCCTTTTCATGTGACAAACTATCTATTTATATTCACAAATTGCAATATCAATGCAATCTTAGCCTTAAGTGTAATGAACAATATAAGGAAGAAATTGGTCATGATAGCAACACATTATGAGAATCAAGTCATAGCAAATCAGAGCACAAAATCAATCAAGATCAATAATATTGATTCTAACGGTTAACAAATCAGAGCACAAAAATCAATCCTAATTAGTAATATTGATTCTAATCATAAGAAGAGATATTGCTTTTAATTATTAGAATCATATCACTAATTTCTTTATCAGAACAAAGGTAGAAAATATGTTTAGTTGTTGGGCTCATGAAGAGGAGTGTGATAACAAATTAGGCTTTTCCTTCTTTTTTCCTTTTTTTTTTCTTTTTTCCATCTTTTTTTTTCTAAAATTAATGTTTGAAAATCTTTGAAGAATTTTTTTTTTCACATTTTTTTTTTTTTCCATTAACTAAAAAAACATTTTTTATTTTTATTATCTTTTTGAAAATAAATTTATTCACCCGGATGAAATTGGGTGTTGACAATAATTTTCCATTGTCAATGAGAATACGTAGAAGCAATGTCAATTCTTGTCGAGCCCAAATAATTTTCCATTGTTTTGTTTGATTTTTTGGGGAAAACAAATATCTTAAAAATTTATTTTTATTTTTCATTTAATTAAACATAACTATCTTGGGACAAATGTTATTCGGTGTTGATACCTCCCCACACATAATCGACTTTCGAACTTGAATTTGGTTTCGAAGACTATTCTTTTTCAAAGTTTTTTATAGTTTTCCACAATAAACTATGGTGATGACTCGTTTGTATCTTTTAATGATTTTCATTATCCCGTTTTGATTTCGGTTGCAAAAGATGGCAACTCCACTAGGGATATGGTTGAGCGTCAACCTTAGTAGTTAAGTATGCAAAATGTATGTTGTTTTTATGTATTTATTTTTCCCTTTTCTTTTATTTTCTTATATATATTTATCTTTATTGTCTTGATACCATCTATGTTTGCTTTGATGTCTTGCTGATTATATTGTGAAATTATTGAATCCTAGGGTAGATGACAATTGCTATATCTTCTTGGGAATTTTTCTAGCTGTTTTGCAAGTATGGGTTTGGATAGTCTTAGGTTATCCTCTCTTCACAACTACACATGTTATGATAGTGCATTCATTTTGAGATTGGGGTCCTATACCTAGACCAGAGTGAGCCTTAGGGAGTGGAGGTTCAATGATTCCCATGTTAGATGCCAAATCTACTTGGCTATTGTGATGACCTCATCTAGAGTTTACTTCCTCTTGACATACAACATTTGTTAGGTTGCCTATTGATGAATGATTAAGTTTGTTCCTTTTATATTTGTAAATATTGTGATAAGTTGTTTAAGAAAGTCTAGTAAAGATTTCCACTGGACATTAAGATAACAAGCTAACCAGATGAAGGTGCACTTCAAAAGACTCTAGAGATGAAGAGAAAGGGATTGATTGAAGAAAAAAAGAACATGATGATCAATATAGCATAAAAATCGAATGAAAGAAAGGAAATGAAGCAAAGTAGAAACTGAAAGACAAGAAATGAAATTGTGAGTGAAACACCCCACTTCAAGGAGAGGCCAAAGCCATGAATACTTGGAGATGAATGGGGATGTGCCGTCACTTGAGTTTAGATCAAGATAAGGCTTAGAAGTTTCATTCCTAAGGGAGGATACTCTCACAAAGGTTGAACAAATGTGTATATTACTCCAAAATGATCAACCTCATTACATGTAGTAGAGGACCTCTTATATAGAAAGGTTTAGGGGTCTCTTAGCAATAACAAAAAGGCTACGAAACCATGCACTCTAGAAGGTAGGTTAAATGGTGCAACACATGGCCTCTTAAAGATGGATTCTTGACCAAGACATGTGGTCTCCTTTTCTAGACGCTTCTAGATACTTCCAAGGTGGATTCTTGGTCAAGTCATGTGGTCCCCCCATTCTAAAGGTTTCTAGAAGGTTTTGTCTTTTCTCTCTCTTTCACATGAGCTCCTTATTATCTTACAAAAACAAGTAAACATATATTAGTATGTTGACTTAACTCAAGTCAACTTTAGTCAACAAATCAACCCTAGTAAAGGTCAACAAGTGAACTAAGATTGATGAACTAAGTCAACTTTAAGGAAATCAAACTAAGGAAATGCTAAACAAGGATAGAGATTGAGAAGCCTCCCCTCTAGTCATGCTTCTTGTGATTCTTCTTGGAAGGGCTTCCATGGTGTTTGGTGTGGTCATGGCTTCATCATCCTCCCCTTCTTGGAGAGAATTTGATCATGAATTCTTATATCCTATATCAAAAGGAGAAAGATCACACATATTAAATGAGTTACTTGTGTTATAGCTTGGAGGTAAGTTTAACTCATACGCATTGTTTTTTTATCTTCCTAATGACTTGGAAAGGGTCATCTCCTCTTAGAAGAAGCTTGGACTTCCTTTGAGTACGAAATCGTTCCTTCCTTAAGTGAAGCCAAATCCAATCTCCCTCTTTGAAGATAACTTCCTTATCCTTTTTTTTCCATCTTCTTCATGTTTCTCACTATTTTCTAAATGGTTTCCTTGACTTGTGCAAGTAAGTCTTGGATCATCTTAGCCTTGGTTTCCCCATCTTGGCAAGTCCATGCCTCATGAGTGGGGAGGGTAAGAAGATCTACGGGATCTAAGGGTTAAACCCATAAACAACCTCAAAAGGAAAGTGGGAAGCAATCGAGTGCACCACCCTATTGTATGAAAACTCAATATGAGGAAGAAGTTCCTCTCATTCCCTAGTATTTTTGACTATCATTCACCTTAACATTTGTCCCAAAGTTCTATTCACCACCTTGATTTAGCCATCACTTTGAGGGTGGCAAGTGGTAGAAAAGAGAAGTTTGGTTCCAAGCTTCCCCCACTATGTCCTCCAAAAGTGGCTTAAGAACTTGGTGTCCCTATCATTCACAATGGTTCTAGGTATGCCATGTAGCCTCACAACTTCCTTAAAGAATAGATTTACAATGTAAGTTGTGTCATCAACCTTGTGGCATGGAATGAAGTGGGCTATTTTAAAAATCTATCCACAACCACAAAGATGGAATCCCTACCCTTCTTAGTCCTTGGGAGCCCTAAAACAAAATCCATTGAAATGTTAACCCAAGGCATGGAAAGGATGGGTAAAGGAGTGTAAAGGTCATGAGGTTGGACTTTAGACTTTGCTTTCATGCATGCTACACAATTTTTCCAATGCTTATCTACATGTTTCCTCATATGGGGCCAATAAAAATTTTCCTTCAAGATTTCCAAAGTCTTATTAGGCCTGAAATGTCCCATCCAGCCTCCCTCATGTGCCTCTATTGTGAGTTATGCTTTTAAGGAATTTTGGGTTTACAAAACTTGTTACCTTTGAAAAGGTATTGATTAGGGAGATAAAAGTGTAATCTTCTTACCTTGAAAGTTAAAAGAAAATTTATTGGTATGACCACCATGAAAAGCTTTTTTATCAAATTGTCATGGCCTACCAAGGAGAATGTGAGTTGCTTCCATAAGCACTAAGTCATATAATACCTCATCTTTGTAAGTCCCAATACAGAAGTTGATTAGGAATTGCTTGTCAACCTTGATATCTCCATCCTCACTAAGCCAAGATAGCTTATAAGGCTTAGTATGAGGGGTGGTTTTCAAGTCAAGCTTGTCCACAACCTTTGTGCTAGTGATATTTACACAACTTTCACTATCAATGATGAGGGATCAAAGCTTATTGTTGATTAGGCACCTTAAGTGAAAAATGTTTTCCCTTTAAGATTCTAATTCCTTCGGGACTTGGCCTGATGAGTTCAAATTTTTGCCCTCATTTAATATTTAAATTTAAGGATTTAATTGAATTTTCTGTGCTTAAAGATTGATTTAATTAGGATTTGTGATTATTTGATTTATTGAATAAGTTTGGTAAAAATGACGTAAAAATTGATTTTAGTTGCATAAAATATTATTGGATATTCTAACGTTTGTTAATGCAGCTGGAATTTATTTTTGGTCATTAATAGTGCGGATTTGAAATATTCAAAGTTACAAAATAAATCAGGAGCTAAATGCACCCCCGAATTTTATTTGCACACTCCTTCTAAAGTGGACCACCAAAAACCTGTTTTGCACCCCCCCGTTTTCACTAAGTTGCACCCCTCTTACCACTTAAACTACACTCAACCAGATCACGCCATGTGGCAATCCTTAACTTTTAAAATTGGTCAACCAGAACAAGCCACGTGGCAACAATCCCTGCATTAACAAGCTGTCCAATGGAAGGCTGCCATGTCATCATCTTCATCTCCAAAACAAAAACCCTAATTTTCCTCAAACCCTAGCCGTCACCATGACCACCAGTTGCGGCAGCCGCCACTTCCATCGTCAACCATCACTGCACCTGGGAGCCTGATTCGAATCCACACACCTTGCAGCCACCATCGCGAGTCATCTTCTCCGCAAGGAAACCATGGCGACAGTGGAGACGTTCGTGCACCTTCATCTCGCGCAACAACCATCATCTTCTTCCACACGAATCTGCCACGGAACCTGCACCAGATTTGCTTTCTTCACGCACCACCATTAAAGCGAGCCAGAATCAGAGCGCATCTGCACTGCGAATCCTTCACGCTGTTGCCACCACCATCATTGCAACAACGCCTCCATCACTTCAGAACAACAATGGAAACGTGACCCTCCACCACCGCAAGCTTCACGCAACAGCGCCGACAACCCCTGAGAACCAGAACCTGTTCAGAATAGCAGCGGAAGAACTACTGCAGCAACTTTGCGAACCAAAACGGAGAAGAAGAACGGAGCAGCGTCGCACATCATGCATCCACCACAGATCTGCAACTCGTCGAGGTTCCGCGCAGCAGCCACCACCACGTCGTCCACCATTGACGCAGCTTCATCCTTGCTGGAGAAACGGAGCAGCAACGCCGGAGAAACGGAGCAGCCGTCATTGCACCTTGCACCTACGGTAACAACAAGGATAGGGGCAGCAAACCCTAATTCTGGAGAGAGACTCTGTGTGCCACGCGTCAGGCTGCTATTGGACAGTCTAATTGGTCAACTGGTCAAGACTGGTCAACTGGTCAAAGCCAGCAGTCAACTCTGGTCAAAACTGCAAAAATGGTTAAATAAGAGGGGCAGAATTGGAAATTGGACAGAGATTAAGTTGCTAATTAATTAAATAAAAATAAAAGATTTTAGTAACCGACAGATAAAGCCCAAAGTTCAGTTGAAGCCTATATAAAGAGACTTAAGGGAGCAGAAATAACTTACAACTTACAACTTACAACTTAGAACTCTCTGGTTTTGGCAAACACCGTCATCCATCACATCTCTCATTCTCTCTTTTCTTTTATTTACTTTCCTTCATCATATATTATCATGTATTCCATCAAAGCCATGGAGGGCTAAGCTTTAAGGGTTGATTCCATTGTAATTTCTTAACTAGATTTTGAGGTTAGATGAATTTATGTGTTTGTTATTTTGATTATTGTTGTGGTTTTTGTTTATCTATGTCCTTTGCTTCTTAATCGAATAGAAAATAATGATTTTAAATCTACATGCATGCTAATCATACGAGTTAAAAGGTTTTTAAATTAAATTGAGACTTTACTTTGATTTTATTTAGAAACTTTCATTTGATTAAATAAGTTTTTGCCAATAATTGAGACTCTACTTTGATTAGAGGTAATTACTTTAACTAAAATTAGTCAAGACTTTACTTTGATTAATTAAGTTTTCTATTTGGTGAAGAAACAAAGGAATATACATGATTTGGCATAGTAAAATTTAATTGAGACTATACTTTGATTAAAAGTGAGAATGCCAACAAATGAATTGAGTTTTTACATTGATTGATTTGTAAATCAACAACAATAATTAATTTAACAATAATCTCTAGATAACCAATAAAGAATCTTATTTAGAAAAAGTAGTGGAATTGACCTATTTATTATTACTATGTTTTCAATTCCGTATTCGTTGTGAGACGACTCAGGGTTATCTTAACCCTAACTATTTTGTTCACTACTAACTTGGCAATACTGAAGTTGCTAAAGTTAAGTAGTGGTAATTTGATCACCTAACGACAGCGATATCAAATTTGGCGCCGTTGCCGGGGAATACGGTTAGTATTTCTTATATTTTGATTTTGTTTTGATTTTATTTTATTTATTTATTTTTATTTCTTTATTTTTATTTTACGCATATACGTTTAATACAGTTTGTGTTTTTTGTAGTCTTTAGTTTTATTTTTATATTTCAAGCAAAATTCTATTTTTGTTTTGATTAAGAATTTCTTTTAAGAAATATTTTAGACTAGTTTGGAAAACTCTGTCTAGGAAAGACTTGGTATTTAAGTTGTCCACTGTGACGCACCTGTCTTTCCTGGAGTAGACCCAACGACATCTTAACTTATTTCTTTCTTGAAATCTTTCTCCAAAACAAGAATTGGAAGAGAAAAAACAGAGAAACACTTTCAGGTGGAGTGCGTAGTGCATGACTCAGGCCAATCTGGGTCAATTCTATCAACTTGATTCAGAACTTGAAAGGAACTTGCATAAATCACGCATGAGACTTGAACGCAAGTGTTCTACTAAAGGAGCACCATCATCATCTGAACCTACCACTGAAAGTGTACCGCTAGAATCACCTCCGGTGATTAACATATCTTCTGATCCATCACTTGAACCAGAAATTCAAGAAGATAGAATGGAAGAAAGAACAATAAGAGAGTTGGCCTCACCGGATGCAGCAATTACACAAAACATGTGCATCCAATATCCAGATGGAGAATGTGAGCTTAAGTCTGGGTTAATCCATCTTCTACCCAAATTTCATGGATTAGTAGGAGAAGACCCGTACCATCATTTGAAGGAATTTCATGTTGTCTGTTCATCCATGAGACCTACAACAGTGACAGAGGAACATATTAAGCTTAAGGCTTTTCCATTCTCATTGCAAGATGCTGCTATGAATTGGTTATACTGCTTTCCACCAGGATCCATCAATACTTGGGAGACTCTGAAAAGATTATTTCTGGAAACATTTTTTCTAGCATCTAGAGTTGCTGCTATTCAAAAAGATATTTATGGGATAAGGCCACAAGAAAGAGAAAATCTTCACGAGTATTGGGAAAGATTCAAAAAGTTATGTGCTTTCTGTCCTCATCATCAAATAAACAAGCATCTCCTTATTTTGTACTTTTATGAGGGATTGAGTATCATAGATAGACAAATGATAGATGCTGCAAGTGGAGGGTCATTGGTGGACAAAACGCCAACAAATGCAAGACAATTGATTGGGAATATGGCGTCGAACCATCAACAATTTTCCACCAGGAGTAATTCTATAACTCTATTGAAGGGAATCCTTGGAGTAGAAGCTTCATATGTTGCAAATCACAAGAAAATAGAAGGGAAGTTGGATGACTTAGCAGTCATGGTAAGGACCTTGACAGACTTACAGAAAAATCATATCCCTTTTACCTTATGTGGAATTTGTGCTTCTATTAATCATCCTACCGAGACTTGTTCTATGTTAAAAGAGACAGGGACATTAGACAGTGAACAACCTCAGGCATATGCTGCAAACATCTATGGAAATAATAGACCACCTTGGCAGCAATACAACCATGATTTGTCCTCCAACAAGTACAACCCAAATTGGAAGGAATATCCTAGTCAAAAATGGGGAAATCAACAGTCTCAACACCATCAAGTCTATGTTCCACCTCAACAGAGGCAACAACCACAACCAGCTACAACCTCTGGTGATTCAAACATGGAAGCAATGATGAAAATGATGGCTGACATGAAAAAGGGACAAATCAATGAGTTGAAACAGACGATGGAAGCAACCAATCAAAATTTGCAGAACCAGATTGGGCAAATGGAAAATGAGTTAAATCAGATGAAGTTTCAACAAGGCTCGAGCAATTTGCCTGCACAAACTGTAATCAACCCGCGAAATGTAAGTGCTATTACTTTAAGCTCGGGTAAGCAAATACAAGGCCTTGGGGATGCCCAAGAAGATGAAGACAAGGACAATGAAGTTGTACCTGATAATGAAAGTGGAAGATCAGATGAAGCAACACAAGCAACATCTGAAATGCATGCACCTAGTGATAACTCCAGGTTGGTATCCCCTAATACTTCCTCTGAAAATTCTTCTCCTTATTCTCCTCCTCCTCCTCCCTATCCATACCGTTTGAAATCAAAAACTAAAAAGATGGAAGAGTTAGACAAAGAAATCTTGAATACTTTTAAGAAAGTGGAGATAAACATCCCTTTGTTGGATGTTGTAAGACAAATTCCTAAATACGCCAAGTTTCTCAAAGAATTATGTACACATAAAAGGCGTATTATGGACAAAGAGGTAGTGAAAATGGGAAGAAACATGTCTAGCTTAATTAAGAAGCCTGCAGTCAGAATGCCGCAAAAGTGTAAGGATCCAGGTATGTTTTCTGTTCCCTGCATTATAGGAAGTACTAAGTTTGACAATGCTATGTTAGATTTAGGAGCTTCTA
>Ga0214544_1005067_pt1 | contig 25888 bp, 20 predicted proteins | sample CNSS3metaG_FD_160074 | JGI IMG/M metagenome (GOLD analysis project Ga0214544, IMG submission 160074) | Root nodule microbial communities from cowpea collected in UCLA plant growth center, Los Angeles, California, USA - CNSS3 | ecosystem: Host-associated > Plants > Roots > Nodule | place: USA... | reverse complement strand
TTGCAATTATTTCATCTTCCTTCCAACGTAGTAGTGCTCTCAAATCAAAGGCAATTTGTTTCAAACTTATTTCTTCTTCATTTGAAGCACTCATACATTGAGAAGGAGGTTGAGACATTTTTTCTTTTAAGATTTTAGAAGACTTTGGTCTTTAAAAGAAAATTTCAAAGAAGAAGTAGATAGCAAAAGCTTTTAGTTCTCCTCCAGGAAAGAGAGGTGAATCACTTGGATTGCTTACATACCAAGTCTTTCCTAGCCAAGGGAACTTGAAACTTTTGTACAAAACTTCTTAAATGAAATTAATTCAAAGACTAAGTTGACACACACTAAACTATCAAACAAGAAAATTAAAAACAAGAAAGATTATAAGCTATATGCGGCCTAAGTTTTGGTAGAAGTAGAAGGCACTTGGAACCTTCAAACTTCACCACTAAAAGTGTTTCACTAATGTATAGAAGAGGTTCTAGTTAGGAGATGGGATTGAGTACCTAAGACTCCCCCAAAACACCTAACTAGGCCATGAACACAAGAAGGAAAGCATTACAATTTTACAACTCAATTTGAATACAATCAAAGTGCACAAAACGTAAAAGGTCTTCTTGGCTTTGTCTTCTTGGCTTGGTCCTCACAAGTGTTTCACTCTTGCACTTCCTCTTGATCTCACCAAAGAGGATTATCTTTCGGGACTAGGTACTCCACCTCCTAGGATGCTACCTTAGGAAAATTAGATCACCTCCAAAAAGAAGTATGCACCAAATATAGAAACCAAACCAAAAGAAGTCCAAAATAAAGCAAGAAAAGCACAAAATTATAATTGCCAAACCAAAAGTGAATAATGCCATGACTAACTCAAAGGATTACCAAAGAAATGACAAACTAGAAATAAGGTAAAGAAACAAGATAAGCACTCAAATGAATTACCTAATGAATGGCACTAGAATGGATGAAAAACAACCAAAATAAACTAGAAAACTGCACTGAAATTTGATTTTTCACTCACTGCCAGTCCAAAAACGTGAATTCAAGCCTCTGCTTCAGCTATTTTTCATTTTTTCATTTCTAAACATTTCTCAATGATTTTTTTTTCACTTTTTCGTCTATGTCTTAGCTAAAAGTGGGAAAAATTAGATTTGGATTTTCATTGGCCAATGTTTTATGATAAATCAAATACAAATAGTGTGCAATCAGACAGAAACTGGAACAACAGTTAAATGCAACAAAATAATGCTCTCAAACTCAACTGATGGTAGTGATTCTAATGTACTTCTTTTGCCACTTTCTTTTGATCTTTTCTTTTGATTATTTTTGGCACTTGCTTGTATTCTTTTTGTGCTCTTTTTCTTTCTTTTTGTAGCTCTTACGGCAGCTAGTTTTCACCACAAATCAGAATCACCACCACACTATGCTTGATCATTTGCATTTTAATGGAAACAAAAAACACAAAGGAGAAGGAAACTTAAAGGAATCAGAAGAACATCATGAAACACAATGGAAATTGACTCTAAGACATTGCTAAGATCTAAATAACAATCTGAACTCAAAAACAGAAATGAAAAAGCACCAAAGCACAATTAATTGAAAGGAAATTTAGTGTGGTTTATGGTGATGTTAAGCAAGCACAAGGAAAATTCCCACTGGACATTAAGATAACTAAAGCTATCTAGATGTGAAGGTTCATTTCCAAGGCTCAAATAAAGAAGAAAGTGTTAATTTTTTAAGGATAAAAAACTGCACTCAAATCTAAAATAGAATTCAGTGGCACATCACCAACAAATTCAAAGCAAATTAAAAGCTAAACAAGGAATTAATGAAATATATGGATTAAACATGACTCTAGCAAAATTTATCATTTAAATAAACTATCTAGATCTTAAAAACTAAGATCATAATTCCAAAATTAAATGTAGGGGAATGTAACTTTATTCCAAAATTTGGGTATTCATGAAGCGAACGCGTTTTAGGGGAATTTGAACAACCCTAGCCATCACCAACTCCGTTTCAGTGGTGGCTTGTAAAGGTGAGGACTTTGTGTGTGGAGTGATGTTTGCGCATCAAGTGAAGTGCTTGTTTATTATTGTACGTTAGATAGAGATGACAAATAAACTCGTCTTCATGGATATTATCCGAATTTTTTCTTATTTTAACGGGGAATTCCCGTATTGACTAGGTATGGGTATCGAGAATGTTTGACTTTTTCAATTGGGTATAGAGATGGATATGGGGATGTATTAGGGATGGCAATGCGGGCCGACCCAGCCTATTTAGGCTCGGCCCACATAAGGCCCGCACAACGCGGGCTGGCCCGCCCCGCCCCCACCCCGTATACTTTATGCGGGCTACAAACACTGCCTTGCCCCGCCCCGCACTTGGCCCGCGGGCCCGACGAGTCAGGTCCTAATTGCCATCCCTAGGATGTACATATCTTCGCCATAATACTCGTCCCATTTAAATTATTAAAATATTCATAATTAATTAAGTAATCCTATATATATATATATATCATAATTATTTTGTTTGTCATGAAACTCATTCGCATCTCCACTATATTTTTCATCCTATCATAACCTTTATGTAATTATGTTAAAATGATGTATGTCAATTAAAAATTTATGTCTCACATTTGAATATTTCTATTATTTTTTAATATTTTTATTTATTGTATATTTTCCTTTCACATGAGAATGTTTAATACTCTCAATAAGTATCTAATAGCACAAACATTTCATTTACTAGGTAATATAAAAAAAAATCTTTACTTATTATTAATTTTTGTTTCATTTGAAGAATTCTTTTGTTTTGCTAAAATAGTTTTTTTTTATTTCTCAACCATTGAGTATATATATGTTGATATTTGAAATTTTTTCTTAGATCTCGAAGGTATTTTTCATCTTATCATACCCTTAATATACATTTGTTTTCCTTTGTGCAATTTCTTTCAATTGTTTCTTAAATTGTTTCTAAACATTTATTAATTTATTAATATTTTATTTTTTGTTTATTTTTATCATGTAGAATACTATTTCGATATATTTTATCTAATTATTTTTTATTTTCTAACTCGTTATTAATCATATTGTAATTTTTCACTATAATTGTACAAATAACTTTTATTTACTACATTATAAAAATTTAATGTAACTGCCATGAATATTTTTTTATCACCATCCAACATATATTGGAGTTGAAAAGATATAAGATCTATGTTAAAATTTTATTATTTATTATTTGTTCTTTGCATCATTTTGATCAAGTGATGTATTATAACTTTTATTAGTGTATAAAAAAGAGATTCATTAGAATTTAAAAATTGAAGTAAACAAACATTTAAAATATATTTTAATTTGAATATTTGTTTTCATTTTATATTTTTTTTAAAATATTTTTAAATTTTATCAACTAGTTTCATTAATGTTTGCAAATTTAATAAATGTTTTGGTTCTCATGAAATTTTATTTGGTATTTTAATATAAAATGTAAACAATTATAATTTATTTCAAAGTATTTGATATCGAATAAACACTCATCCTCATAATATTGAATATTTGATAATATTATATTTCCTTTCCTATAATTTTTTATTATTTTATAAAAATTAATTAAAATTAATATTGAAGTAATAAGAAAACGGGTACTGGTATGGGTACGAGATTATATCCGTTATCTGGTGGGGATAGGACAAAAGTTTGATACCCGTTGGGTTTGGATATGTGGATAAGGATGAATTTTTTCTGCGGAGATGGGTATGAGGATGGGGGTGAATGTTTTTTACAAAGATGGTATGAGATAGCGAAACCCGTCCTCGCCCCGTCCCATTGCCATCCCTAATGTTAGAGATAGTTGGGTCTACACACATGGTTGTAGGATAATTGGTTAGAGGGAGGTTTGCCGCTTGGTGAGGCATATGTTTGATGTAAGACCCATGAAAATTAAATAAAAGAATAAATATTTAATTATAAATAATTGTGGATGGGAGGTACATCTAAAAGAGTTAGTTTGTTAAGTTATTATAAAGAGCTATTGTAGTTCAAGTGGTTAAGTGTATTTGATGTTTTTAATTACTTATTTTATTTGACATTGTATGCAAGATCATGTGGTATGGTAATTATAATTGTATGCATGCAAGAAATGTAATTAAACATGTGATGGCTTGATGGTTGTGCATATGCTTGTAATTGGGTGAATGATAGTTCTCGAACCTTTGTTAGTATACTCTAATTTAAATTAAAACAAAATTATTAAAATATTAACTCATTGATTTTTAATAGGTTATTTTTTATCAATTGGTTTTAAAATATTTTCCATTTATTTGTAAATTGCATTCAACACTATTTAAATGGGTCATTTTCACTTTGGTTGAAATTTATAAATGTTATGTATTGCATTTTTATTTGAATTTATGAATTTGTTATTAAATATTAAAATTTTCTTTTATAAATACTCGCGGGTACCCGTGGATATTAATAAAATATGTGGGTACTCGCATAACGGATACCCACACGGGGCAGATATTTATCTAGTGGGTAGGGTACGAGGGAGCTACTACCTGTACCCTACCCGTCCCGTTGACATCCCTACCTATTATTGGGCGAAAAAGCTAAATTAAATTACACTTGAATGATAATTAAGCCATTTTCGTTTTATTTTATTTTATTTTATTTTTCAAGGCTGAAATTAAAGTGAGAGAGAGTAGTTCTAGTGGATTTTGGAAGGGGTGATAGTGTGACAGTCGATGGGAATTTTCAGAGCATGAATCAGAGACCTAAGGGGAGGATTAAAGGGTTGGTTCGTTGTAGAAGCAAGAGTAGATCAAGGTTGTGCAAGAGGAACACTTGGAGTGCCTTTGGGAGCAAGAATTCCAAGTAAGGGGAGCTACACCTAATTGTTTAATGCGTCAATAATGCATTTCGTGAAATATTTGTGCCTGGGTTCCCTTTTCTTCCTTCAGTTCTCGTTGTTTTTCACATTTCTGGGTTTTTGCCTAGAAACCGCCTAGCGATGTTCTTGGCCTGCCAGGCGACGCATCCAACGTGAGTCATTTTTTTGGATTATGCCTAGAACTACCTGGCGGCAAGCAAGGCCTGCCAAGCGAGGCGAACATTAATTGTTCATTTTCTGGGTTTGTGGATTTTGTGGTGCGTGGTCCTCCTGAATAATTGTTTTCTTCATTCTTGTTGAGGATTATTTGATACAATATGTCACTTTTTGATGATAAATTAGTACATGATGATTATATGAACACGAGGTGCAAAATCTGGTTCTACCCAAGAACCTAATGCACCGCCTGGCGGTAAGGATGTACCTCTAGGCGATGTGGGACATCGCAACAAAATTAGTGGTTTGTGTTATGTTGGTGCAGGTGGGATACTTATATGAATGATTAATTGTGAATGCATGTAATATGGGTATAAATTGGACAAATGGTATTGTGAAGGGTCTAATGTATGGAATGTGATTGAATATTGATGATAAACTTTGTTAGGCATGTGATATTGGAATAATTGAATGTAATAGGTGTTGGTTGAGGTAAAATGGGATTTTGCATGAATAGTGGCAATGTCTAGTCTCTATTTTGGGAACATGCTTTATGTGCAAATTGTATTCTTTTCTTAAATCGATTTAGCATGTTTTAAGTGGTGAAAATATACGTCAGGGTGAATGCATTTTGTTTTATTAAATGAAAAAATAAAAGAAAATAAAAATATGTTAGGTTTTTAACTTTAATTCTACCATAAAAAAAGAAAAAAAAGAAAAGGAAGGGAGAATCAATTGGTTTTTAATTATCACACCTTTTTCATGAGCCCAAATGTTTTATACATATTTTCAAACCATTATTTGCTATTTACACTCTTCACATGACATGTCAGAAAAGAACATTTTATAATTTCTATTTTTAGAGAAGGGTATAATATTAGGAGCAATATGTTTTTATAATAATTTGAATAAATATCTTGCATTTACACTTATGTGATGTGTCTCATTGATTTGTCAGTCAGGGAAGATATTATTTTAATAATTAGAAGTAAATGTTCCTGATAATAATGTTTTTTTAGAGAATGGTACAATTTTAGTAGTTAGAAGAAAATATTTCTGGCAAAACTTAGGATCAATTATATGAATAATATATTATGATTTGATCACAATCTTTATATGATAGAAAATATGATTCTAGTAATTACAAGCAATATTTCGTTAATCAATACTATGGATCTTACGTGACCATTTAATTTCTATAATACGTTTCATCAGGACCAATTCCTTCCTCATATATTTTATTATAATTAAAGACTAGGATATTAGTGGTATCCCAAGGTGCCTATATAAGCACAAAATTTCTCCAATGCAAGACACAGAAAAAAAATTGAAAAACACCTCTTCTTTTTATTACTAGAGCACACACGCAAAAGGGGGTCACCTTACTATCCTTTCGGTCAGTTTTGATTTGTTCGTATCCTGAAAGGTAAACTCTCTTTGCTTCTAATGTTATTCATGATTCTCTTATAATATCAAATGTATGATCGATTGACCTATTGTATGACTAAATGTGTTTGGGGTTCGCACGTTAAATGATTTTGGGTTTATCATTGGTATGCTCAACCCTTCACTTTCCCTTTATTTGGAATGCTATTTATCTTGATAATTAAAAAGGTTTCTTTTGTAGGCTTTAATTCTCTCTAAAAAAGATAATAAAAACAATTATATTATTTCTTTTATATAAGTATTGAATATCATGTCAAGTCTTAGACTTGCCTGATAATCAAAACACTCCTTCATAGGCTTTTAATTCTTGGATTTGCTTGATAACTAAATCTTTTATCATGTAGAATCTCGGGTTCTGTTGATATTAATAAAAATATATATATAAAATCTAAAATTTAGAAAATAATAATAATAATATCAAACAACCTTTTTAAAGAACTACGTTATCACTGATTTTCCAAATGAAAATACGTAGGAGCGAGGTATAATCCTCGTCGGGCCAAAAAAATAAAAACAATAATTTTGTTTTTAATCTTTATTATTTTTGTATGTATTTTTAAATTTTGTTTCATTTTTTGGGGAACAACGCATATTTTAAATATCAAATTCTATCTTGCACACTTAATTAAAGAGGGAACCGTCTTAAGACGGACGTTGTGGGGTGCTAATACCTTCCCCACACGTAATCGACTCTCGAATCCAAATTTGGTTTCAAAGACCATTCTTTTAAGGTTTTTGTATAGTTTTCCATAATAAACTATGGTGGCGACTCTTTTGTACTTTTTTAAATTATTTTCGTCGTCCCGCCGCGATCTCGGTTGCGACTGATGGCGACTCTATTGGGGAGATGTTTGAGAGTCAATCCTATTAGTTGAGTGTGCAAAATATATGTTGTTTTTATATATTCGTTTTCCCCTTGTCTTTTGTTTTATTTCATGTATATTTATCTATCTTTGTTTGTCTTGATGCCATGTTTACTCTTTAATGTCCTCATATGATTATATTATTGAAATTATTGAACCCTAGGGTAGAAGACAATTGTTATATCTGTATGGAAATTTTCTGGTTATTTTGCATGTGTGGGTTTGGGTAGTCTTAGGTTGCTCCATTCACACACTACACATGGTAGGCTAGTGCATTCATTTTAATATTGGGATCCTATACTTATACCTGAGTCAGCCGTAAGGAGTGAAGGTCCAACGATTGTTATGCTAGATCTCGAATCTACTTGACTATTGGGAAGACTTCATCTAGAGTTTGCTTCCTCTTGACATGCCTATCGTTGTGGATTATGTCTTGAGGTTGACTTCAACTCTAGAGGCCTATAAGATAATTTAGAGCTATCCTTGGAAGAATCATATAAAAGCCCATAGACCAGAAAAAAGATTTTCTCTACACCTTCTAGGTCACAAAGGGAGCATGCATTATTTCTTTAATTTTTTAATCTTTTCATTTTTATAGAATTAAGTAGTTAATTTTCAACTGTGTCATATTTGCATCAACGTATAAATAAGGGCCTCTCGAGGCGCATACATGCATTACATCCACATCTTGTCTTCATTCATGCATGGTACCATGCACATAGTTTTAAGGTAAATAACATTTTTACATTCACTTGATACGTAGCATGGATCCACTTTGGATTCATGTCACAATGTATAATGCATAATATTCATCCCATTGTTTTTTCATGCCACCTTGCATAGTACATACCATACATACACTTACATGCATGTGTATAGGTAGTTTCCAAATTTGTAACATCTTGCATTTTCATGTCACTTTGAATAACAACAACATGCATCAACACCACATCTTGAAAATTTTTTCAGTATAATAAATTCAAAATTAATTGTTTCCCATTTTTTGTTAATAAATTCAAGGAATCTTGCAAAAGGTGAAAAAAAATAAGAGGAGAAAATAAATTATTCTTTGGTCAAATCAGTTAGTTGAATAAATAGATTTTTTTTATGAAAAGTGGCATGCTTTTGAAACATTGGTCTAATATGTGTACATGGAATTGCTCAAATTCATTTCCTTTCCCATCCCATTTCCTGTCACCTTGCCCTCATAAATCTTTCTTTTGTATTCCATGAAGATCATCATAAAGAGAGCATGTGCCCTAGAATGAATTTAGTTTGAAGTAAGTCTTTGAACATAGAAAAAAAGAAAAAGGAAAGGAAAAAAATGAAGAAAAGTTCGCTAGACTGAACACCCAAGAGAGCGGTCTAGGCAAAAATTAAGACAACAAAAAAATGGAAAATAATACAAAAAAAGTAAGGGCAAACAAGGGACAACCTCTAATGTGATTGAATTTTTTTCCCTTTGGATTAAAGCTTTTGAAAGTAAAACAATCATTAGTTGAAATAATGTATGGCCATGTTTATTTATCAAGAAAAAAATGATCTTCCTTTGGTACCCACTTTGAGCCTATAAAAAATCAAAATTTCTTTCTAATTACCCTGAACAAGGGTCACCTTCCCACTGAAGTTAACATAATGTTTGCATCTATTTCATTTGACTTGTAATTCGCCAATAAAAAAATAAAAAGTTTGGAAAGACAAAAAAATTGGTTATGCAAAAAAAAAAAAGAGAAATAAGAGTTGAAGAGTGGAAGAAAGTGATGAACAAAGGTAGTCAAATGAATTTTAAGTGCAACGTTAGATAAAGACCCTTATTTGAAATAACCTTTATACCATTTATTTTGAGCCTTCACTATCCATTTTTTTTATATCCCTTAGCCTTGGCCACAATACAAGCCTAATAAAGTCCACAAAAATCAATGATTGGTTGTTGTTTTTCGAAAACTTTAATTTAGAGGAAAATATTTTGTCATGTTAAGAGGTTTGTCTAAAAAAAAGATTGAAAAAGTGTTCAAAGATTTGCTTTCAAACACTGGGCAATTTATTTTTGTTTGACATGTTTCCATAGAGATCAAAATTAACATGAGTAGTCAAGTTAAATCAAGGTCATGCCCTCTCATTCTTTCATCCTTCGTGTGTTTCCTATAATATTTTCTACTTTGAGCCTAAACTTTGATCTACCTTTCTCCTACCATTACTCATTATTCTCACCTTGAAATAAATTGGGGAGACATTTCACTTGTTGTTCATACATTATAGTCGGTATCTTGAATTTGGGCAATGGTTGACTTTGATTGTCAAGCTTACATTGAGGCAACTAGTATGAAGTCTCCCATTATTTTCAACTTTGTCATGCTATCAACAACTAGGGCAAACTCAAACACATTTTGCACCCTGAGACCAATCTATACTCTCAAATTGGGGCAAATTTTGAAATCTCTATCTTTTTAATCAATAACTGGGACAAGCCCAAACACACCTTATGTCTTGAAGTTAAATCTTAACTACCAAATTGGGGCAACTCCTTAGTCAATTACCTCATCTAATCCCTTCCAAGAAGTTTGGCAATTTCATAGTGTTCAAAAAGCAACGATACAAAAAAGAGTTTCTCAATAAACTGATCAGACCAAGGAATATTTTTCAAAGAAAAAAATCAAAAACAAAAGGATTCCATAAATCTAAAAATAACAACAAATTGGGATTGAAATAGGTTTCATACAATGTAAAAGGGTTAAAAATACACAAGGGCATGCTTCATGTATAGATTCATATTTAATCATACATACATCATTCACTTTTGTGAAAAAAAATATTAACAAACAAAGGAACTTTTATCATGCACTCATACATTAATTCATACATCAAAGTTTCAACTTGGTTCATGTAAAAACAAATCATAACATGGGCATCATACACTAATATTGTAATAGTGTGCAAAAAGAAAAAAATCATTAGTCATGCCAATATTATCTTTCACCATGCATGCTCGAAATAAACATAACAACATTATCACACATCATAATCAATGTTAAAAAAAAATTCATAGCATGTGTCAACATTTTTATGCACAGATAATGTAAATGTTAAAAAAAAGTAATAAAAAGCATCAACATACTCATGCATTCATAAAAAGAAAATTCATAACAGGTGTTAGCATCTACATGCATTCATACACATGACATCAATTGTCAAACAAAAAAATCTAAACATGTGTTAGAAAAATTAAGTTCTATGTAGTATTTGGTTCAAAAAAATCACATACATGCCAACATATTCATGCATATATCATATTAGCATATTCATGCACATATCAAATTATGTTAGCACATTCATGTATGCATAAATCATCTAAATGCTCAAAAAGAAAAATTCATAACATGTCTTAATCATCATGCATCATGTACATGCATTATAGTTCTTTTTATGAAATGAAAAAATTCTTGTCACTTTCGCGAATTGAAACCATCTTCATTCATATGAGTGGTTGTCGAATCTTTCTTTTTCAAAAAAAATGAAAAAAATAATAATATATCTAATTATAATCATCATGGTTCTCTTGTGTCAGTCAAGGTTTCCACACCTTGCCAAGGTTCCTACACCTTGTTTCTATGTAAGTCAAGGTTTCCACACCTTGCCAAGGTTCCCACACCTTGCAAAGGTTTCTGCACATTGTTCAAAGTTTTGATACATTGCCATCATTTTTTAAACATTTTTTTATGTTAAACAAGGTTCCCACACCAATTCATTTGAGTCATATATTTTGCTTCATGTATATAACATGGGGCAACCTTTTTGGTTTCATACCATTTGTCCATCTAGAGATTCAAGTATACACTTCACATGATTTGTTAAGAAAATATATGAGTCTTTTCCATTCATGCATTCACGGAATGCAATTTGATTTTCACATGCAAGTTTCATATTAGAACCCTCTTCACAAAATGGTTACAAACTGTTGGTATATCGACTCTCTGCAACGTAGAACAGGTTTTCTTTTGTGGTCTACTTGCAAGAGGAGTGTGTAAATAAAATCTGGGGCTGCATTTAGCTCCTGATTTATTCTTTTCCAAAATTTTCTGATTTTGGACTTATTTTGTAACTTTGAATATTTCAAATCCAAACTTTTAATGACCCAAATTAAACTTCAGCTGCATTAACAAACGTGAAAATATCCAATAATATTTTATGCAACTAAAATAAATTTTTATGCAATTTTTAGCTTACGACTCAATAAATCCAATAATCACAAATCGTAATTAAATCAATTCTTAAGCACAAACATTCTATTAAATCCCCAAATTTACACATTAAATGAGGGCAAAAATTTGAACTCATCACACACCCACACTTATCCTTTTGCACTCTTGGGCAAAATTTAGCAATTTCATAACTTATTTTCGAGGTCTGTTATTCCATATCTTCACTGGATTAAAGGAATGAATACAAATAGAAACAAATCAATCTTCTAGAAATCATGTTGTCATGCACATACAAACGGAAAGATTCTATTTTTCACACATGAGTTAATCTTTTGAGTTTAAAAGATAATCAAAAATGAAAGAGAAACACTCTAGTTAAATGTATATTTTCTCACCAAAATTCGCTCAAGTGTTCTGGCTTGTGTTTCCACTCAAAATACCCGTGCAAGTAAACACTCCCAATGCTTAGCAAGACTCTAATATTCACAACTTTCAGAAACATGCATTCAAAGATCATGAGGACTTTTCACAAGTTATAATGGGGCTAAGGCAAAGGTAGGAAAAACTTTAGGATTTGTGTGTTTTTAAAATAGTAAGGTAGAAAGAATTATGGAGCATAGTTTCAAAAACAATCATTTTTGTCTTTTCTCTCTTTTATCCTTTTTTGCTCTTTTTTAGAAAGCAATCATTTTTCATTTAAACACTCTATTATCAACAATTTTTTTGCTTTTGCCATTTTTATAACTTTGTGGGGGAAATACTCACCCCCACACTTTATTTCTCAACCAATCTTTACATAATCCACTAGCTCCTTCTTTCTCCCTAAGGTAAGGAAAAAACTTGGTCTTTTTCTTTTTAAGGTTTAGCAATATGCTCAAAACAAGAAAAAGAGGTTTAAAGCTCAAAGGACTACCAATGGATTAATGTCATGGTTAGCTTATTTGGCCAAGTAGCTAAAAACAAGAAATGCCTCAGTCATATCAAATCATGCATGTTCACCTAAGATGCAAAACAAAAGAATCACGCTAAACATTTTGAGTATACACAAAACATGAGCAAGTCACACAAGAACAATAGGAATGACTCATGGTAGTCCATCCTTTACAATAAAGCTCAAAACTCACAAGGTAAAAAAACTCTTTCACAAAAGATTTATTCTAGAAACTCTCAAATCAACTCAATTAGTAAATCATAGAAAATAATCCACTCATAACACATGACTTTTATTTTCCCAGAATTATGAGCGTTCCAATTAGTGAATCAAATCCCAAAATCCAATGTCAATATGTTTTATTGAAAGCAGAATTTTATTTTATTTTTTGTTTTTTTTTAAAGAAAACAAACAGAAAATAAACTTAGAAAAGAAAAAACAAAACAAAAAGAAAACAAAATCAGAAAAGGGGGAAAATAAATTTTCTCCCCACACCCCCACACTTTATCCATGCATTGTCCTCAATGTATTCAATATATAATGCAAAGAAAAAGTATGAAATGTACTTACCTCCTCAAGGCGGAAGGTATGCGGGAGAAGTCAAGTTCATCCCATCCATCATCTTATTCACCATATCTTGATTTCCATTAAATATCCGAAGACAATGCCCATTAACTTTAAAAGTTCTTTCTGAGGATTCTTCCTTGATCTCCACTGCTCCATAAGGGAAGACTTCTGTAACAATGAATGGTCCTTCCCAAGTGGAGCGCAACTTACCACTAATGTGACCAAGCTTGGATTTGTATAGTAACATCTTCTGACCTACCTTGAAATCCTTTCTAGCCACAAGCTTTTGGTCATGAAACTTTTTGGTTTTCTCTTTGTAGAACTTTGAGTTTTCATAGGCTGCAAGCCTAATCTCCTCTAGTTCTTGCAACTGAAGTTTTCGCTCTATCCCTGCTTCTTCCAAATCCAAATTGCATGCTTTCACGGCCCAATAGGCCCGATGTTCAATCTCCACAGGTAAGTGACAAGCCTTTCCAAAAACCACCCTAAAAGGCGACATACCTATAGGTGCTTTGTAGGCTGTCCTGTGTGCCCAAAGTGCATCATCCAATCTTGTGGCCCAATCCTTTCGACTAGGCTTCACTACTTTCTCTAGTCTCTTTTTAATCTCCCTATTAGAGATCTCTGCTTGCCTATTAGTTTTGGGGTGATATGGTGTAGTAATGTGATGTGTCACCCCATACTTCTTCAACATGTTCTCAAGCAGCTTATTACAAAAATGAGTCCCCTGGTCACTAATGATGGCACGTGGTATCCCAAACCTACAGAAAATGTTAGACCTGACAAAACTCATGACAACTCGAGAATCATTTGCCTTGTAGCTATGGCTTCCACCCATTTGGAGACATAGTCTACAGCAAGCAAAATATAAGAAAACCCAAAAGAAGGAGGAAAATGACCTATAAAATCAATACCCCAAATATCAAATACCTCACAATATAGCATGGGTTGTTGAGGCATTTCATTCCTTCTTGTAATGGATTTGGCTGCCCTTTGGCACTGCTCACAATTTTCATACACCCTCTATGCATCTTTAAATATAGTAGGCCAATATAATCCACAATCCAACACTTTCCTACCTGTTCTTTGTGTGCCATAATGTCCACCAAAAGGAGACAAATGACAAAACTCAAGCACATAAGGTATCTTAATATCTGGAACACACCTCTTTATGACTTGGTCACTACCAATGCGCCATAAGATTGGGTCTTCCAAGATATACTACCTTGCCTCACTTTTTAGCTTGGTTCTTTCATACTAGTAGAAGGAAGGAGGAATAGTAGAAACAACCAAATAGTTAACAATGTCAACAAACCAAGGTTCAGGAAACATACCTTTCATAGTAGTCAATGTTAGGAGGACTTCATCAGGAATAGGAATGTTATCTTCTCCATTTTCAATCATGTTAAGATGGTCGGCTACTAAGTTATGTGCCCCACTTCTATCTCGAATCTCAATGTCAAACTCTTGGAGCAGTAGCATCCATCTAATCAACCTTGGTTTCGAATATGCTTTCTTCAGAAGAAATTTTAATGCTACATGATCAGTGTAAACAATTACCTTGGAACCAAGTATATATGGTTTGAATTTGTCCAAGGCAAATACAACAGCCAATAATTCCTTCTCAGTTGTGGTGTAGTTAGCCTGCGTTGTGTCCAATGTTTTGGAAGCATAATATATCACATGTGGTAGCTTCCCATCTCTTTGTACAAGTACCGCTCCTACTGTAGAGTTTGATGCATCATACATCAACTCAAATGGTAATGTCCAGTCAGGTGGCTGGATGATAGGAGTGGTGGTGAGCGCCTTTTTCAAAGTATCAAAAGCATCTTTTCACCTCTCTCCAAAGTCAAATGGTACATCCTTTTGTAGTAAGTAGGAGAGAGGGTTGGCTATTTTGTTGAACTCCATGATAAACCTCCTGTAAAATCCTACATGTCCAAGAAAAGATTGAACCTCTTTCACAGAAGATGGGTAAGGCAATTGTGAAATAATATCAATTTTAACAGGATCTACAGATATACCATTCTTGGAAACAATGTGACCTAAAACTATACCTTGTTCCACCATAAAATGACATTTTTCAAAATTTAAAACAAGGTTAGTTTCTTCACATCTCTCCAAGACTCTAGCAAGATTAGACAAGCAGTGATCAAAAGATGAACCATATACACTAAAATCATCCACAAAAACCTCAATACAATGCTCCAACAAATCTGTAAAAATACTCATCATACATCGTTGAAATGTTCCAGGAGCATTGCAAAGGCCAAATGGCATTTTCCTATAAGCATATGTATCGAATGGACAAGTAAAGGTAGTCTTATGTTGATCCTCTGGGGCAATACAAATCTGAAAATACGTAGAGAATCCATCAAGAAAACAGTAATAAGACTTACTTGCCAATCGATCTAACATCGGTCCATGAATGGTAAAGGAAAGTTGTCCTTCTTGGTGGCCTAGTTTAGTCTTCTATAATCAATACAAACCCTCCAACTATTCTGAATACGAGTAGGAATCAACTCGTTCTTCTCATTCTTGACCACAGTGATCCCAGATTTCTTGGGGACCACATGTACAGGACTCACCCAAGTGCTGTCAGAAATAGGATATATAATACCTGCTTGTAGTAACTTGGTGACTTCCTTCTTCACAACCTCCATCAGTTGAGGATTCAATCTCCTCTGAGGTTGCCTTACTGGCTTAGCATCCTCCTCCAAGAGTATTTTTGTGCATGCAGAAAGAAGGACTAATACCAGGAATATCTGCCAAAGTCCAAACTATTGCTCTCTTGTGATCTTTGATAACCTGCAATAGCTTTTGTTCCTGCTCATCAGTAAGCAAGACAGATATAATAACAGGGAGTTTCCCATCCCTCTCAAGATAAGCATATTTCAAATGAGATGGTATGATTTTAATAGTTAGAAGAAAATATTTCTAGTAATAATTAGGATCAATTATATGAATAATATGTTATGATTTGATCACGATCTTTATGTGACAGAAAATATGATTCTAGTAATTACATGCAATATTTTGTTAATCAATATCGCGGATATTATGTGACCATTTAATTTCTATAATATGTGTCATCAGGACCAATTCATTCCTCATATATTTGATTATAACTAAAGACTAGGATTTGAGTGGTATCCGAAGGTGCCTATATAAGTACAAAATTTCTCCAATGCAAGACACAGAAAAGAATTCGAAAACCCCCTCTTCTTTTTATTACTAGAGCACACACGTAAAAGGGGGTTACCTTACTATCCTTTCGGTTAGTTTTGCTCTATTCGTATCTTGAAAGGTAAACTCTCTTTGCTTCTAATGTTATTCATGATTCTCTTATAATATCAAATGTATGATCGATTAACCTGTTGTATGTTCGGGGTTCGCACGTTAAATGATTTGGGTTTGTCATTGATATGCTAAACCATTATTTTTCCCTTTATTAGGAATGCTATTTATCTTGATAATTAAAAAGGTTTCTTTTAAAGGCTTTAATTCTCCCTAAAAAAGATAATATTAAAAAAAAGATAAAAAATTATATTATTTCTTTTATATAAGTATTGAATATCATGTCAAGTTTCAGACTTGCTTGATAATCAAAACACCCCTTCATAGGCTTTTAATTTTATTTTTAAATTAATAATAATAAAAAATAAAAATTATAAAATCATTTTAAATATCATGTCAAATCTTAGATTTGCTTGATAACTAAATCTTTTATTATGTAGAATCTCGGGTTCTGTTGATATTAATAAAAATATACATATAAAAATCTAAAATTTAGAAAATAATAATGATATCAAACAACCTTTTTAAAGAACTACTTTATCCATGGTTTTCCAAATGAAAATACGTAGGAACGAGGTACAATCCTCGTCGGGCCCAAAAAATAAAACAAATAATTTTGTTTTTAATCTTTATTATTTTGTATGTGTTTTTTACTTTGTTTAATTTTTTGGGGAAACACATATTTTAAACATTAAATTTTATCTTGCACACTTAATTAAAGAGGGAACCGTCTTAAGACGGACGTTGTGGGGTGCTAATACCTTCCTCACACGTAACCGACTCCCGAATCCAAATTTGGTTTCAAAGACCATTCTTTTAAGGTTTTTCTATAGTTTTCCATAATAAACTATGGTGGCGACTCCTCTGTACTTTTTTAAATTATTTTCGTCATCCTGTCGCGATCTCAGTTGCGACAAATATGATGTATGATATTATAGGCTTGGGTTGTGTTGAATTGACCTTTATGAACCCATTTTGTGTATTTTTGGATGTGTGCCAAGAGTGTTTGGGATCTAAAAACTTGTGGTGAAGTGCAAAAACCAGAAAGTTATCACACTACTAGTGTAGCGCCTAGCGGTGTGGAATGTGTAGCATCCCGGCCGGATATTACTAATTTAAATAAAATAAAATATGATAACATTAAATTGTCGTATTTAATTATTCATCTTACTCAAAACGCGGAAAAAAATAATCAATAAAACGTACTTATGTAAAATCTAGAATTTAACTTATTAAATATCGTAATTCAAAACATTGATTGTGACAATTTTCAAATGTCCATGACAAATAAAAGATTTATTTTCACATCTTTAATATATAATTTAAACAACTTAATGAAAATTAATAAAATCCCGATTTCACCCCATCTTCTCATCAATCTGCTCCACTCCATAAGCATCTGCTTATCACCTGCTCCCGTATAACACACACGTCATACGATCATCGCACAAACACAAACAACACATAAAATAAACAACACATAAAACAAACAAATAAGGGTAAGCTAACAAGAATTAATGATATATAAACGAACTTCAGTAAAATAAGACACGACAAATAACACTCGACATCATTAATTCAAGTAAACTTAAGCACATGAATTTAATAAATGAAACTCCAAGGTTATCCAAACAAAACACACAAGCCACTATTTATTTTGTTTAAAAGAAAATATTTTTATTTAATCTTGTTTTAAGATAACATCGCTCGTGGGACGAAAAAACACTAAAATATGTCACATCTAGCCATTTTCCTCCTTCTCTTAAAAATAAGATCAAAGTTTTTATAGTCACTGTTGTTTTGATAAACATAATATTGAGATTAAAATACTTTGTTGGTCCTTGTTTTTGTACCAAAATCTCAATTTGGTCCTCATATATGTTAATTTGATTTGATTTGAGTCCCAATTGTTTTTTAAAATTTTTAATTTTAGGCACTCCAAATTTAGACCAAATTTTATTTTTATATAAATGTAATGATGATACTTTTATTACAAGTGATATTTCTATTACATATTTTTAACAATATTTAATTTATTTAAATTTATATTTTACATTAAACTTTATTTAAATTTTATTTTAAAATTATAAATATATAGATTAATAAATTTATATTCGAAATATTTGTATAACATTCTATATCAACAATATTTTAGAGTTGGCTTAAAAATAACAATTTTATAAATTCAAATGTAAAATTTTGAAACAATTTTATAACAAATTAAAATAAATATATTTAAAATTTTAACATTAAATACAATTAATATTATTAAAATATTTAATAAAAATATCAATTTTAATAAAAATAATCATAACATTATATAAAAGTAAAATTTGGTCTAAACTTGGAGCACCTAAAATTGAAAATTTTTAAAAAATTTGGGACTCAAATCAAATCAAATTAACAAATAGGAGGACCAAATTGAGATTCATACAATAATTTGACACGTGTCACCATATTAGGTTGACACATGACACACTACAAACGTGACACGTGGCATAATTATTTAAAAAAAAATTCAAAAAAATTCAAAAAAAAATTCAAAAAATTCAAAAAAATGAGGAGCTGACACATGGCACCTACTTAACAGTGTTAGTTCTACACTAATAGAAAGGACCTAATTGATACTAATTAACAAAAATGTGAACCTAATTGAGACTAATAAAAATACGATGACCAAATTGAGATTTTGGTACAAAAATGAGGACCAATAGAGTATTTTAACCTAATATTTACATTATTCTAACTATAAAAATGTGAAAACCTTTAACTTTGTGATGATCTTTTTACATTATTGTAATTAATAAATCTTTAATTTCTTTAGACAAGCAAACCTAAGCGGAAAAAACATTTGTGAAACTACACTACACCTTCTAAATTAATAAAACGAGACTATACAAAAAATAATCAATATTGATTACCATTAAAATAACAATTTCCCTATTTTATAAATACCTAAAAGAAACACGTTACAATATTGCACCCAAAAGCATAAATAAAGGAAAATTAATACATATGTGTTTATGTGAATTTGGACCCCAAAAACCATTGTTGAATGTGGGCCCATGATTTCCTTCCATTACCTAACGTATAACTTAACAACATAAAAGTTAACTTGAATGCTAAAGAAGAAAGACCCAAAAGCGGTTTTTTTCCCTTCTAGGCAAATGACTTTGGCTTATTACGGAAGTAGGCAGATTTTCAAAAAATTACGGAAGTAGGCAAAATGTTCTGGAAGTGCACGTTTTCGTATGAAGAAATTGTGTAGCCCCCAAACGTTGTTTGGTGAGAATTTGTCAACAAGCGAAATCGTGTGGGGGGTGAACGATCTTCAAAGGAAATCGTTGGGGGGCTGCACATTTTTACATGAAATCGTGCAGGGGGTTACGTTTTTGATTCAGTAATCGATTATTGTATGTTGTAATCGATTACTGCATGCGTTGCAGTTTTCTGGGTGTAATGTAATCGATTATAGACGAAGTGTAATCGATTACATGGTTAATGCATTATGTTCGAGTGAATTGTAATCGATTACAAAGGTATTGTAATCGATTACAGTCCAAATTTTTTAAAAAAAAAGGTGATTAAATTAGAATTGGATATAGAGGCGAGCATAATAATTTATTCTGATTTTATACAGTTTTTTGGTCCATCAAAGAATAAAGTATTTCAACTTATAGTTGATGAAGGCATAAGAAATATTAATGTTCATAAAAAATTGTCTTAGTTTTGACATTATAGAAAGAAGAAAAAAACATTAAAAAATAAATTAATTGAAATAAAAAATGTACAAATTATTGGCGAAATGGACATTGTCCCCTATGATGACCCTTAGTGTGACAATAAGAGCATTTTTTTGGCTTATCCGTAACAGGTTGATCCATTTCGTTATGGATCCTAGTCCTTGTAGGTCGTCCCGAAGCCTTGCGCCTAGTTTGGGGGTCTGGAGTGAAATTAGGACCTGTATATGTTGACCAATAGTCCTCATTTCGCAGGGGGTGGAATTGGACTTGATAAGCCTTATTTATGTTATCAAGGGTGTAAACTGGATCGATAAAATTTGAAAGTGGCATATGACCAAAAGAACAAACAGCTATGACGTGCTGACAGGGTAATCGACTAGCTTGGAAGTGACCACAATCACACCACCAATCGTTTAATCTGACAGTGAATGAGATTGGTTTTGGCCGATAGTGATGGGGGCTCGATATCTCTTGCACGTCGAATTCTGAATTATCTCGATCGTAGCGTTGAACATGACAATATGCAGATTTCTGTTGATTTTGTTGGAGCAAGGTTGTGACATCTTCTGGATATTGATGGCCAGCTCTTAACATAGAGTCTGCCTTTAAGCCGCGTTCAACAAACCAAGCATTTATGTTTTGAAATGTAATTTTCAATAGTGCACAGATAGGTAATGAGCGAGCCCCCTTAAGCACAGAGTTCATGTACTCCGCCAAGTTTGTTGTCATGTGCGTGTACCTACGTCCCCATCATAAGCCTGAGACCACTTATGTAAGGGGATTTTATCAATCCAAGCTACTGCTTGTGGGAATTGGGACCTCATAGCTGAAAGTTTTGCTTGCACAGTAGGTTGTTTGACTTCATAAGCTATGAAAAAGAAATATAAAATGAAATGAAAAAATATTATGTTTATAGGAAATATTTTGTGCATGTGGAATTTAAAGTTAGGAAAACGTCGTACCCAAGTGAATGAATTGTTTCTTGAGATCGGCATTTTTAAAGCGGTTGTTGAAGTTGGAACCCAAATGACGTATGCAGTAGATAGAGTAAAGATTGTCTGATTCCCAGTCAATTTCTTCCAATCGTAGGGCTGACAAAATTCCCTTGCCTCTATTAGTAATTAGGCATAGATTTGGTTGAGGAGTTACATGCTCTCGTAGTAGTTGAAAAAACCAAATCAATGCCTCATTTGTCTCACCTTCTACTATTGCAAATGCCAAAGGAAATATGTTTCTATTTCCATCCTGAGCAATTGCAGTTAGCAAGGTGGCATGATATCTGCCTGTTAAAAAGGTTCCATCCACTTGAACAACAGGTTTACAATACTTAAAACCTTCAATGCATGGTCCAAATGCCTAGAAGCAACGTTCCATAATGTATGTGGAACTTCCATCCTCAGCATCAATATTAACTGGAGGACCGAAAAGTTGAAAAATTGTCTCAGGATTGGTTTGTTGGGCAACTAGTAACCATATGGGAACTTCATTATAAGATTGGTCCCAATCACCATACTCCATTGTAATTGCTTTCTCCTTCGCAATCCATGCTCTTCTATATGTGACTGTGTATCCGTAACGACTTTTGATGTCAGCGACCAAGCTTTTGATGCGAATGCTTGGATTTGTGCGGACCAAATGAAAAACAATGGAAGCAATTTGGGTCGAATCCAGATTGCAGTGATCTTGTGACATTAATGTAGAGAAACAAGTATGTGTACCATCAATGGACTTGATTTCCCAATGATGTCGGATTTTACTATAACTAGCCCTCAGACGCCATTGACATCCATTGTTGTAATGGATGCATCGTGCAACATAAAGATGCGGTTTTGATTCTACCACATTGAAGCTGTATCCATTAGTGATGTGATAATGTTTGATGGCAGACACCGTTGCCTCTTTAGAATCGAATTGCATGCGTTCTTGTAGTTCGACTTCCCCATAGGGATTGTAATCCATAGGAGGAATCGGAACAATTTTTTGATCGTTTGCATTGTCTTCATAAAAATCATCGGAAGTAAACTCTTCGACAATGTCTGGAATGACAGGTTCGTCATCGATTGGATTAGACGAAGAAGATCCTTCATAATTCCACGAACTCATTATGAACAGGTTGGTATGGAAGTATATACCCGGATATTTCAGATCGAAAAATAGATCAGGATATTTGAGATGTGAAGCTTGGTATGCAGAGAAGTTTTGATAGGAGAAGCAATGGTAGTGTGGTAGAATATATAAGCGTTTTAGTCAATAGAATCAAATAGAGTGGGTTGGAGTGCAAAAGGAGTGGGTTGGGGGTGCAAAAAGAAAAAAAAATCTTTTTTTAGAAAACGTGCACTCCCCACACGTTTTCATAGAGAAGTCGTGTACCCTCCACACGTTTTCTAATAAAAAACGTGCACCCCCCCACACGTTTTCTATTCAGAAAACGTGCCCCGCCTTACACTTTCATTTGAAAAACGTGCACCCCCATGACGTTTTCTTCTTACACCTTTTTTGATTCTCCGATTCGGCGTGATTCCTAGACTGCTGCACCTGCCATGATACTATTACAACTTCACACTTCTGCACTCACAATAAATCACGCTTCTGCACATTACTATTCAAAATAATGCATCCTTTTTTGTTGTGCATGATACTATTCACAATAATGGTTTGATTGGAAATGTTTCTGCCACCTGCAACTTTGAAAAATAGTATGAGATTCTCTGAAAAAGTTATTATTATTGAAGAGAAGGTTTGTGTGGTGAATAGAAGAAGCCATGTGGTGGTGTGCATGGAGGTGTAGGAAAATAGGCTCCTATTTTTGAGACAAGTGCTTTGCTACGTGAGAGAGAGAAATATGAAAAGTGAGGCATGTGAGTAAATAGTGTGGTGAGGTAGTTTAAATACCCATAGCAGGTGCAAGATTCACATCATAGAATACTTCATTGCCTTGCCATTGTAGTTGGATTTGCAGCCTATCAAAATTAATTTGTCCTCCGTCAATCTAACAGGTTCGGTCAATTTTATGATAATTTTTGTTTGTTTGTTTTGTTAGTGATTAACTTGAAATGATATTCTGTTAATATTTTCATATACTTTTACGTAGTTTATTATGGCTCAAAACAACAACCTGCCAGCAAACTTATCCGTGTTGCGTCATCAAGACGATCACATCACCAACCAGATTTGGGAAGGAAACGAGAGGGTCCTCCGGCCACGACGCCATTCTATCTGGATTTTAAAACATACAGATCTTATTGACCCTAGGGTCAGAATGTTAATTGATGCAGCTGGTTTTGGTCACGTTTTAAAAGTGAGTAATATGGAGATTAACCACCTCATGGTAACAGCATTATGTGAAAGGTGGAGGACTGAAACTCACACCTTCCACATGCCACTCGGAGAAACAACTGTTACCCTGGAAGATGTTTCACTACAACTGGGGGTGCCAATTGATGGTGAACCCGTCACTGGTGGAAGTTCTAGAAACCTGCTACAATTGTGTCAAGATTTATTGGGGGATATTCCACCCGAAAATATGATTACAGGGAACCGAATAAAGCTATCATGGCTAAATAGCAGATTCCGAGAATTACCGGATGACGCAACACTGGCTACCGTTGGACAGTATGCACGAGCACACATCCTCATATTGATTGGCAGCATGTTGATGTCGGATACATCAGCCAGTCTCGTGCATTTTATGTTCTTGTTAACAGATTTGGAGCATATTTCAAATTTTATTTGGGGTTCCGCAGTATTGGCATGCCTCTATCGTGCACTGGATCACAACACAAAATTCCATCAAGACAACATTGGTGGATGCATGTTATTGCTGCAGTGTTGGGCATGGGAGAGATTTACATGCATCTCTCCAGAAATACAACCAGTCACGGAGGACGAGATTGTGGCTGGGCTTGCGTTCCCCTTAAGTGTGAGGTGGTGTCGGCAAACACGTTATGTGTTCCTTGACCAAACTACTGTGGTGGGCTTCCGAAAAAAATTTGATCAAATTCAACCAAAGCAGGTTCATTATCACCAATGCTCTACTATTTTGTTTCTTGAAATTCCCTTCATTTTTTTTAAATTATTAACATTAATTTTTGCAGTTTTTATGGACACCATATCGACAACCACATGTTAGTCGCATGATAATCATAAATGTTTCTCCAATTAGTCGGGCATTGGTTCCTCTTATATGTTTTGCGACGGTTGAATTTCACCAAGTTGACCAGGTAGTCAGACAGTTTGGTTGGCGACAAAACATCCCATCCGACTCAATGAACCTGATGAGGTTCACCGAATTGATCTCCGAGGAAGGGGGGAAATTAATTGGAGGCAATATCACCATCGCTTTATCATGCTATGGAATAATCGCCATAATTCCATTGTTCAGGGCGAACCTTTCACCAAAAGTGGCCATCTGCGTGATAACTCGCCCTACATGCAATGGTACATAAATCATACCATCTGGTATATCACGACTATTGCGCAATCATCCGATGATGAAGTGAGAATCATTTTTTCATTCACTGCATGTTAATTAAAGTTTCGATTATAACTGATTTTAAATAATATAATTTAATTTGTTATTTTGTTCTAGTATGACATGCCGGAGCAATATCAGAATCCGCCTTCACATCAGCAGTTTCGTCCGAATACACCCTTTTCCGGCCTCCTTCAGTCACAAAATCTAACTGCTGGTTTTGAGAATTGGGATCACAGAATGCATCCTCCATCGTCATCTCAACAGGTCCCGACTTCATATGGTTTTTTCCAGCGCCTTCAAACTTTGGATCAGGTCCAGCGCAATATTATGGTGGTTCATCCGGCCCACATATTTCCAGCTATGGGGGTGTTCCATCACAAATGTTTGGGACATCATCACTAACTCCACCATCTGCATACCGAGGCACCTCATCTTCACAACCATACTACAGACCTGAAATTTCATTTAATGTTTCAGAAGGAGGTTCTGAATCTGTGGAAGTGGAAGATACTGATGACGAAAGTGAGTCACCCCCTCCTCCCCCACAACCTGCGAGACGACCTCGACGACCGACACGAAGGCCACCATGCGGCACAGGCAGCCACCGTTGAATAATGTTGTTGTGAAATAAAGTTATCACATTATGGGAGAATATTGTACTATGTATGGGTACTATTTGAATATGACAATTGCATATGTACGTAATGAATTCAACCTTTATCATTTTTTCTTTCTTGATTCACTCAATAATTGTGCAACTACTATGCTTATAGAAACCACATCCCCACACTACATCAAATGCAAACTTTCAAGTTTCCAACACATCAATTGCTTGGCATCTCCTTCCTCCTTTTCTTTCTTAATTGAAAACCGTAAGATGGAACAATTTTCCCCTGAAATTTTTGGCATCACAGAGTCGCAGGATTTCACCAATTCTTACATAGTTGCCTTATACACAAACGGTGAAATGAAACTCTGTGAGGATGGGGTGAAGTTCATATGTCTGACTCCGCAGATTGTTCGCATTCCATATAACTGCACATACAACATGCTGAACCAAAGAGTTTGTGCAACCATTCCAAGCCAGGCACACACAACCATTAACAACCTATACTTCAGACGACCCACCATGACTTCTGAAGGAAATATTGTGTATGACGCATTTGAAATAAAGATAGATGAACATGTTTTTCAAATGTTGGAATGTAAGTCTTCTTTCCCTTTCAACACCATGATTGAATTGTATGTGACCTTCACAAGATCACCTGAAGAAATCCTTTCTCTTTTAACTACAAACACCCCATCATCATCATCCTCAAACTCTCTCCCAACTTCAC
>Ga0214544_1005064_pt1 | contig 25892 bp, 6 predicted proteins | sample CNSS3metaG_FD_160074 | JGI IMG/M metagenome (GOLD analysis project Ga0214544, IMG submission 160074) | Root nodule microbial communities from cowpea collected in UCLA plant growth center, Los Angeles, California, USA - CNSS3 | ecosystem: Host-associated > Plants > Roots > Nodule | place: USA... | reverse complement strand
GTGATACAACACGGTTGCCTCCAACGATTACAACCAGAGGTAAAGGAAGAAGATTGGGACCGTAACATACCTATATAATGGGATTGCAGGAAGAAGAAGATTGCAGCAATACCAATTGGGAATGGAGAAACAAGATTGCCAAAACTCACCAACTGTCCAAACATTCCCTACCAAAACCCTAGCTCACTTATTTATCCCCAAATATCTAATTAAGCCACCTGTACAGTACAAGTAATACACCCTAATACAAATCGTGCCACATGTACAATGCTCCGTTAATGATTTAAACGACGTTACAAGAAAAGGACCAAATAAAACACGAATTGCGAAAATGAGGATCATTTTAAACATTTTGTGATAATGAGGACCATTCGCAACAAACACTACGAAAATGAGGACCAAAAAGATATTTAAGCCTTATTCCTTACTTACATTCTCAAGTAAACATATCCATAAAATACAACTATTTGATAAAATTACAAGTAATAAAGAAGAAGGATTTATGCATTATTGATTTGAAAATTATGGAAAGAGTGTTGTAACCTGTAAACATCTTTAATTAAAAGTTACAAGATAGTTGTAAGAATTAAATTAAAATATTTACTTAACTTCGAAGCTTAAAAGAAAGACACTAAAATTAGTATGGAGATACTAATTTTAACACAGGATAAATGCTGAAGATATGAAGAACGTATTTTAAAATTAGTTTAATGTAAGTGTGGCGTGTTTTTGAGCGTTGGATTTCTAAGAAAACGGGTTTATAACAAAATAAGTAGACGCGGGTTTATACGTTGTACAGGTTATTATGACTTACGAGTGATATTAGCATTTATAAATGGTGAACAGAAAGAGTTGAATTTGAGTGGCTGAAATTCGATAACTTATCTAAAAGACTGAGATAAGGTATAGTTTGTGGTGTGGACATGTATTTTTCATTTCGATAATGTTTCTCTACGTAACGTGCAATCAAACGCAATGATGAGAATGTTTGGAAGTGTAACGGGTATAATACAGACACGTGGCACACGTGACCACCTAGCCGTTGTGTTCAAGACAACTCATCGTTTTTAATGAATCAATGAATTTGGAAAATTTTGTTCTGCACCCTTCAGGAAGCTACACATTTATGAAGTTAGGTCATGCCTCAAGTTTCTCTCATCCTTAATAATTAATGCTTTTTCTTCTTATGTTTTTAAAAAGTTATTTTAATATTTGTATTTATTAAAAAAGTCGGTTAATTTTAAAAACTATTCGAGATTAGTTTTCTTGTACTTGAAATTATGATTTAGTAACGGCAAAAAATTATGAGGGATAAAATTCATATTTTATATGATTTGAGGACTGAAATCAAGTTTCACAACAGAATATAAAGACTTCAAAAATATTTTTTCTTCTATTTTAAAAATATAGATTTACTGTACGAGAACAAATTTTCCCAAGAAAATTTGATAAGAAGAAGACGAAGAAAATGGAAACATGGCCTCCCTAAAACATTCTGAGAGTGAGACATTATTATGCGTAATTAATTCGTCTTATTTTGTTTATTCGTATTTTTATTTTGTTTAACTCATTGTAACTATTTACTTTAACAGATTGCTACACCAGAAATTGTCTCATGCAGAATAGAGAAGTTTGAGCTATAAAAATTGAGATACATTCGGTAGTTTTATATATTTCAAAATGGACATGTGAAGAATTCAAATATAAAATTAAAAGTTTAATATTTAAGGAAACTCCTCGTCTTGTTTTTTAATAAGAAGTTTTATTTAAGATTTTTTATACATTGATCATGACATGGACTCATGACATGATTCTCAATCTTTAATTTAATATTGATCTTTTATATATATATATATATATATATATATATATATTAAGAATACTAAGGATATTTATATCATTTGTAGTTGTGCCGCATTAAAAGTATAATCAAATGATGTTAAAATAGTTTGGCAATTATGTATTCAAAAGGTTACGTGATCTTTGATGTGTGGTAATTAAAGAGTAATTTTATCTTTTATCTTGTAATGGTAAATAGAAATACACAATTTTACTTCACCCCACCAGACAAAGAAAAAGTTAAAGGATTTTCTGAAGAGAGAGTGCATATTCATTTGAAAGGCTAAACTACTATGTTTTCATATTATTATGAATTTAGGTATGCATCTACTATTAATTATGATGATTAACATGGTAAATTCAAGGTTATATTGATAGGTTTTCCTTAGAGGATTAAGTTTAAGTTTTGTTCAAATAATTGGTGTCATAGTCATTGTCATGCTTGCTCATTTGTATACTTTTATTTAATTTTATTTTTTTTTAAAAAATTGTTTTTTATTTTTTTTTTTTTTTTTTTTTTTTTTTTTTTTTTTTTTTTTTTTTACTTATGGTATGTTACAATAATGAATATAGGGTTAAATATACTTTTGGTTTCTTAACTTTGATCAAATTTAGTTTTTCAACTTTAAAAATACATAAATTTAGTCATTTTAACCAAATTTGATTAAATTTATTTAAGATTTCAAACGTGTTTTATAATAGTTTCTAACTAATACTGAAACGGAAATATGTCAAACAGTATATATAAACAACTAAGATGTTATCATGAAATGCATTTAAAACATCAAATTTAATTAACAAAATTTAATGTTATATACATCCTCATTGTTAGTATTTTATCACCATCACGAGATATCATTGAATAATTAAAATTTTATCTAAAGATAAAATATCAGTCTATTATTAATATTTTGAAATGAGATTTATTTGTGTTTTATTTGGAAGTTATGCGGGTGTATTTTGCATTTGTCGTTCTCAATTTAGTTATGAATGACCCTGCCAATATATTACTCTCAATATCTAAGAAATTGAATGCACTTTTTATCTTTTCACCATTATAATGTTATGGACCAACATAAAAATCTAAGTATTACACTCCCTTGTCTATTACACTTGTACTAGGTTTTTGTTGTCTTTTACAAACTTCTTGTGAAAACTCTTTTTAAATATGTTTTTAAACTATCAGACAATTATTCTTATGTCATTTGATCACCACTATCTTACAAAATATTTGTGAAAATCTTTTAAATTTAATTCAACTCCCCCTTCTAATCTGGAATGTTTCTTTTCCTAACTCAGTCTTATATTTATTATTAACAAATCACATAGTAAATACTTAAATAGATTTTGTCTTTACATATATATATGGCTGGGGTGAGGTGAGGAAAGAAAGACCTACACTAGAAGGAACCGGTTTTCATATGTCTCAATCATCATACATTAATATATGTTTTTTCTTGTCAAAAGTATCCATGTCTTAATCACTTAAAATTCAATAAATTAAATCAATGATTAAGTATGCGCGCATGCTAATTAACCAAAATATATTCAAGAAATCAAGAGAAAACATACAATCATTTTTTATATTTTCCAATATTGTTTAACTTTTAATAAATTCATGTTTCACTTTCACCGTGAGATTAAAATAAAGAATCATACACAGTCATCATAAGTAAGTTTAAAATATGTGATGATGTTAGAATCAATAAAAGTTTGAATAGAATTCAAGTGGGTAAATATCTGGTTAACTAAACTACTTATATTGATATATTAATTAATTAATTAATTAAATTTGCTTTTTATAATAGTGAGGAATGATGTATGTACATACAAGTCACTAATATTGAAGTATTCTCATGGAAAAATGTTTGACTATGCATGTGGTTTTGATGCTCGAATTGTAGGTTAGTTGAGAGAAAGGAAGAAGAAAAAACAAAAATGGAAACATTTGGTAGAAGAAATTTCTAACAATTTTACATGGTCAATTTTGAATATTTAAAAGCTAATAATGTCACTTGATAGACTATCCCTTGTGACAAAATAAAAATGAAATGAAATGTGTATAAAAACTATAATTTTAATTTTAATTTTTTATTAAAATTGTATATTTTTTTCATAATTTATAATTTTAGTAATATAAAAATATTAAGTCGAGATAAGGGGAAATTTGGGGAAATTTTGTTTCAGAAAAATTCAAATTATCATGTATAATGATTGTTGTTATTGTGATATATAAGAAAAATGAAAAGAAAAATTGAGTACTACCATTGAGTAAATTGTACGTATCTCCATAACTCAGGAATCCCCACACATGCCATGTGAGGGGGTAAGGATTGCAAAATCATTATTATCTTTAAAATTTGTTGATAAAAATAATTATGAATATTTAAAGTACATGGACTCAATTTTGTTTATCACGTAATAAATTGACTGGAATACAGTGTGAGTTCATAAAAGTAAATAATTTTTTTTAACATTTATGATATCAATAATGAGCAGTTTTAATTTAAATGTTTTTTAATGATCAAATAGTCAAAGTTAGGTATTTGAAAGAATGTTATTTACCATTTTCTAATTTTATTTTAATAGATGCAGTATATATTTCTTGGATTTATGTTTTAAAAAACTAATTTTATAGTTAAATTTATCGTATTAGATTTATGTTTCAAATACATTTAAATTTATATTTAGGCTTATATTTTAATTTTTGCTTTTATAAAAAAAAAGGAAATGTTTTAAAATGTAAGAAAAATGTCTTTCAAAAAAAATTAAAAGATCTAAGTAAATAAAAAATGTTCTCGAAAGATTAAAGGGTAGAAATATAAATACAGAAAATGGAAAACGACAAATAAAGAAAAAAAGTAACAAATAAATAACATCAAACATACATAATAAGATAAATGTTTTACACAATTATCAAAAGATAAATTAAGAATATGAGAAAAAAAATAGCATATCGTCATATTAAAAGTAAAATAGTTGCTTAAAAATAATTATTGTTGAAAAATCATTCCATTAACTTTGTTTAACTAAAAAATACACTAAAAACAATTACCAAAAACATAATGATAATATAAATTATTAAATTATTATTATTTTTCTTAATAAAGAATAAAATTATCTATTTGAAAAAAAACGAAAAAACAGTTACTAAAAGTTATATATTTTCTAGATAATGGTATAACTAAAAGGAACTGATTTATTAATGAGGTGAGGGGGTATTTACTGTTCAGGAGTCATACTAGACAAAAGCCAACTAGCCTTGCACAATTTTCAATGGCTTCTTCTTTATATTCTTTCTGACAAGATCAAGATCACCATGTGTAGTATAAAATAAAAGCAGAGGGAAAATAATATAATAATACGTATGATGATTGTACAGAAAAAATATATATCATGATTCTTATTATTTATGTAATTACATTTTTAACTATGTAATTTTTATTATTAATAAGAAAAGCAATTCAACTTTTAGATTTTTAACTATACTCAATTTAACATTTAGTATTTCTTAAACAATATAAAACTTGTATAAGAAGTTGATAATTTTAAAAAGAAAAAAAAAGGTAATATTGTGTAAAACTGAAAATAAATAAGAAGATATTTATTAAGTGAAAAGAATTTATAGTTGTGTATAAGCCACTTGGAGGTGAAGGCCAAAGTTGATTTTCCACTTGCACATGTGACATGTTCAGTAATCAATCAGATTCTCAGCTCTCACTTTTGTCCACTCACTGCATTCAAACTAAGGAGGTTAAAGCAAAACCATGGGTCGAGGAAATTTGGTTTTTGGGTTAAATAGAATTTTAGAATTAATCTATTTTAAAATTTTAAATTAATTTAATTATTTATTTTTTGAAATATATAAATTTAATTTTTTTAATTAAATTTCGTTAAGTTTATTTAATATTTCAAGCGCGTTTTATAATAATATTTAACTTAATATTAAAGTAAAAATGTGTCAAACAGGATAAACAACTCAAATATAATTCTGAAATGTATACGAACTATCAAATAAACTTAACAAAATTTAATTAAAATGATTAAATCTATGTATTTTAAAAGATGAAGTACTAAATTTGTCTAAAATTTTAAAATTGACTAATTCCAAAATTATCTAAAAGTTAAGAAACCGAAAATATACTTAATTTTTTTTTTAGTTCAGTTCTTCATATTTGACAAACTCCTGATAAGTTAAAATATTGCAATAGTAGCAAAAAGATTTAATTTTAACAGTAATGAATAATAAATTTTAATAAAAAGATTTCTTTTTATGATTATGATATACTATATTAGTATAAAAGGTTATTAAGTTTGAATTATGATTATGTTTAAATTTATGTTTGCATTATTTTATGATTGATTTGAACAACATGATAGGTATATTTGTCCATGAGGATAAGCTTCCACTATGAAAGTACCAATGATTTTGTTGTAATTGGGAAGGAAAGGGATTTAAAAGAGAAAAAAAAAAACAGTAATTTCCAAGTTCACAAGTTGGGTTTGATAATCATCATAAGACAAAAGGAAAGTTGATAAGGTTTTGCTTTAGTCCCTAACTAATGCGAAATGAGGTACGCGGCTACTGGTACTAATTCTCAATTTCGAATATTAAGTATATAATGTTTCCCTTTCCTTCTCTAGCTGTTTAAGAATAAATTTTTGGTTCAAAAGTATAAGTGGGGATGAGCAATATAAGATTTCCGATTTTCTTTATTTATTTAGAGTGGAAACAAAATGGAATTCTTTAGTTTGACCAGATTATGTTTCTTTTTGTTAATATTTAAGATATTTCATTAGGTTTATTTTATAAAGACGATCTTCATAACTACGTAATAGTTATACAATTTTAAAAATACTAATAAAATTACTTTTTTTTTTATCATTTTGATAATTCTTTCTGGGTTTAAGTAGTATTTTTTTCTATAATATTTATGGGATTTATTTAATGTGATATTTTTTTTTTCAATTCAGCTTTTATTTTATATAAAAAGATTCAATGGGATCTTTTTGTTAAATTGGTGTTAGTATGATTTAAAAGATTATGGATTATCATACGTCATTATTTTGTTATTTTTTCATTTTTTTATTGTTTCGTTTTCATGTTTTTTTTTTTCTCAATCTTTGTTTTCAGATTTTTTTTTCTTTTACATTTATTTTGTTTTTTTGTTCAAATGCACCAAAGCTTCATCTCTCGATTTTCTTCATCTTCCATTAACGCAACTCCACCTCTTACAACTGCCACTCTCATAAAGCTTCATTGACTTTTGCCCTTCATGCCTTTGTGCTCAATCCCAACTCCTCATCCTCTTCCATTGTGGCATATAAGTCTCCAAGCTCTTTTTCCATCGCAATTGTTGTCCTTAAGATAATTTTATGCTAGTTAAAAAGGCTATTTATGCTGGCTCTAAACCTTACATAGATATGGTGGTAAAGAAAGTTTTTCCTTTCTATGTCATTATAGACTCAACCAACATACGAAGTGTATCTTTTTCTTCTTCCTTTTTCGTTTGTTAAGATTTCTTGTATTGTAAAAATATGATTTTCACTATTGGGACATTTTTTTCTTTGTAAAACTTGTGGGTGTTGGAACTGTTATCACTTTTGCATTGTGTTTCTGTTTTTTAGGTACAATTATAAGTTTGTGATCATAGAAGAGGGTGACAATTTTTTGTAGAGATGTTGGAAATTGAAAGAGTGAGTAAATGAGTGATATTCATGAAAGAAAATGTCTCATTAACAACTAATTTAATCGAGTGAATTTACAAAAGTTTTTTCTACACTTCACCTCTTTGTTGGCACTACACTATAACTCTCGTCCTTGTCTCCTCTTATCTCTTTGTCTTTGCTCTCACACTGCACTTCACTCTTGTTTCTCCTCTCGTCATTGCCTTCTCGCCTTCGTCCATGCAAGGATCTCTTCTATTGAACCAAGTGAGGAGGAGTTATCATTGACACTATCAATGTTTCTCTCATCGACGAACACATGAGTTCTCTCTCTCAAATTTGAGATCTTAGATCCAACTACTGTACCACATCTCCATCGAGCTCCACCATCGGCTCTGCCCACAATTGCTACCACACTTACAACTAGAGACACCACCAACGCTGAATATATATATAAATATATATATATATATATATATATATATATATATAAGAAAAAAGAATACAAGTTTTTTTTTTTATCAATTAACACTACAAAATTAAGAATAGATTTGTACCATGTCGATCATCCAGGATTTGATATTCGAAGATGGATATTAAACATCTAAAAGTTGATCTAAAAAGTTTAAAGATCAAAAATTAATTCTAAATTCGTCCTATATTTAGTTTAAATTTTACTAACAAAAAGGAAAATTAAATAAGTAATGATTATCTTTGTATCTTCATTTGCTATTGTTATCTTGGTAATATTTATCTTTTGTGATTATTATTGTAATTGTATATTCCTTCTTTTTTTTTTGAATAAAAATAATTTGTAAACCGATTTATCTATAAATAAAATAGTATCTCCACCACTCACAAAAATATTGTGACGTATGTATATTTTATTTTGAGTCAAAAGAGTTATTTACATATTTTGTTGTACTATTTTTTACCGGAAGAAGATTATATAAGATTTCTAGTACTTCTTGTCTCAACGAAATCAAACACGAAGATGTTACAAATTTTACAACAAACTTTTTTTTTTATAAATACGAAAGTAACTCAAAAGTAAAGAACCCTCGTAATCTTTGACTTAAAGTCTCTATACTTTAAATCATAACATATTATAGTACAAATTGTTATCCTATATCAAAATACCATGATGATTAAGAACTATCATCAAATTATTTTATTTCTTAAATGACATTTATTTATGGATATTCTAGAATCATTGATGAAATATTACTTTAAGTGTTCTGAACAATCATGTTCGTACTAGTGTATAATTCATCTCCTGGAAGTTAATAATTATCACGTAAAGACTTCACTCTTTTAAGAACTGATATAGAAACCCTTTCTTTTGAACAATTATTTTTCTTAATATGTTAATCTTATTTACAATAGAAAATGAAATTTGTATGGGTTTATATCACACTATTATATTTACAGTGGAAAACACTGAAATTCAAATAATTATTTTTCCGAACGCGTACACTTGTCGCATAGTCTTAGCACAATTTTAATTAACCAACCAATGAAATTTTTGAGCAAAATATATAGGTTAAATGAATTGGCAATTCAATCCACAACCGTCAATTTATTTGATTCCAGGAATCTTGAGTAGGAAGTGTTTCATTAACAAGCTCAATGAGTAGTAGTATTAGTATGTTGATTGATTATTCATAATAATAATAATAAATAAATAAAGAAAGAAAGAAAGAAACAATATGGGTACATTCGTAGGTGTTATCGCTGTCATGCGGGGACCAATGTTACATCTTTGCTTTTGTTGCTACAAACCATAAGATTCTTAATTTCTTACCCTTATTCGCTCTCCCTCTCAACCCTCATCTGTCACTCATTCAAGAACTAACAACCAAACCACACACCTACAACAACCCTTTTTACAATTTCAACACTCACACACGCCACGTGCCACCATCCCCACCCAAGATACCTTCCACGATCATGCCACGTGTTCAAACAGGCCCAAATCCGTAATTGCACCGATACAAAAAGGCCCTATAAATAACAGGTTCAAGCGCAGAGAATGAAGGAAATAAGAGAGTGATCGAATAATTGAGAAAAATCAAGCGAGTGGTTGTTTTTGGTCCCGGCAGGACCAGGGAATGAATAGAGATGAGAAGTTTTCGGCTGAAGAGAACTGAACTAAGTGGCCAAGCCAAACGCAGAATCGGCGGCAGAAATTGCCACCGGAAGCACGTGGAAGACGGGTGAACTACCCCACAATTTCTCTTCAATTTCCCTTCCCCAACCCAAATCTGTAAAAAAATATCACTTCTATATTGTAATTCGCAGCACTGCTGGTAGTAGTAAAAGAAGTAGAAGTAAAAGGAATAGTAGTGTTTTTGTATATTTTGATGATCATGGCCGAGAAAACCAACGGCGGCGAGGCTAATAACCCCATGCTGCTCCACGGGAAGTACGAGCTGGGGCGGCTACTGGGGCACGGAACGTTCGCCAAGGTGTACCACGCGCGGAACCTCAAGAGCGGAAAGAGCGTGGCGATGAAGGTGGTGGGGAAGGAGAAATTGATAAAGGTGGGGATGATGGAGCAGATCAAAAGGGAGATCTCGGCCATGAACATGGTCAAGCACCCCAGCATCGTGCAGCTCCACGAGGTCATGGCCAGCAAGTCCAAGATCTACATCGCCATGGAGCTCGTGCGCGGCGGCGAGCTCTTTAACAAGATCGCCCGCGGCCGTCTCAGGGAGGAGACCGCGCGCCTCTACTTCCAGCAGCTCGTCTCCGCCGTCGACTTCTGCCATAGCCGTGGCGTCTACCACCGCGACCTCAAGCCGGAGAACCTCCTCCTCGACGAGGACGGCAACCTCAAAGTCACCGACTTTGGCCTCAGCACCTTCTCCGAGCACCTCCGCCAGGACGGCCTGCTTCACACAACGTGCGGCACCCCGGCCTACGTGGCGCCGGAGGTCATCGGGAAAAAGGGCTACGACGGCGCCAAGGCTGATATCTGGTCTTGCGGTGTAATCCTCTATGTACTCCTCGCAGGGTTTTTACCCTTCCAGGATGACAACCTTGTCGCCTTGTATAAGAAAATCTACCGCGGTGACTTCAAGTGCCCGCCGTGGTTTTCATCCGAGGCACGCCGCCTCATTACGAAGCTCCTCGACCCGAACCCGAATAACCGAATAACGATTTCGAAGATCATGGAGTCGTCCTGGTTTAAAAAACCGGTGCCGAAGAACGTGATGGGAGCGAAGAGAGAAGAGTTGGATTTGGAGGAGAAGATTAAGCAGCAGGAAGAATGCAAGTCCACGACGATGAATGCTTTTCATATAATTTCGCTTTCGGAGGGGTTCGATTTGTCGCCCTTGTTCGAGGAGAAGAAGAGGGAGGAGAAGGAGATTCGGTTTGCGACCACACGCCCCGCGAGTAGCGTGATTTCGCGGCTGGAGGAGGTGGCGAAGGCGGTGAAGTTCGACGTTAAGAAAAGCGAGACCAAAGTGAGGTTGCAGGGTCAAGAGCGGGGTCGGAAAGGGAAGCTTGCAATTGCTGCGGATTTATACGCCGTGACGCCGTCGTTTTTGGTGGTGGAGGTGAAGAAGGACAACGGTGATACCTTAGAGTACAACCAGTTCTGCAGCAACCAACTTCGTCCTGCGCTTAAAGACATCGTGTGGAGGACTTCTCCTTCTGAGAATCCTACACCTGCTTGAACCGACACTTCTCCCATTGTTGTTAGAGCCATTGAATTTGGTTCCGTTCTGCTGTGTTTGTTTGTTTGTTCATTATTGTTTGAAGTGACGATTGAGAGTTACTACTGAATTATTTGCTTGCTTCTTGTTCCAAATCTGTGTTTGGGTATGAGTCCAATGCATGTGTGGCATTAACCTGAGTGGGCAATTGCGGAAAAACAAGATAATGAACAGGAATCGACATGAAGGTGTCGAAGTACATGTGCTGTGGATGATGTTGTTCTTATGTTGCCGTCATTGTCAATGTTTGCAAATTGATTGGTGTGTGTTGTGTGGTCATGCTCGTGGCAGCCTTATTACTCTTTTTTTCTAAAATTTTAACTTTTCAATAAATGAGTCCACTTCTACTTTAATTGGTCTTAATTTTAACATACATATAAATCTATATATCGTATTTAAATTAAAATTTCAATAATATACATCAATATTTTTAATAATAAATTTATTAATATTTTATACTACTACCTAATACCTAATATGATAGGAACTCATTCTCAATTTGATCTAGTTTCAGTTTTCAGGAACAATAATCTAACCAAATAAGAAGAAAATGTTTTTTCTAATGAAATTTTCATTTTTTTTCGTAATAAAAAAATATAATAGAAAAGAAGTGTAAAATGAAAACTAAAATAAATCCTGAAAATGTAAAAGGCCTGGGTATAATTTTTGAACATCATTTCTATAAATTTTGTAAAAATGTTAAAAATAAAATAGGTTAATTATTGCCTCTATCAACAGTTATATGGGCAGAGTTTTAATAAATTAACACTTTCAATAGTGAATAGAGATGCAAACCATAGTTTGTAAGATCACTAAATATCTCTTTTTAAGGATGTCTACAACTTTAACCCTTTATACCATTAAACTTGATACTTTTACTCGATGATGTAAATGATTTTATTCACAAGAAACAAGTATCTAAGGTTGAGTTTTATGTTTAAACAGGATGATGATTTTTATCTTCCAGGATGTTTTGTTTGAGGGGTGGATATTGAAGAACCAACAACAAAAGAGGAAACTTGGGGGCTTCTCCCTGCACCCTCAAACCTTCTCCTGTATCTTCAATAATTACCTTTTTGACCCTAATCAAAAGTATGAAACGGATTCCGAAATCCGTTTCATAAATTTTCATGTTTTTTTATGAAACGGATTTCGGAATCCGTTTCACAAAAAAAATAAATAAATTTGTGAAACAAATTTCGGAATCCGTTTCAGAAAAATATGAAACGGATTTCAAATTCCATTTTAGAAAAGTATGAAACGGATTCCGAAATCCGTTTCTAGAAAAAAAAATTAAAATTTGTGAAACGGATTTTGGAATCCGTTTCATACTTTTCTGAAACGGATTTCGAAATCCGTTTCACAAAAAAAAAATTAAAATTTGTGAAACGAATATCGAAATCCGTTTCAGAAAAGTATGAAACGGATTCCGTAATCCGTTTCTAAAAAAAATTAAAATTAAAAACGTGGTTGTCGTTAATGTCGCTGAGGGAGGGGTCGCAAGTAGTGTCGAACTCTACGGCGAAGGAGGTTGAGTTGGGGGAGGCCCACGAAGAGGGCGGGGAAGTGGGTGGAGGAGGAGAAGCGGGAGGAGAAGGAGGCGGTGGAGTTGGTTTGGGGGTCAAGAAAAAAGAGGATAAAAGGGTAATTATTGGAGGTACAGGAGAAGGTTTGGGGGTGCAGGGAGAAGTCCCTGGAAACTTGATATATCACCCACACCATTTGAACAAACTTTTTACAAACAATTTTCATAAAGTATACAATAGAAAAGACGAGGACAAGGCCATTACGATATTCACCTTGATAAAATGATTTTTTTTTTTTATCAATATGGCATAATTTGCTTTTGAAATTATAAAAATGATGCAATTTAAGAAAAAATCAAAATTGGAGAAGTCATTTGTGAGTTTAAAACAATCTTGCTAGTGGTCTTACCTGACTTGGATTTTTATATATGCAAGACAGAGAAGATCTACATGCAAAAGACTCTTCAATGCTTAAGTAAGTAAGAGATTTAGAGATCTCTTAAAATATGAGAATGTTTCTCGTGAGTTATACTTCCTAGATAAACTCTTTATAAAGGACTAATGAGGTATGGTTGTTGTGCTCAAGGATGTGAGAAATAATGACAAATAACCATCTCATGAATGAGATGCCACAAAGGCTATATGACTTGAATGTTCATTATGGACAACAAGTATCAAGTTTTAAGGATGCATTAAAATCTCTTCTTAAACCGGGTATGCACAACTAGATTTAATATGACAGGACTTTTTTATTTTTTGTAAAATCAAAGTTATGTCATATTAATATAACTTCAAATCAAATCTAGAAAAATTATTTCAAACTAACATTACTTCTTCCTTATGAAGTCATGTCAATATAGCACGACTTGTCCAATTTCTAAATCTTTTAAAAATATGCACTATTTTCATAATTTCAAAATCAAATTACTCCAAATTGATACCAAAACATGATGAAGTTGACGAAAACTTAATAAAAATCATAATAGCTTACAAAAGCACACATTATAGGTGGATTTGATTGAAAATAGAAAGCGTGGATAAATTGGACCACTTGCCTATTTATATAGTTTTCTTGTGATATTTTATATTTTTATATTTAAATGTTGGAGTCTTAAGTTGTTTGTGATGTTTTTAAAAGTATTGGGTCTATGGTCATATGTAATTTATGCAATTGTCAACAATTAATCTAATCTTTTTCTTTCACATTTTATTTTATTATCTACAATTTTATTTTATTTTGTGCTAAGGGGATAAAAAGATGTTTTTCTTTTTTATGTAGATTATTAATATTATCAAAGCTAAAAAAGAATAAAATAGATTATTGATCAAGCTTATTCAAATCTTGAATAATGAAATTGTGAATGCGTTACTGTTTGTATTTGACATACTTGAAATTTTGAGAATCGTGAATACAGTAAGAATTTATTTTACATTAAGAAACATGGTAGTTTTTAGTCTTGATAATTTTTTGAAAATGTTTTGAAAATATTTCAAGAATATATTAATTGATTATTGCTTAATATAATTAATTATTTTAAGTAACATCATCACTTATCTTTAGTAATATTTAATTATGCTAACGTGATTTGGAAAACACAATTGTGTAAATAATTTATTAAACCATATTTTAGCTTGTGCAATTAATTGATTGTCAGAAATAACTAATTAAATATTGTTGTATTTCTAAGAGCAGCATAAAACAAAATAATAGATTAACTCCAAACATAATCAATTAAATTCTTTCTGAAATGTTTTCTACAAATCGTTTTCGATGTTCTTTTGGATAGTTATCAATTGCTTTCAATAATACTAATTTCATATTTAAAAGAAACGTTTCAATATATATTTTTCAAAGAAATCAATTTGAGGGCAAGTGTTACGAAATTTCTTTTATGCTCTTTGATTCACATATTTGGATATTCCTCACATATAGGTCACATTTTTTTTTCTTTATGTTCAATCATCTCTATTCAATGTAAGATTTAGATTTAAATTTAAAAGATTTCGATATTAGATTCTTTATCAATATAGCTTAGGTAATCTATCATTGTTTGAAGTATACACTAGTTTATGATGAACTATTGAATTAAAAAATAATTACATATTATGATTTAAAGGATTTTTTTTGAGTTTAAAGTTTGATTTTGAGGAAAAAGAGTTAATAAAGTGTGGTAGTACACGAAAGTGATTAAGATAAAATATTTATAAAATACACACAAAAAAAAAAATAAAGAGAGAGAAGTGAACACTTTTAGCACATGTGGCTATTGTTTTTTGGTTTTTGATTATAATATTAATGATGAATAGTTAAATATAATGTTAAAATAAAAAAAAAAATTATTAATAACAATTAAAATTGTCTCATTTTTTAGTGATTTATTTCTAGGTAATCATTCCACTAATTTCTTGCTTCTTTCTTTCTCTGTCAAAGGGCATAAATTGTTAAAAAGATACACAAAATATTATTTTGATACTCATTTTTTCTCGCAATCTTGCCCTCTGTTTTTCCTCTCTCCGAGTCAAATATATTTACATAAAAATCAATAAAGTAGAGTATGAGATGTTCGTGGCAAGTAATGTTCATATTTGTTGCCGTGCTTGTTTGAATTACGAATCAATGTTAATCTGTATCATAACAAAACAACAAAAGGGCTGCATTTTAGTAAATAAAAAAAAGTATTATTATTTAAAGATGATTTTAATAATTATTAAATTAACAGACCAATATATATTTTAATATTTTAATGTTCTTTTTTACTTAATATTTTTTTTTACGAAGGTATATTATTTTGAAGTAAATAAAATGAATTGGTGTGATTTATGTGGTTGAGGTAGTGCATTAAAATATTGTTATAGTATAGATACATTGTGGGAGCCAAGTTTGATTGGTATTATTATCCATAGCAGCCTAATTTGACTAGGGAGCCCAATAAATTTCTTAATATAAAATTTTTTAAATAAATTTTGGCATGTTTGTTTAAGGGAAAGTAAACAATTTGAAAATATTTTACTTATAAATAATTCACTTAATTTTTTGTATTTGATTTAAGACTCTTAGCTTTTACCTTAAAGATAGACATAATCCAAAATTTCTTAAGATAAAATTATTTAAATGAACTTTGGCATGTTAACATCACTATGAAGTGATGGTCTTTCAATCATATTCACACCTCAATTTATCCCATGTAGTCATGTAAAAAAAAAGATATAAAAGAGTGAAGAAAAAGAGTCATAAAGTTTGTCCCATGTGTTCTTTATTTCATACGAGAAAAAGCTACCACTATAGAAGAACAACTTGAGACAATATAAGCATATGTTACGAATTCTCCACGGCACAATGGTTTAATCCGTGAAAGCCGCAAATACTAATATTCAATAACATTTTAATCAATAAGGAAACATTATTTACCCATCTCTCTTTATGTATCGTATAAGATTTTCTATATATGATACACATTTTAGTATTATCTATATAATAATAGTAATAGTATGTAATAATAATACTAATAATAATATTAATAGCAATATTATATAATAATAATAATAGCAATCGTAGTAGTAATAATAATAATAATATATAATGAAAATAACAAAGTATTAATAATAATAATAATAGAAAGATTGCGACCGGATAAGCTCAATTCTTTTTCTGCAACTCCATATTTGTTATCTGTACCACCTCCATATATTTGGTCTTTTAACTTTTTTTTTTATTTTTTTAATTAATTGGAAAAGTTGTGGGTTAGGTCGACATAAAGATTTTATTTTATAAAAAAAAATTAAATAATATGTGACATGTCGTTAGTCATGTAAAATATACTATAACATGATTGAGAATATAGGAAGCATACTAATTATTTTTTAAAAGTACAAGGATCAAACCAAGTTTTGATTATGGACTATTTTTAATTTTACGTAATATGTAAGGAATTAAAACGTATCTTTTTTAATATAAGTAAGATAATAAACTATTTTTTTAAAAGAATAATAAAATTTATGATAAATAAAATATTTGATGACATTGTAATTAGAGGTATGATCTTATGAATTCAAATTAAATATTAACATCCATTGTGTTATTTTGTTTATCATGACAAAATTCATTTATTTCGATTAGTTCTTACAAAACTAATTTAATTATTTCTAATGTAAAATAAAATAGAAAATATCGAAAATAGTGTTTGTATATTGTTTTGATATGATATTATTTTACATAATATTTATTCTCACTTTTCTATTCTATTTGTGCATGAAAAACAAATTTAAAGATATCAATTAACATAAGGACGTTGGTAGTTTGACACCAATACTACCATTTGACACTCATATAAACTAATATTTTATTAAGAAAAATTGGTGTCAAATGGTAATTATTTGGGAATGATGGTGTCAAAGTAACTTTTTCCTTTACATAAATGTAGACATCAAATTATCCAAACTCATTATGTATTATCCTTCTTAAGAGCATCCATTTCCTCAACATTGTGCTTCTTCAATAATGATAGCTCTCACCGCAGCAAGGTCATCTCATTTGTGTTGCTACTAGATGGTTTTATCACCGATTGCTTGTCATGGTTTGCTATATTTCTAGTGGAAACCATGCGATCTAAGTAAAACTTTGCTCCCACAGTTAGCGTCAAAATAGCTAAGATGTACAAGTCAGATCCACGTGTCTACTAATCAATTCCAAAATCCCCTTCCTCTTGCAGGGTCGGGATCTTCTAGGTTCGCAGGGCCGAAATCTTCAAGGTCTAAAGGACCGAAATACCCACAAAGACATTTTAACACTCAAGTCAACTATATGTAAGAATTAATAAATATGGAGTAATTACAAGTCTATATCTCCTAAACAGTGTCCCTTTTGTTCTACTTTAATGGGCCCTTGCTTGAGTGAGCCTAAATTGAATAATAGGTTAGACTTAATTTAGATGCGTTTTGGATATTCTAATATTTTGTACATCTTAAATCATTTATAAACTAACTTTATCTCGTTCTAATGTGCTAATCAAGCTTATGTAGATTTTCCTATATGATGTTATTTTGTGTTGATGACATCATCTATGTCATATGCTTTAGACAAATTTTGATTCATTCCATCACTGTATCTCTCATCTCGAAGGAAAAAAAATTGGCAGTAGTAAGTTACCCCGTTCTGAATGCCAAAAGGGGCCATTTAAAGAAGAGGGAAAACATGCAGAAAAATATGCATGGAAAATAATAAACAAGAATCAAACAATAAGATGTTAATTATGACAGCAACCTTAGTGAATATTTAACTCTTTCGAAGAAGCAGCTACTGATTTGGAAGGTTTTCATACCAATCTTTTTCTCTTTTTAATATGATTAGTTATTAAAACAACTCTAGAGTTGTGTCCAAAGTCAATCCATTTCACTGGACCATTTGAACAACTTTCTGTTTCCTATCAGTTTTTTTCTTCATTGAATGCACTTTACATATATTATATATCTTATATGTGATCTCCAAATCAATTTGATTCGACACTTTTCACTACAAGTTTTAAAATGTTTTGAATTGAATCCACAATGCCCCCACCACCAATGAAGGTTCATTACAAGGAACAAACCTGCAGAATGTTTTGGTGAGATGTGTAACTCTCACAATGATGTTGTTGTTGCAGGCAAAGTAATTGAAGAAAGGGATCTACCAAGTAGGTTCTGTAGAAAAATTGTTTGCATGTTCTTTTGCATGTTTGGCAAGGAAACCTCAATTAACACAATTCCTTTGAAAGCACAGTAAAATATAGTACTAGATAATCTTAGAAAAAACATTGTTTAAACAATGTGATGTGGCCAAATAGAACATTATTCAGTTGCATTAACTTCTATTCTCATCATACAGATGGACGTTTACCTGATTTATTCATTTAAGCATTTCTTGTTCTTGTAAAGCAATTTCATAAATATCTCTGCATGAATAGTTTAGTAGAAGATATGCCATTTTTTTGTTAACATAGACAGTGTTGGGTTTTTCCACCAGAAAATATCGGAAAGATTCAGTACCAATCAACCATAAACATTTCATATAAAAGAGCCAAAAACACCACTTATAACCCAAAATATTAAGCAAATACTTGCATTAAGGCATTACTTTGTATGTTCTTCTTTGTTATATATTGTTTTTCATGCTTATTCCTTCTCAAAGTAAGACCACATTCATACTTAGAATACTAGTCGATAAAATATAAAACAGAACAATGAATGTGAATTAATAATAATTGTGTATTTGAGATGAGAAATTAGAGGTGAGATTAGAGCAGTGGGGAGAGAGTGAAATGAGCAAGAGGGTCCAAATCATCACAACCTGGCTGAGAGATGAAGTGTTAGAGTTAGCAATGAAAAGGTATAAGTGTGAAACTACTGGTACATATGGCATAGACACTCACACTTGCTACCTATGCCAGCATGCAGAACTTGATTAAAAATAGGATATCTGTGTCATCTAGGATTCCTATCCCAGCAGAAGCATAGTTTGCCTAAACCAGAAGCCTTTCTCCATATTCCCTTCCCAACAATCATCTCCAAAATTCACATACCTTACATGAATCAACAATCATCTCCGAAACTCATTAAAAATTGATCTTAAAAGATTATGTTTGACTTAAAGTATAATTCTTGAAATATTTCAGATCATTAAAAGTACATCCTAACAAGATTTAATATTTGTTCTACTTATCATGTCATCTTGTTAGGTTTATAGAAGGTGTTTCACTAAGGAGAACAAACACTAATGAAACTTGAGCCCAACCACATAAAGCATTGACATCACTCTCAATCCAAAACTTATAAGGCAATGAATTTATGGGTCTTTATTTTTATACATTGCTCTACTTTCTCATTTCTAATCAATGTAGGACTTAGACTCACACTTGGATTCCTAACACATCTATTATTTGACCATCTATTAATATATATTTTCATGTTCGAGATTCGAGATGGATAGACTTCGACAGTAAAGAAATGTGCCGGAGAGATCTCGCAGCTACTAAAAGTATGACAAATTTACTGTGTATAAGTTTATAAGTGTCCATGGAGGAAATATTAGGACAGTTTTTGCCGGGGACATAAGAGGGAGAATTAGCACTTGCTGTTTTTGGCCGGCTTAATCATGGTATAATTGTCACTGTTATGGCCTTCTTTCAAATGATGGAGTTATTTAGCAATAAAATCCTACGTTAACATTGGTCATATATAACTGGAAAGTTAAGATACTCATAAGTTTTCTAGTTTCAACCAATAACAAACACAGTGATTGAATTTGTTACCTTGGTACTTTATCTTCGTACCGATGTAAAATGCAACTTTTCTAAACACCACTTATCTAATTGTACACATGCAATATCTATTTTCTTTTGTGGAGAATTTCAGATATTCAATTTTAATATGCTACTTATAAATTGTGAGTATACACTTTGTGTAGTAAGAATTAATATGCATCAACTGTTAACTGGTTTGATGTGTTAGTTTGATTATATTTAATCCCTTTGTAAAAGAAGGAAGTGTTTTTAATACTGATGATGAAGACGTAAGAAATCAATATTCGGCTAAAAAATATCAATAAATGAGACACAATGATAATTAGAAAGTTCTTCATTTTAAGGACAATGGTGTGTTCTATATGTACTACACCAAACAATAATTTTTATAGCAATTATTTAATTATTTAGCGGTAAACTATCATCTAATAAACATATGTGATAAAAGTTGCTAGTATAAAATGTTTCAGTAAAATGTTGACGCCTAACTTTTATTTATTAGTTTTAACTTATTTTAGTTGTTCGTTTTATGCATATGAAAATTGAAACATTTTTTATACTGTAGCTTATTATGTTCTATTTGTGTGTGTTTTTTCTTTGTGGATATTTTCTTTCGCCACTTTTTCTCACACAATCTCGCGTGGATATTTGTAAAAGAAATATTGTATACACATGAAAAATATTTGGTTTTGTTGTGTTTTAATGTTTCTTCCCTACTTCGCATATCCTCCATTTGAGAGATAGAATCTTTTTAAGACTAACTATTACAAATATTTTGAGGTGACGAAATGAGCATTAAGTTCATTCACTTTTATGTTACGTGATTAGACAAATCTCATCTGAAACCTAGAAGCGTGACAAAATATACTCCTAATGAAATGCAATAGCATAATAAAAGTTATAATTAATTGGAACGCATTAAAAGAATGAAAAGGGAGAGCAACTTGTTATTTAAACGGAAATGCAAAAAGGAAAAAGAGAAAGAAGTACACTAAAAATTTGAAAAACAATGAACAAAAGAAAGCCAAAGCGACAGATAATAATAATAAAGAAAAAGAAGACGGAGGTTGAAAGTTAGCCTCAGCCAAACAAAGTCTAGGTAAATACGGCGTCGTCGAGTCGACCCCTCCGTATCCCTGACGCCTTATTTTCGTAGACTTTAACGGCTCTTTGTAGAAAAACACACGTCACTTTCTGTCCTTTGCCACTTTATGTTCTTTTTTCTCTCTATTTCACACCCAAACGCCGTCATCACGGCTTCGAGACGGAGGCAGCGTCCTTCACGGCGCCCTCGTTGCCCACCACGGCCGACTGCACCGTCAGCACGGACATGCTCGGAGAGGACGGGCCTTCGCCGTTCGACGCCACGGCGGGGTTGGCGTGTGTGCCGGGTGCGGCGTTCGTCGGAATCTGGGTGCTGCCGGAGGCGGCGTTCATCAAGGGGTTCCTGGTGTGACACGTGGCGGTGGAGATCGCAGTGGCAAGAGAAATTGGCATGAGGCAGAGGCCCTTGCCTTGGAGATACTGCATGGCGGAACCCATGTCCTCCTCCATCAGTTTCGCCACCTGGTGCTCCGTCATGGTCAGGCTGTCGTTCGAGGTTGACGCCGCCGTTTGGTTGTTGTTGCCGTTGGAATTCGGCGCGAGAGCACCGCCGCCGTTGCCGTTCGCTTGGATGCAGTCACCGCCACCCTGCAAACACAAACCGTCACGTGACCATGGGGTTTTAACGGAAGTAAAAAAAAAAAAAAAAAAGAAAAAAAAAGCGCGTGTGCGCGTGTGTGAAAGAGAGAGACATAGGGGAATCTGAGAAAGTGGATACGCGTGCTGCTTTTGGATTGTCGTTTTGTGGTGATTGAGAATTTGAGTATTGAAATAAGCCAAAGCCAAGTGAAAATGTTGGGTGGGTTGGTGGGGCTGTGGGAAAGACTCTCCTCTCTCCGACATTTTCATTCATGGTGCGCAGTGTGTTCCACATTTTCTTCATCAATTTTTTTTTTTGTTAATTTTTTCTTCTTATAGAAACCCTCTCATGTTTTCCTTCAATTTTATCCTCTCAAAGTTTGGTCGATTATGGTAGTACGGACACCTAATAGTTGTTAAATTTTGTAATTAATTTGGAAATTGTGTAAGAAATGATGATATTTGTAGAGTAATAACCTCAGAAGACATATCAGCAACAAGGGGTGCGACAGCAGCTGCACCGCCCAATCTGCTCATGCTCAGAACCTGTAACCCAAACAATGACACGATTTATTTATTTATTCACGACAGAGGAGAGTGGAATTTAATAATCACAACACCATACTTAAAACCTGTAATTAAATAATGAAGTCCATGATTAAAATATGCGGATACTTGATGCTGATGAAGAATAAAATCAAATTAAGAAATATTAGCACAAGAGTAAAACCCGGGAAGAGCACCTTGACTTGGAGCTGCAGGAACTTCACGTAATCGATGATCTCATCTAGCATCGATGCCTTGTCTGTCTGTCATTCCACAAACCAAACAAGGATTGACCCGTTTATTGTTACCATATAATAATCACAATAATAACACTAACAATTCTGCATAATCATAATTAAACCAAACATTGTTCTTTCATATCTTATGTTATGTTATGCCTATACTACCCCTCTGTACCTAGCGTGAGCAGTGATGAGTGAGCGATGTGGGGCCTAACCCCTCTGCTATCCAGCTTAGTATGTTAAGTACGCACGGAATCGCATGATGAGCAGGCAAGACAAACGCTCACAGCACCTCCGGAGTGCGACGTTACCATCTATTCTTTTCTTTCCAGTTTCCATGTTACATTAACTTCGATATACACGACACCAACGTCAAAACAACTCGTATATTCATTCTATGGAGATGACCCATTTGTCCCATTTACACACCAAAACTACTGTGCCTTCCGTTTCAATTTCTTTTAATTAACTCAAATTAGATCCATAAATATTATAATAAACAAAACTGAGGATGAGCATTTACCTTGTTTGCATTGGGAACCAGTTCCTGTAGGGCTTTCATTCTCTCTGCGATTCTCTCCCTTCGTAACTGCCACAAACAACATATCCCACCAACTCAGTAACCAAAACGCTAATGTTCTTACTTAACTGCCCGGGAACAAGCAGAAAAAAAAAAGACCTCTCTGTTTCTTCATTTTCCTTACTTAATTCATAATTTATAAACCCTAACCATTGAGCAGTTTATTATTGTTACAAGCATGACATGTTCGATGTCTAAGAATTAAAGAAAGCCTAACTACCGAGTTTATTATTCAATCTGTCACTTATCACTACCAGTTCTACTGAACAATAATGGATTAGGATATTATTCTCTACCTAAAGCGACGACCTCAAACTATTGGGCTCCATTACCTAAACATCATATTTAATGAAGCCAAGAATTAAAGCCAGAGAGAAAAACAGCGGGTACCCTTTCAGCGATGCTGTGTGGGTCCGTGGCTTGACCTCTCCTTGCACGAACCCTCTGCCTCGGCTGAGCCGCCGCGCCACTCGCCGGAGCTTGGTTCGTTGCGCCGCCCCCAGTACCCGGCGCACCGAAATTTTGCCCTTGCATCGGATTAGAACCTCCCTGTAATTCAAACAAAAAAGAAATTACCGTCGACGATTCACAGCAAAACTAAACAACAGTGATTATTTTTGTTTAAAATTAAAATGACAAGCGCAAACCTGAGGATGTTGAAAATGCTGAGGCTGGTTGGAGGCTTGACCAGCGCCATGCAGAGATCCGGCAAAGCCGTTGTAGAGAGCCTGGACCGAAGTCTCACCGCCCTACGGAAAAAAAAATAAAATTAGGGATAAATGTAGTGTAGAAGAAGGAAAGGGGGAGTGAGGGAATAGAGGTGTACGGGATTGGGGGATTTGAAGGAGGAGGCGTCGACGACGACGTCGTTTTGAGGTAAGGAAAGCGGCATGTGAAGGAGCGGGGAGTCTCTGGACATGAGGAGTTGGTGCTGGAGCATGAGAGCTGCGGCGGCGTTTTTGGTGGAGGAGGCGCTGATCTGGTGGTTGCGGAACTTGGAGGCCAAGGCGGAGGGTTCGTCGTAGGGGAAAGCGACATTATTATTGTTAGTGTTATTGTTGTTGTCGTTGTCGGAGGGAGTGGTCTGGTCGGAGAGGGTATTGGGGTCCCAGAAGGGCTTGTTTGGGTTGAGGTCGGGCCAGGAGCAGGAGGAGAACATTTGGTCGAGGAAGTCATCGTGAGAGGTTGGGTCGAAGTGAGGGAGTTGCAGTGGTTGTTGGTGGTGGTTGATGTGTGAATTTTGGATCTGGTTGGTGGCGGTGGTGGTGGTGGTGGCGGTGGTGTGGAGGTCCTGGAGCGAGATTTGGGAAGAAGAGTTGAAGAGGGAGTTTAACCCTTGCATTTCTCTGCTACAGGGCTGCATAGTTAGCAGAGAGTGATGATGAATGAAGGGTTTAGAGAGGGAGTGGGTATGGAGAAGAAAACATTGTGTTTGCGAGGTTTTCGGTTTCGGCCTTCACAATCGGAAGCCAGTTATGGTTCTGCGTAGTGTGTATCCAACTTTCTCTTTACTTTCCACTCCATTTTTTTTTTAAATAGGAGAAGATGAGCCGTCTCCTAAAAAATTAATTGATTAATTAATTAACTAATTAAAGTAAATTAAGGGTTTTATTTCTTAATGCCGGGGTAATTTGGATTTTATTCTCTCTACTTCGATTCTTTTTGTTTATCCTAATTATTAGTAAGTAACTTCGATTCTGCCCTGGTTTATTCCAGTATCTCAAAAGTTCTAAATCTCTTCAAAGTTGAGGATAGTAGTTAGTTTTGTTTGTTTTTTTTTTTATCACCAAAAATAATATATGGTACAAACGTCCTAATTCATTTGGAAAAAAAAAATTGATACTATTTGACAATTAGTATAAAGATAAAATATTTTTAATAAAAATTAACTTTTATATTTTCAGAAATAAAAAAAAAATAATTATAAAAAATAATGATGTCAAAATATCATTATTAATTCATTTATAATATGATGGAATAAAAATAATGATTACAATCTATATACTATCAACTTCAGCCAGAAAAATTATAATAAAAGATTCTACTTCAAAGTCAAGATTCCTCTTCGAAGCTACTAATACAGCTAGCAATTATACAACCGAATAGTTACTAGAGAGTTTATAAACACCTTTCTTTCCATTAATCTATTAATAAAATGTTTTTAAGTACAAAAATGTAAAGCGAACCATCCATAGAGTCTGACCCTAGTGTGTAATGTTAATATACTTCAAGTTTTGACATTGTGATTATATTTGGGAATATCAAAGAAAATTTTTGGTAATTTTTTTTTTCTTAACTGGAGCCTTGCTGTCGTATTGAAAAAGTTTACATCACTTGATAATCAAAATCAATTATATCAACATTTAATAATCATACTAATTCGGTGAAAATAATTTCCATTACTTTTGTACCAATTATATTAACATATTATTTAAATATCTCTTTAAGTTAAATTTAAAATTAATCCATCTTTAAAATATTTGACCAAGTTAGTCCTTCATTTTATAAATACGTGAATTTAGTTCTTATAATCAAATTTTGTTAAGTTTATCTAGAGTTTTAAGCGTATTTCATAATAATATTTAAATTATTTATACCCCTTAACACATTTTCGCTTCAATGTTAACTTAAATATTATTATAAAACGCATTTAAAATGTCAAATAAATTTAAAAAAATTTAGTTAGAAAGACTAAATTCACACATTTCTAAAGATAAAAGTATAAATTGGTCAAAAATTTTAAAGAATGACTAATTCCAAATTTCACTGAAACTTAAGTGACAAAAAACATATTTAACCCTTATATATATATC
>Ga0214544_1005062_pt1 | contig 25895 bp, 12 predicted proteins | sample CNSS3metaG_FD_160074 | JGI IMG/M metagenome (GOLD analysis project Ga0214544, IMG submission 160074) | Root nodule microbial communities from cowpea collected in UCLA plant growth center, Los Angeles, California, USA - CNSS3 | ecosystem: Host-associated > Plants > Roots > Nodule | place: USA... | reverse complement strand
TATATATATAATAGTAATTATCGAGCTGTATCATATAAACACCAGAATCGCATACAGGTAAAACATTGATATGTAGAAGTCTTTTACAGTCATATATACTTGAATCTTGTTTTGGTAACAGAGTTGCCAAGTGGTTCGATACAACTATAGATACTGAATATTCCAATACACAATAAAAAGGCACTAAATAAAAGCTTAGAAAGAGCAAATTGTGTTTTGAACAGAGAAAATTTGCTTCTTACAATACTAAATTAAGCAATGGTATCATGAAATCATCAAGATCCATGCATTCAAATACAAAACCACCCATTCTACATCAATCTTTTCTACGCTCAACAAACCACCCCTCATCAACTTAATGATGATGCATTGTTTTGGCCCTAATGGGTTAGTCCAACACTCCAATGTTCAAACTTTCTTTGCAATTTCTCCATTTTCTGAAATAGCACAGTAAGCTCTAATAATTCAGACTAACAAGTGCAATAATTAAGATGAACTGAATTGAGCCAGATGGCATTTGAAATGTCAAACGACTTGTACTATCCAAATTGTTTGAATTATTTGTCGTAGACCAATGGAAGATGTTTGAAGGGACCATCTTAGGGAAAATAGAATGAAGGATTGAGTAAGATGAGTGTATGGTATGTTGATGGGAAAATGCAGTGATTGTTTAATAACTAGTTAGATCGAGTCATACGAAGCACTTTCCTACAAGTAATAGCTCAATATTCCTAAAAGCTATTTTATCCTTGGTCAATAATCGACAACTACATTGAATTTCAAATTTATAAAGAATGAAATGAAGGAAAGTCCAAGATATATAAATAGAGACATAGAATTTAACAACGTAGTTTGTTCTATTTTCTGCAGTTGGTGAAATTGGTGGGGCACTGTTTGATCAAGTTTCTGTAGTGGCACAGAGTTTATATTTTTCATTTATTAATAGGACCATCTTTGGCATTAAGTACTGTATTGGAGTTTACAAGTCCAATGACCAACTTTTCTTTTCCTAGAGACAAATTTAGAAAACCAAAAAAAAAAAAAACTTTAGGCAACACAATATAGGAAGAATATATAGTAATGTATTGTCATAAGTGCTTAGTTAAGAACTTTTAAAATATTTAGTAATATTAATGCAATTTTTATATTTGAAACTATTATAGCATATTAAGAGTTACTTCCAGTCCATAATGTCTATAAATGTGTTGTAGAAAGTAAGAAAATAAATCATAAACAAAGATCAATTCATTCCCAAGTTATTTTCTTCTTACTAAAAAATTTCTACACAATTTGCATTAGCTACAATCATGATAAAACTTTATCATTCCTATTACATACCAAATCACCTCTAAAATACCACTACACACTATATGTGAGACTTATGAAAGTCAGTTCGTGATGTTAATGTATCTTTGTTTGATAGTTAACATAACTGATCAATCAAAATCTCGTTGAAAGGCAAAGACAACGAGCATTTCAATTTAGAAAGATCTCCAACCACTTCTTGCATTGATGGCCTAAAGTTTGGTTTGGAACACAAACATCTAAACATTATTGTTACCACAAGAATTATATCTTGTACATATTTTCTCAAGCCAGGAAGAGGAAGACATGAATCTAAGATGTCTATCAACAACATGTTTTGAGTAGTTGAGTTTGATAAAGATGAAATTAACTCTTCAGGATGTCTTCCCATTAATGTTTCCAAAGCCACCACTCCAAAACTATAAACGTCACATTTTTCTGTGACAGCTAATTGATAGGATAGGCAAGCTCTGCAATGCACCAATAAATCAAGACAAGTTAACTCAACTTCTTAAACTATATCATTAAATAAACTTTATGATGTCATTTATAATAATAAAATAGCACTTGACCTGGGGCAATGTAGCCATTTATAATAATAATAAATTAAAAAGATGAGATTCAGTGACATCACCCTCTAAAGAATTCTCATCCAAGTATAAAGACTCCAACTCAGATAGCATTGTGATGTTTTTTGGTATCTTGCCAATAATTTGGTTATATGATAAATCCAAATTTTGAAATATGTGTCTATTGCACAATGAAGAATTTTGAAAGAAATGAGAAATTTTATTCGACTTGTTATTTGAGAGGTATAAGGCCTGCAATCTGCACATGTTTCCAAAGAAAGATGGAATCTTGCCTTGTAATTTGTTTCTGGAGGCAGAAAAACTTTCAAGAGAGTTCATTACTTTTCCAAATCCATTTGGAATGGGACCTTCTAACATGTTGCCATAAAGGTTAAGGGTCTGAAGATTCTTTGTGCAGTTCATAAGCCAGTAAAACAAAGTAGATGATTTCAATAGATTTAAGGAGAGATCAAGTGTAACAAGAGAAGATGAATAATTAATTGTGGAACCCGAGGAAATAAGAAAACTTTGATCTGTAAGACTGCAGTTATACAGATAAAGCTCTCGTAGTTTGGAGGCAAAACTAAAATTGCCTTCAAATACTTTTGCTGTTAGATTATTCTAGGAGAGATCAAGAATATTAAGGGATGGAAAATTTGGGAAAAGAAAAGATGAAAATGCAATGTGATTTTCTCTTCACTCTGAAAAATCATCGAAAGTCAGGTTCAACCACAACCTCAGATGGAAGGGTCCATGTTTGTTTGTGTATATGACGATGGAGAAATCGCCAGTGACACTCAAACTGGTGTCTACTTTGCATCTGCAAAGACAATCATGATCCGCATCCATAGAGGTTTCGGCTAGTCCAAACTTATTCGCATAATAATGGACAAGGCAAATAGAGATCCAAGGGATGAAGTTCCACTTATTCACTTTAAATTTCCGACTAAAGTTTGTGGCCAACATGTGACATACACAACCACTCAAATCCAAGATGATGACGACTTGGATGGCGCTTTTGACATGATACAGGCCACCCCAACTGTTACATCTATTGAACTCTACACCACCTATAATTCAGGTACGAACCTTCTGAAAATATTTCTTTAACACATTTTGATGTGCATCATCCACATCCAAACACTGAACCGCAACAACAACTATTTGACCTTAACACTACCTACCTAGCGGATTGGGGAAATGATATACAGTCATATACCGAACTACTAACCGGTCCGTCTACCTCAAATATTTTTCAAACTCCTGCACATCACAACACCCAAAGGTTCTCACCTCCAGCTATCGTAGAAGTTGAAAACCTAGGTCTACCTACAACATCCTTAGACGCGTTTAGCGAAGATGAGGACAATATACTTTTTGATCAACATGATGACCATGACCAAAACCTAGATGTCCACCCCATACAATAACAACACCCTCACCCTCAGACACATGTCCCCTATAACCCACCACAACACTTCGAATTATATGAAGAATACAATTAGACCCCACACTAGGAATTCCCAAATGCATATGACCACCACACAATGTTGCATGACAACTTTGAGTACGATGTTGGTACACTGACCAAGAAATGAGGTTCCAAACAAAGGAACAACTTCTAGATGCTATAAATAGGTACCACATAACAAACCATTGCACCTACAAAACCACACACTCAAACAAATCAAGGTTGAGGGTGCAATGTGTGCAACACGTGTGTCCTTGGAAATGTCAAGCAATATTACGTACAAGGGACCAAGTGTGGAAAATTAGAAAGGTTGAAGGTGTGCACACATGTGCCACACAACTCATAACGCAAGACCACAGGCACTTGGGCTCAAGAATAATATCTCAACATGTAAGACAAATGGTGGAGTCAAACCCATCCACACCAATTGCAACAATAATTTCTTCCATCCAGACCTCTATGGGATATAACACAACCTACAGAAAGGCATAGTTGGCGAAACAACAATCAATTGAAGATGTGTACGGAAACTGAGAACAATCTTACAACCGATTGTCGTGCCTACTACAAGCCATGCAAACTTATTTGCCTGAGTTTGTATACAAGTTGAAAACCAGTCCAATTACAAATGGGGAGGAGGTCCTAGAAAACCAACAACACTTTCGAAGAGTGTTCTGGACATTCAAACCATGCATTGATGGCTTCCCATTTTGTAAACCAATAGTGCAAGTGGACGGAACCTTCCTTTACGGAAGGTATAGGGGCACCCTTCTAGTAGCTGTTGCACAAGATGGGAGAAATAACATTTTTCCCATTGCATTTGCTATAGTAGAGGGTGAAACCGCTGAAGCTTGGTTTTTTTTCCTTAAAAACCTAAGGACACACGTTACGTCTCAACAAAATTTATGCTTAATGTCAGACCGCCACAATTCAATCAGTGCAGCATTCAACAGACCCAGTAGTGGCTGGACTGAAGGGAACTGCGTGCAGGTGTTTTGTATTCGACACATTGCATAAAGTTTTACAAAAAGATTCAAGAATACAACTCTGAAAAAGGACCTCGTCAACATGGGTAAGTTATTAGATGTAAATTTCTTTTTTTCATTTTTTTGGCTGTTAATTTTCACACCCATTATTACAAAATAAAATCTTCTTATAATTATATTTGTAGCGTACGCATTGACGGAGCCACGATGTAACTACTACTACAACATCATTAGAGAAGACAACCCAGAAGCAGCAGCTTGGGTAGACCAAATTTCAAGGGAGCAGTGGTGTCTTGCATATGATCAAGGAAGAAGGTGGGGTCACGTAACAAATCTGGGTAAAGCAATAAATTTTGTCCTAAAGAAGACAAGGAATTTGCCAATTTCATCCATAGTATTGGCCACGTACACCAGGTGCAACACATACTTCACAAAAAGAGGTAGGCAAATAACTGCAATGGTCAGTGTTGGTCATGTGTACTCTGAATATGCGACCAACTTCCTACAAGATGCGGACTCCAAGTCAAACACGCGCCACGTCGTTGAATTTGATAAAAATACCACAAGATTTAGAGTGGAAGAGATGGTCAATCCCAGAGAAGTACGTCCTGCAGGAAAATTTGTAGTCAGATTAGATGAAAGGTGGTGCGATTGTGGAAAGTTTCAAAAAATACATCTACCATGTTCACATGTTATTGCAGCTTGCAAGCATGCACATCACGACTTCAGCATGTACATAAGTCCCCATTATAGGCTGGATGTCATCATGAAAGTATATAACAATTTATTTGGCGAGTTAAGACATGAAGAATATTGGCCACCATACCAAGGGCCACAAGTTTGGCCTCATCCTGCCACAAAAAGGAGCGAGAGGGGTCGTCCTAAATCAAGTAGAATTAGGACTGAGATGGACATTAACGAAGGAAGACAATCAAAAAAGTGTTCCTATTGTTGAACTGAAGGACACACAATAAATCATTGTCCTAATAACCCTGCACTTAGATGATTCACATCAAACCACTTAGTTTATGTTGTACTTTTAATTGTGTTCAATAAATTTGTACTTGATTGAATTCAATGATACATCTTTTCTTATTATCTTTTATTGTTACTTATTTTACATAAACCAAAAACAAATAACAAAATTATTTAAAATACAATAATGAAATGCTTTTAAATTATTTTAGTTATTTCTATCATTTTTAAAATATTTTTTACAAATTTTCAAAGTTTATAATATACATTTTTTTAAATTATTAAAAATTAAAAGATAACTGTAATTTCAATATTTATAAACATCTATTAAAAATAATTAATATTACACAAATTATAAAAAAATTAAATTAAATTGATTTTTATATTTTCAAATTGCACATAAAATAACTTACTACATAATATAAAATCTATATTTAAATCAACAAATTCAAAAAGAAATTTTTTTTTTCTTTCAAATAATACTTAAAATAACTAAAAACACGATACTACATCTATTTAAAAAAAATATATTTAACCTTTAATGTAACATTTTTACAAGAAGAAAACAAAAAATAACTCTTATATATATTTTATTAAAAAAGTTTAAAAATATTAATTCTAATTTATTTAAAAAAAAAACCAAGTTCAGAATTCGGATACCTAGGACCGAATTCTGACTTGTAATAAAAAGAAAAAAAAATATATCACAAGTAGGAATTCGACTGCCAGAGGATTGAATTCTCTACTAAAAATGAAAACTGTGCCATCCATATAAATTTAAGGTTTAATTATGTCTTTGGTTCCCATTTTGGAGTCAAAATCTCAAAATGGTATCCAAATTTTTAAAAGTCTCAAAATAGTCCCTTTTTTGTTGAAACGTCTCACGTTTTTACAAAATTGCTAATTTTTACAAAAGTTGGAACTAAATTGAGACAAATTAAAATAAAGAGACCAAATTGAGACTAAGAAAATGATACGTGACGTAATACTGACAAGTGTCACTGTCACATCACTCTGTCACTGCGACGTGGCACGATGACAGCTTGACACGTAGCAATTTTTTGATTTTTAAAAAAATTGAAAACAAAAATAAAAAATAAAAAAAAATTCAAAAAAACGAGGAACTGACACGTGACACCCCTCTAACGACGTCAACCTTGACTTAACGGAAGACGTTTCAACAAGAAAAAGATCATTTTAAAACTTTTAAAAATTTGGATACCATTTTAAGATTTTGACTCAAAAAATGAGAAAGAAAAAGCATAATTAAACCTAAATTTAATGTACAGTATTATTAAGTAAAAGAAAGTGGTGAACGGTACTTTTTGGGAAAAAAAAAAATCGTTCTCGATATGCTCCATGTTGCATATTTACTCTACCATCTCCTCGTCACTTTCTTCTTCTTCCTCAACACTTATAGCCTAGTCGAAACTCTATGAAACCTTGTCGCTGAAACGACGTCGGTTTGTGCAACATGGCTCAGAAGCCTCACCTTCTGCTCGAGGAGCTTGGATCTAAGCTCGAATATGCCCTCCTCTCGAGACGCTATCATCGAGCTCTTGCAGGTGTGTATCTCCGAGTTTATTGTTGCTTCGTTCCGTAATTGGTTTAGACCCGCTTCGCGAATTTTGTGTTTTTTTACGGAAATTTCGAACTCTTGTTTATTTTTTGGGGTTAGCGGTTGGCTATGGTCGTTAGTTTCTGTTTGGGGATTTCAGGTCAGGAAAAATGTGACTCTTATTCTTGGTTAAATTGATTTGTTTGTTGGAATGAGTGAATTGAGTCAAATGCGTGTATAGGTCTCCGTTTTTGTGGTTCTTCGTGTTGGTGGTTTGTAATTAGTTGAGGATTTAGGTTTTGGTAGTTGGTCTTTTAAAATTGAGAGGAAAAATTGGGATATTGAGTGTGTTTCATGCGAGACTTTGGTTATTTGAGGCGTGTTCCTAGAGTGGCTTTTGAGTCCGGTTAATTTGTGAATGGTTTTTGAACGGGATTTCGGTCTATCTTTCGGGTTTGTTAAGTTGGTTTTGTCTTGTACTGTAGTTAACTTTAATAAATCTGTAGATATTTTGGATGGATTAGTGGAAAAAGATGAAGCTACTGAATATGCAAATTTTCACAAAGATGGTGGGATTAGAAGTGAAAAAAAGAAGATGCTTATTCAAATTGCTTACTCACTGAGGCCAGGTTTATTCTAATTAACTTGATGGAATTTGGCATGTATGAATGAATTATGGTTCAATTTCCATTTTCAAGTGTATTTAAGGTTGAAAGTGTTATTTACTAGAGTGGGACTATGAGATAAATTAAGAAGGATACCCTCCTCCCCCACCACAAAGCATTGAATTAGGAAGATGTATTGTTGTACCTTATACAAGTCCAGTGACCAACACAGATGTAAGCTTTACGGGATGTGTTCTGATCTCTAGATCAGCTTCACCTGCTCTTTCTCCAAATTGCTGTCTTTTCGTCTTGTTTTATTTCCTCCTTATTTATGTTTTGTTTTGTGAATAGTACACAAGCCAAGTCTAACAAGATAAGCTCTTAGAGTTATTATATTTGTCTATCATGAATGAGATAGTCTTTAAAGAGGGGCTTCTTGTGATTTAGTATGTACATTGGTACTTCCTCAAACTCTGAAATGCCATGGAACTGCTTATAGGTTAAAAATTAGATAAAAGAAAATTTTGGAATTGCTGAGGCCATAATCCCGGATCTATGAGGCCAACTGAGGTAGATGGTAACCAACCAAGAAAGACTAAGATGCATCCAGAGCCGTTCACGTTCTTTAACCATGAGTTCTAAAACTCTGTGCGTAATATGAGTGTGTTGTATCTAATTATTTTGTTGATAGAAGAGTGTGATGATGCATTTCATTTCCCTTTAGCTAACAAATTGTTTTATTTAGCATATATTGTTGTATTGGTTATATTAATAGTTGTTGTATTGGTCATATATTAATAGTTGTTGCACTCCTAGAAATACTTATATATTGACTCACAAAATAGTAAAATTGTAACTGTATTTTAAAAGAAAATGCTATGTATTGGTCATTATCAGAACTTTATTTCAATTAAATGGATTTAGTTCTGTCATATTATTTTACTCATCATTCTTCAATGCAGATTTTCCTCCTAAAAGTGTTTAAGAACTTTGTAGCAGTGTGCTAATTACCATATAACATACATTTTAACAGTGGTAATCTGAACCACATTATACCATATAACATACACAGTCTACTTCAGACTCTCTTCCACAAAATTCTAAAAGCCCTGCCCAAGAATACTTGTTGGAGAATATGAATTAGATTTACTCTTTTCATTTCGTTGTGTTCGGTTTTAAAGTGTTTTGTGTGGAGTAGGGTTGTGGGATTTTGTGTATGACTGTGTTTAGTGCAGGATTTTCTTTGTATGTACGGGAAATAACAAAGAAAATGGGATTGTAGAACATATCCAATAAAATGGTTCCATTCTCTTTTGATAATCTTCAAATGAAGGATGAAGAAAAAAAGGATATACTTGAGGAGAGAGTTTTAAGAATTGGGACTCACCTGAGTGGTCGTAGCATCAAATCGTTAACAGTGAACTGATGACTTTTTTTGTCTTTATCATTTGTTGTTTCAATTGTACTTGTAAAACTTACCTTGATCTGGCATTATTTACTGTCATCGAGTTCATTATAGAAATACTCTGGCATGAATTATGTGAACATATATATATGTATGCCTTGTGCAGGCAAGGGCTGGGATAAGGGAGGTCCACTTTCTACCATTCAACTCTGTTGACAAGAGAATTGCTTTGACTTACATTGATGCAAATGAAAATTGGCACAGGTCAAGCAATGGTGCTCCTGAGCAGGTAACCTTGATCAGTTTGTTCATAATTTGAGACTTAAAGTTTGTCAATTGGTGCTAATGTATTTATTTTGGTAAACAGATTTACCTCTGGCTCTTTTTTTTACTTGACACATGGTTACTATTTGAATGATGGTCCAGGTAACGAACACGAGCAGATGCGATAGAAGTGGTGAGTTGACATGCTATATTCAAACTGCTTAGCATTTACAGGTTTTGAGGCCATGTTGATTTTATCAGTTTAGACTTTGTTTTGGCTGATTTTTTTCTTTCTCTCTATAAGTTAGGAAAACCAAGTAATGACACTGAAAATGTGTATTATTCTTAATTTCAAGATGCGTATTATTCTTATTTATAGATAGATAAATCAGTAACAAATTTAAAATGTTAAAAAAAGTCAATTCGTATCATTGTTTAATTGTTACGTGACAAGATAATTGTTAAAATTTATTTAAATGTTAGAAAATATATAACTAACAATTTTTTTAAAAGGTTAGTGAATGTATTGGTAACATTTTTCAAGTGTTAAAAAAAACTAAATTCACAATATGTTAGTAAAGATGCTAATCGGTAACATTTTAAAGGATGATGCTAATAATACATAAAAATGTTATTAAAACCTTTTGGTAATATGTATTATTCATAATATGTGTATAAATGTTACCTTTGCAAATCATAATACTTTTTTAAGCTTTAGCAACATTTTTTTTAATGTTATTGAAACGCATATATTTATTAATATTTATTAGTGTTCACTCACTAAATCGATAGTTAAAATATTACATATTAAATTAATGTTTTAGTGACCGAAAATATTTGATAATTAATTGCTATAATAAATTTATTTTACAAAATAAAATTTATTTTAATCGTTAAATCGGTAGTTAAAACATTATATTTAAGGATTAAAAATTTCTATGGCTATTTCAATCGCAATTGGAGACTGAATTATTTCGGTGACTAAAATGTATTTTTCTAATAGTGATATATATATATATATATATATATATATATAATATTGAAATTTTAAAATATCATTACGACGGAACCTGTAAAAGTTGTCCTTTTAAACAGGTAGATCGCATATCTGTTTCCATGCTTCCACCACTGTGAAAACTATTAAAACAAGGAAACTGAAAGGAGTTAATTGTAATTTTCAAAAATAGAGTAGACTTGTGTAGCATTGACCAGAGCGAAGGTTGTTGGTTTAAACCAGCACGCGCATAATCTAACAACCACCACCTTTTGGTTCTCAATGTATAAATATTTTAATACTTATTGGTTCTTGGTTATTTTCCAGTACTACAACTTATTCGGCAGTCAATAACCACAAAGTTTGCGATTGCCATCATATGGCTGCTGAAGCTGATGCCCCTGCCATTCCTCTTCTTACGCCTTACAAAATGGGCAAATTCAATCTGTCTCATAGGTATTCCCACGCATCATGGTCTAAGAGTGATTTTTTTAAATTCAACATTTTAGATATTTTCTAATTTCAAGGGTTATTTTTATTTGTAAATTCAGAGTTGTTTTGGCACCCTTGACGAGACAGAGATCATACAATAACGTTCCTCAGCCTCATGCGATATTGTATTACTCTCAGAGAACTTCTCCAGGAGGACTTTTGATAAGTGAAGCTACTGGTGTCTCAGACACTGCTCAAGGGTAACTTATTTTTCAGTTATCTTTAATTGATGAATGAAAAAGAAAAAAAAAAGAAGATAGCTTTTAATGCAATTTTGTTACTTCTATTATCTATATGAAGATTGATACACACACCGGGTATATGGACAAAAGAGCAAGTTGAAGCATGGAAACCCATTGTGAATGCTGTTCATGCCAAAGGTGGTATATTCTTTTGCCAGATTTGGCACGTCGGGAGGGTCTCAAGTACAGGTCAAGTTCATTCCATGATCAAATTTAAATGCTCATTTCTATATTATCTTTGATTTAGACGCTCAATTATTACTACAGCTTTTCAGCCAAATGGGCAAGCCCCGATATCTTCCACCGACAAGCCACTGAAACAACAAACGGGAAGCAAGGGCGGCGAGGAAACACAATCGACAATACCAAGGAGGCTAAAGACAGAAGAAATTCCTGACGTTGTGAATGATTTCAGAGTCGCTGCAAGGAATGCTATTGAAGCTGGGTTTGATGGGGTTGAGATCCACGGTGCTCATGGGTATCTACTTGAGCAATTCATGAAAGACGCAGTGAATGATCGAAGTGATGAATATGGTGGATCACTTGAGAACCGTTGTCGATTCGCTTTGGAGGTGGTTGAAGGTGTTGTAAATGAGATAGGGGCAGAAAGAGTAGGGATAAGGCTATCGCCTTTCACACAACATGCAGAGTGTGAAGATTCGGACCCCATGGCATTGGGGGTATACATGGCTAGTGCCCTCAGTAAATATAATATTCTTTATTGCCACATTGTGGAGCCAAGAATGAAGACTGCGCTTGAAGTAGTTGAGTGCCCTCAGAGCCTTGTCCCAATAAGAAAGGCCTTCAATGGAAGTTTTATTGCAGCAGGAGGTTATAACAGAGAAGATGGCATCAATGCTGTGGCTGAAAATAAAACGGATCTTGTTGCTTATGGTCGGTTGTTCTTGGCTAATCCGGACTTACCAAAAAGATTTGGGCTAGATGCCCCTCTCAACAAATACATCCGTCAGAATTTCTACTCTCATCACCCAGTTATTGGTTACACTGACTATCCATTTCTTGAATGAAACCACTACCTACATCATTCTTTTATAAACCTCGCTTATCCCAATCTCTTTGTTGCTATTCAATGTTTCACATTTTTTTTACTCATTCTCCCTGTAACTTCTATATTATATCTTTTATTGATTTTCAATTGAATGGAAAATTAAAAAAAGTGTCTGAACAACTTTGAGATATTCATTTATGATCTTATAGTAAGTCAAAAATTAGTTAAAAATATATATAAATTATGTCTTGAGTATATAATATTTTATGCTCTTATTAATTTTTCATTAAAATTTTGATGTGTTATGATTGTAAGTCCAAGTCACATTCGTTAGTGTCATACACAAGCCAAATTGTCTATTTTGGAATTCGAAATTTTGTCTTGGTTTTTGTCTTTAAACTGATATTAGTCTCGTCTTCTAGGTGATATAAAACTATTTAGTGTACCAAAACAAAATTCTAGTTCATGTTCTATTCAACCCAATGATCCACAACAATTCAAAATTTTCTCAATTCATTTTAAAATCAACTCCTTTAATCATATAATTATTATAGACTTACTATGATTCATCTTTCATCCACAATCCATTTCAAAACATCACAATCAAATTAATTAAACTTATCATGTACTTAACATATTTTTACAAAGGTAATCATTTATCCACAACCTCAAATACATATTAATTGTAAACCCCCCTAGCCAAGTGACCCATCACAAGAAGCATGACCAAACATATTCAAAAGTAACTAGAGTCATTTATGCAAGGTGAAGCAAATTGGGTCATCATGGAGCATTTCTAGTAGTGTAAGATTTAGTGGACCTTGAATTGGGTCAAGTAGTATAGGATTTCCTATTTAGACCTTGTATCAAGGGTCAAGTAGTGTTGAGTATTTGGTCAACTTGGGTCAACAAAAGTCAACACTTATAATAGACCTTATTTTCCCTTATGACCTTGGTCGTCACCCTTAATACCCTAGAAGTAGAGTTCCTAGACTACTCTAAAATTCGACTACTACCCGACTAGGGATGAAAAAAAATACTCACTCGTAGATATCTACGAATAAAATTTGCGACGGGTAGTTAGTACTAGCAGGTATTTTAATACCCGCTTATAAACGAGTCAAGTGCGAGTATCATACTACCCGTACCTGCGGGTACCTGTTATCCGTAGAAAATTAAAAATAAAAGGTAATTTATATTTTATTAAGTTAAATTTAATTAAAATTATATTTTATTAGGTTAAATTTAATTAAAATTATATTTTATTATATTAAATTTAAATAAAAAAAAAATTTATATTATATTATATTATATATATTTTTTAAAATTTTATTTTAAAAAATTATAAATAAATAAATAAATATATATATATATATATATATATATATATATATATATATATTCGCCGATATATAGGTATCCACGGGTACCCGTGGGTTTTATAAAAATTTGTGGATATTTTTTAAATGGGAGGTTACGAGTAGTCACTATCCTATACCCGACCCTCCAGTAGCACCAATGTTAGATCCACTAACTGACATACCTAATAATTGAACTTTGAAAGAGACAGCGAGAATTTTCCAGAGAATTAAGAGTTGCATAAAAAATCATTGAGAAGTTGTATGCAAGCAATGACCAAGGATCCTCATTTATAAAGGGAAGGAAAAAAGTTTCAATTCCAACCCCAACCCAAACCTCAAAAAAGCCCACTAAGCACCACTCTTCAACTTCCCAACCCACCTCGATCCTAGAAAAAACCTTGACAGTTACCTAACCAGGTCACATCAGTCAGTCCCTACAACTTCCATGTCACATCAAACCTCTTCGTCGCTTATGCTCCTCGAGACTAGGGGATTGCTATACCTATAGGACCATACGACCAAGGAAATGCAAATTTTCTTTGCAAAAAAGCACACAAGTCGCGAAGTCAGCATCTGGGAACCTACATGGCCATTTTACAGTCTTTAACATGTAAACACATCAAGATTGCAGGGCTTGTAACATCCCATCAGGATATTACGAATTTTAATAAAATAAGGAAAAATAAATAATTAAACTGCATTTAATAATACCTCATTTCCCAAAAACACGGGAAATAAATCTTTTATTATAACCAGTATAATTCAAAATCATAATTATAATCCATAGTAAAACCTCCAAAGTTTGAGTAATAAAGGATTACAATTTATTTCCAAAAACATAAAATATATAAACACAAAACTCCCAATCTAGCCCACGCTCCGAGCCTAAGCCTCACTAGCTTCACCTGCAATATCATTTGCTCACGTGTACCGCGTACACGATCATCGCCAAACACAAGCGGATAGGGTGAGCTAAAAAGATAACACATAAGTATACACCAAACATATATATATATATATATATATATATATATAGATATATATATATATATATATATATATATATATATATATATATAATAAAGTACATCAAAATAAAATCTCTTCTTTTATTCTCCATGGCCAGAACCATGTATAATCTCATTTCACCACCAAGGGACCTCCTCCGTCTTTATCACATGGCCACAACCATGTAATATCAATACACATCAAGGAAGACTTGTTCCCTTCCTTCCACATAGCCACAACCATGTAGTATCTGTGCACATCAAGGAGACTCGTTCCAGCTCTTCTAGATGGCCACAACCATGCTAGTAGTGTTCTACATCTTCTAGTGAGTATCTCAAGGCGTCTTGCTGCCACACCTATCGACCACAACCGATAGAGCACGTGCAAAAACCATGCTACGGATCACACACCGTAACGCCAGGTGGAGTTCCCAAATACGAACATAGTCCGTAACGTCCCAGGACTACCAAACTCATCATCGAATCACTGAGGAGGTCAATCCATCTGGACCCATCCGTACTGGCCACAACCAGCACACTCACACCGGCAACACTCGCCAACCCGAGCCAAAACTCAAAGGTTTCTCGTGTTCATCCGCTATCCCGAGCCACAACTTAAGGAAAGTCATTTCGGGCCACAACCCATAGAATGCCATGTGCTTAACCCCTATCCTGAGTCACAACTCAAGGATACGTTCCAGGCCACAACCCATGGAACACCAGCAAGCCCACCATCGAGATATCTTAGAAGCCTTATAGACCATGCATCACCATTCAAACTTCAATCAATCCAATACCGCAAAATTTATTGCCTTTAAACCCATCATCCATCCATCCTTGGCTTAAACTTCTAGCTCTCGCCTAAGCACTCCAATTCATCTCGCTTAGGCTAGGTTACCTCGCCTGAGCGAGCACCTCGCACAAAACCAGCCTCGAACCCTCGCTTAGGCGAGTTACACTCGCTTGGGCGAGATCACACTTCGCCCAAGAATCTCATCTCTCACCTAGGCTACGACTTAAGCCACCATCAGTATGTTCTTTGAATTCTCGCTTAGACTAGAGGCTCTCGCCTGAGCGAGACACTCTTTCGCTCAAAAGAATGGGATCCCGCCTGAGCGGGATGCCCAGCCAACTCACCCAACCCTCTCGAGTTCTCGCTTAGGCGAGACTCACTCGCCTAAGCGAGATGACCTTTTGCCCAAACCAAAAATCCTCTGCCTGAGCAATAGCCTCGAGCAGACAAGGGTTTACGAGTCCTTGCATATCTCGCCTAGGCGAGCTTGGCTCGCTTGAGCGAGACATGCAGACTCTGACACTATTTCACGCACACGAACCACAACAACATACCCAAATTCACACTCCAATTCATGCCAAACAATCCAAAATAATGCACCAAACATGTACACATAATTTAGAACCAAAATACTTCCCAAAATTCAAGTATAAACCATAAGTTGCACTGACAGTACCCAAACCCTCATTATTTCCATACAATTGCATAAAAAGTTTGATCCTATGCCACAAGAACAACCAGTACAACATCCCATCAATTGAAGCATGAAAATTTGGTTACACACACAGCACAATCATGCAAAACATTACAATTAGACCAGGATTTCGAGTTCAGCTCCCCTAACCTGGAATTTTCCCTTGCTTAGAAAAATGCAGAGTGTTGAAAATCCCTCCTTGATCACTAGGCAGCCTAACACCTTCCCTTCACTATGCTCTCAATTGCCAAAACCCTCTCAATTTTCGCACCCTTGCAAAGCCCTCGAAAAACAGCTTCTCCAAACCCCTCTTCTCTCTCAAAAATTGCCTTTTAAAGGTGCCTTAAAGGGGTTTAATGCATAAAACGAAAATTAAGTCTTTTAATGGTAAGTTTTATTGTTAATTAAGGCCTTCAGTATTTGTTTTCGCCACCAAAGTTTGAACCCATGACCATGCCAAAGCCAATTTAATACTAAACCATCAGGCCAACACATGTTTCTTGCTAACTCACACAATTCAAGTATGATATCATACGAAACATGCTCCATCATATTATTAAAATAATAATAATTAAATAACACACAATTTGGCACACATAGGACTCAAACTCAAGTCCTTTCACACAGTCAAAGTACTCTCAACCACTTGGCTAATACTTTTCCATATCATACCCATCAGAATTTAATGTCATAAATACACTACTTACCCACATTTATTAATTATTTATTTATTTAATTAATTAAATTCTGCGAATCTTACAGGGCTCGTGGACTAACCATCCTCGTCCCCTAGGGTACACGATCCTAAGCCCTAGTGGGGCTGATAGGTTGCATGTCCTTGTCCCCTAAGGTACACAATCATAAGAAGTAATCTTGAGAAGTGAGGAACTACTTGTCCTCGTCCCAGACAGGGGATTACCCGTCCTCGTCCCACGCAACCCTGAGAAGTCACTGGTAAATTACCCGTCCCTTCTAGGATACTAGATTCTAGGAAATCCACTAGAGATCACTCATCCAGAGGAACCATCCCATATACGACATGGCCGGATACATGTCGGCCTAGTAGAACAACATGTATTCGAACTAGCTAGTTAATTAGGCCAGTCTAATCATCTCATTGAAAAATAACCCCAAATTATGCGACCTATCATGATTAGTAGGTAATTAGGCCTACTAAATCAAAGCCTAACCAGGTAAGGCCATTAATCCTAACCAGGTAAGGCCATGAATCCTATTATAAAGATGCATTTTACGAAATATATGATTATGTTATTATTCTAACATTTGACTCTACTATCTCATATTGAATTTGACATCATAGTATCTTGCATGTATCTCTTCCTTTTAGAGACTTTACAAAATATAAAATATATATTGTTCCATATTAAATTATTATTATAATTAATAATTAAAACTTTATATCAGTGAAATAATATAATATACAAATTAAGAAAATAAACAAGCCAATAATATGCTCCGACCAGCCTCTGACTTGCAAATTGACAAACTAAAGTGAACGGATCACAGAACTAACCCGCCAAATTTTGGCAAACGGACCGACCCATATCCGTTATAGAATCCTACTCGAACACAGTGATTGATCTAACCATTCTATTTCAAAGGAATTAAAATTAAAACATTGACCTTACACGATATTCTGAAGGCAAATTTTCGTTTTCCAAAGAACCCAGAAACTAGGATTAATAATTTATCCAAGAGTTTTGGTTTGATAATTTATCCTTTTAAAAAAAAGAAGCGATGAGCTGGTTTGGTGGACCTTCTCTGCGTTATTATGAATACTAAATTAAAAACGATGTGTCACTGCCTCAGAACAAACCTATCTATTTCAAGCAAGTTGGTATGAAAAACTATATTATATGAGACTTTTGTTCCCTCCATTAACGCCACTCCTCATCATAGGATGAAACTTTGTCCTCTTATATTCAATAAAACTATGTGGTCCTTGTGGGATTACTTAAACCCTTAGTGTTGTCAAATTTGACCCAATAATCTTGGTAGGTTTTGAAACGTAAACCAATCAAATAAAATAAAGTGTGACTTCAAGTAAATTAGGTTTTTTCTTTTGGTATATACAATCCATATTCTTAAAATCAACTTCAATTGGATTGAGTTGTGTTTTGTTTAATTCGTTTAATCCGTATTCTAAATGGATTTAAACTAGATTTGTATTTAAATTTTGTTGAGTTTGAATCATTTGCAGCAATTTGAGAGATATGATAGAAAAATGAAAGAAGAACAAGAGTAGTTAAAATAAATTAGCATGAGGATTGGTCTCAAATAGATACGCTGAATATGGTCTTACATCATATCATTTTCTGCTTTCTTTATGTTAGAGCCAAGTCGATCACGTTTTTAGATTTTTACTTTTGAAAAATAATTACTTTGTTTCTTAAGAGAGAATGATTCTTTTGATTTACTTTATTGTAAACAAGTTATGTTAATCTAGAAAGTTATTAATACGGTGCTTACTAGGATTGCGAGAAGATTAGGATAGATAATATGAGAATCTAATATAATATTTATTATAGACTAAGGGATTGAGTTAGTTGAATAATTACATTCAATTTATTTTAAGTAAAAAGATAAGAATTGGTTTTGGATTGAGAATTGTTTATTTAGTGGTGAAATGATTAATTAGATGGAATCGTTAAGTTGTGGATTATGATGAAGAAAAAGAGTATACGTATATGAATAAGAATTGAACATACATAATATCAAGTAAGAATATATGAAAATTAGAATATAATGTAAAAATTATAAGAGTGAATATAAGTTAAAGATAGATTTAAGTAATGGATGTGCTATTAGTTATGATTAATAGTATATTAGAGATAAATAAAAAGTAGTTAAGTTGTTATAATTTGTTTTTTATGATTATCAATTTTTCAATTGATAAAACTTATTTATAAAATATTTGAGTCATGTTTTTAAGTATGTTAGACTCAAACAGTTACAATAATATTATAGAAAATAATATTTTTATTCTAATTTTTTTACTCTCGTCCTTTATTTCTGATGTGATTTAGTGTGAATTATTGATTGTTTTTAAAATAAAGATAGTAATACATTAATTAATGATTCACACTAAAACACATCAAAATATAAAAAATAGGAATTAAAAAATAAGAGTCATAATATTATTCTGATATCATTATTCTAATATTATTGTTGAAGGAGTGGAGAAAGAGATAAGCAAATACTACCAAAGGACAATAGTGTAATTTAATAGGAAGGTCCTTATCCTGTTGTAATAGCTTATTGGACTTAAATACTTAGATTCAGAGGATATTCTGATTCACTTCATTCATGTTTTTCCTGCAACTTAAAGAAGAGGTTGTGGGTTTGAAATTGAGAAGAAGATAGTTTGAGTTAATCTCTTAACCTAATCTTGAGGTAATGTTTTCTTCTCAATTCTTCATACCCTCAGAATTATGTTATAGAAAGATCCATTTTTTGATCCCTTTTTGTTGTTGAAAAATAGTTGAGAAGATGAACATCCTTCGTTCTTTCTGGAATAGTCCCACAGGCCTCAAAACCACTCATTTTTGGGGTCCTACCTTCAACTGGACCCTTCCTCTTGCGGTACATTTACTTCTCAGTATCAATTTTATTTTCCAAATATTCATATTTATTGCTACTCTTCATTGAGAGCAAATTTACTAAATTAAATTGTAGCTATAAAAAATGGTAGAAAAATATGAAAATAATTCATCTAATTTAAACCACTCTGTGACTATTATTTATCAGGCAGCAATGGACACAAAGAAACCACCGGAAACGATTTCTGTGAATATGACTGGAGGTTAATTACGACTAAGTATTAACTTAATTCAATCTATTGCTTTCAGTTCCTATTTATATAAGGTTTCTTGTTAAGATTTCTAAGATATTTTTAAATTTTAAAGGGATAAAAATAATTATTTGAAGAATGCATTTAATATATTTAAAATTTGAGATGGTCTTAATTTAATTTCTAAAATAAATGAATTGTAGTATTGCAGTTATGTGTGTTTATTCAGCGTCGTTCATGAGGTTTGCTTGGGTGGTGCGACCGCGTAACCTTCATCTTCTCGTATGCCATATGACCAATGAGACTATGCAGTTATATCAACTCTCAAGGTGGTTCAGAGCCCAAAGGTACTTAATTCAAATATTTTTTTCTCACATTTTAAATTTAACACTAGGTTAAAAAGACACTGTTATATATAATATGAATAAAATAAAATAAATTTTTCTTTTAATACATCTCTTATATCTATCATATATTTATATCTCTCTAAAGAGAGGTTATGTTACATCAAGAAATAGAGTTATTTTTTTAAAAGAGAAAAAATTGGTTAACACGTTCATTAAGTTTTCTTAGTAAAATTGTGCTTTCCGTTTTATTTACCATTTTCCGTTGTATCATGTTGAATTGTGGCAGTAGGTTTTTACTTATTACAGTTGGAAGATTTTCTTACGTTAAAACTATTGATTTTTTTTTATGATTAGTGTTATTATTTTGTATCATTATTGTTACATATTCTTGCAAATTTAGAAAAATCATTTTCGTTACATATTTTTCTAATTTTAGTTATTTTAGTTGTTGTGTTGATATTTCTCCATTAATACTATAAAGTTTACAATTAGTTGGATTTACATGTTTATGTGACACTGTAATATTTATTATATTTACATAATTTGAAAATGATTGGTAATTAAAATTATCCATTTATATAGAGGGAGAAATACATGCATACAGAGTAATGTTATTTGTTTGTTTGATGTACAGGGAACAGAGCAAAGAGGAAGCAAATGTAGAGTGAAATATATTTGTTTAAACTCTGAAGGTGAAAGAAAATGTGTTATAGCTTTAAAAAACAAGTTCTTCTATCATTCGTCATTTACTCTTGCTGTTTTAATATGCGATGTAATATTGTCATAATGTAACTTCTTTTATAATAATATTGTACTTTAAATTTGTTATATGTTAGTTAAAATAATTATGCCAATTAACCCTTATGAAAAATGAAGATCAACTCTAAGAAAAAGGCTGGGATAACATTCCGGAAAACTTTTTCTTTTTCTTTTTCCTTTTTCAATAAGAGCTCTATCAGATGTTGAGTAATCTCACATTCCTTACACTAAAGACTAACTTCACGAAAGGGAAGGATTGACAAATACAACTCATTCCAAGTCATCTAATAAACAACCTTTCAACTCAATACTAGAGGCGTAAGAATATCTAATGTCAGAAAATGACACTTTCTATAAAAAAAAAAAAGTTAAAATACCTTTTTATTCTAATTTTTATCAAGTTTTGTCAAATCGGTCTTAATTTTATTTTTGTATTTAAATAAGTCTTAATTTTTGTCAATTTTGTTCAAATAAATCATTTTTGTTAACACCATTTAAATCATTAACGACCATGAACACTAACGGTCATATGTCACTTCGTGGTTTATTTTTGTTTTTTTATTTTTTTAATTTTTGTAAATGTCCACGTGTCAACTTACAGCGTGTCACGTCTCAGAGTTCACTTTGATCCTTATATTTGTGATTTTTGTTCCATTCCGTCCCAAATTTTGTTAACATGAATCAACTTTGTCTCTTTCTAAATTGAAACCAAATTTAATTTTTATATTAAAATTTACATTTTTAAATAAATATTTTTATATAATATATTAAAATTCACATCATTATAATTTTTATATAAAAATTAAATTTGGTCTCATCTTCGACAAGGACAAAATTGGTCAATTTTAACAAAAATTGATATTAAATTGAACAAAAATAACAAATATAGGGACCAAATTGAAAAAAAAAAGTTAAAAAATTAAAAAAAAAATTAAAAAAACCATGAAGTGACATGTGGTCATCACTGTTCATGATTGTTAATAATTTAAACGGTGTTAGCAAAAATGACCAAATTGAATAAAATTGACGAAAATTGGAATCTATTTGAGCACAAAAACAAAATTAGGACTGATTTGACAAAACTTGACAAAATTTGGGACAAAAAAGTATTTTTACAAAAAAATTGACAATTTATTTATTTATTTAAAAAAAGTACTACTTTATTATTTAATTTTAGTTAAAAATAAAAAATTAATCTATTTAATTTTATTTATAGAGACTTTGTCAAGTTTGTAAAAAAAAAATGTTAAAAAATAATTTTCCTCTAATGTCCATGTAGGATCGTTGAAACCTTGTGTACTTTCCTTATCCTTGGTGTCTAACTCTCACATGCATCATTTTACATTTCTTGTAGATTATGTGTATTTATGCTTGAATACTTTGTTTAAGCTTGTTATACATATGTCTAACACTTGTTACACTTCATCTAATCTTTTAGTTTTATAGACTTACATGACATGTTTCAAATTAAGTAATATTGTATGACATATTAAAATATAATATTATTTGTTATCATCAAAATTACAAGTGTTTATAGCAAGACATCTTTATTTATACTTTATGTCTACTAATATGAAAACTTGTCTATACCTAATCAATCTCTCATATATTTTTTTTATTGTGAGAAAGAATTTGAGTTTTTTTGTAAAGGAAAGAAACATGTTACACTTCATCTAACTAGTTATGTATATTACTTAGTATTTTTGAAAGGTATCATATTGAAAACATAAGTAGAAGATGTTAACTATGTTTAGAGTATTTAGAGGATAGATTGTTCACATCTTAAAGCATGAGAAATTAGATGGTAGGTTTGGTTAAGAGCTTAAAGTTCGATATTAGAGTTTTTCTTTTTTTATAAAATGCGTTTGCATTTGTTATTTGTGTGTAAGATATGAAACTATTGTGATCGTTGGTATTGCCTTCCATGGCCCCTTGATAACGCGAATGAAGATTCAAAAGAAAAACAAAAGTCGTAGAGCACCAAAAGAGAAAGGACAAGGAAGCATGCGAAGGTAAACACAAAAACTCTAACTCTGTATTGAAAGTGTATTTTCTACTTTACAAAAGAAGCTAAACCTATCTTAAATAGGTTTTGGGGAAAAATGGAAAAGAAAACCCTAGGTAACTGATTTGAATAAGTTATCAAAAACTAACCCAAAACAGAAAACCATAAAGGGGGTTTCAATACCCTCCCCTCAAGCTGGATGGTGAACGCTCAACATCCTAAGCTTGAAAATGTTCGTCTAGAAATTGGTGCAATGAAGAACATTTGTGAAGACATCGACGATTTGGTCGTTTGAACAAATTGAAAGGAGGTGACAAAGTTGTGTTGAAGCCTTTTGAGAACCACATGACAATCAATATATATGTGCTTAGTACGTTCGTGGAAGGTGGGGTTGTGGGCAATATGTCTTGCAGACTGATTATCGCAATACAGTATAGTAGGGAGATCGGTCTAAACGTGCAAGTCCTAAAGGAGATAACTGATCCACTGGATTTCACACGTAGTGGTGGCAAGTACCCTATATTCTGCTTCTGAAGAAAACGGTGTTGTGCTTTTTAGTCTCCTAGGAAACCAATGAACCTCCTAAGAAGATGCAAAAACCAATAATACTTCGTTTGGTTTCTCGACGGGTAGCCTAGTCAAAATCACTTAATCCGTTAATTTGGATATCAGTTTCAACATGGAAGAAAAGACCACGACCTTGATCAACTTTTATGTATCTAAGAATATGTTGAGCTGCTTGGTGATGGTGTATGGTTGGTCCCTGTACAAATTGGCTAAGAAAATGTACAAAAAAACTAATATCAGGCCTAGAATCAGTGAGATAAAGAAACTTCCCTATTAAACGTCGATAATAATTTGTATTGTATGTAGTTTTAATGGTGTCAAAAAGAACTTTAGTGTTACGTATAAGAGGGGTTTGACACGGTTTGTTGTTAAGCATTCCAATCTCATCTAAGACATCCAAAACATAATTTCACTGACATGTGTGAATTCATTTCCTTATTTTAGCTACCTCAAAGCCCAGAAAAAATTTTAATTTGCCAAGGTCATTAATTCTGAAAGCTTGGTGTTATAGAGTCTTAGTTATGTTGATAATTTTAATATGCTCACCTTTCTGTTTTGTTTCTTGAATCAATCCATTACTTTCCTTATCTAGAATATTTAGAAGTGAATATTCACATCTAGATAGCTTGTTATCTTAATGTTTAATGGGAATCTTCTCTAGGTTTTCTTAAATAACTCTTGATCATATTCAAAAATTTAAAATGAACGAACTCAATCCTTCATGAAGACGAATTATGTCACTTGTAATAATCTTCTCTCATGTAATTGTTTCACTAAAAACCAAACTCCTGACCTTTAATATGATACTAATTGTTAAATTGATAACTTACCGTTAGGCCAAAAACCTAATAATGAACACTTAATCCAATTATTAGTATCAACATTCATTAAATAAAGAGTTTAATTAACATTAAATAAGATATTTATTGAACTTAAGATTTATTAAATATATAACTTTTCATATTAATCTATAAATATGGAGCAATAATAATTATAATATATTTAATATTTCTTTCAAAAACATATATATATATATATATATATATATATATATATATATATATAAAAGTGTTAAATATGTTTTTAGATTCTAAACTTGGACACGAAATTGGAATTTGTATCTTTGCTAAATTTTGATATATTTTGTCGTTAAACTTACAAAATGTATGAATATTGTTCTTTTAACATAAAAATATTATTTTTTGGACTTATTGAACGCATTTCAGATTGACATTTGAGATAGAACATGTTGGACAGTGTAATCATTTCCAACGCCAACCTTAAACGTGTTTGATATGTCAAAAGGTTTTAATGCAATTGGATTAAAATATTATATTCATTCATTTTTAGAGTTTAGGAACCAAATGTATTAAAGTTTGAAATATAAATGAATTTCAAATTTGTGTCAAAATTTAGGGATAAAAACATATTTAAGTTTATAAATAATACTTGTTTTAAATTTTTACGCATATTATGAAAGTAATATTTTTCTTAATTTTAAATTACTTGCTATAAGATGAGGGATAATGAAATTATTAGTTCGTTAATATGAAGAAGTAGGTAATGATATTGTAATATCACGAAATTAATAGTAAAAACAAATTTATATTTATTAAAAACAAAGTGTAATAAATGAAGAAAATGAGATGAAATAATCGTTAATGAATATAAAATAAACTTATATTTATTAAAAGTAAAGTTGAAATAAATGGTGAAAAGAAGAGAAAATAACTCTGAATCAAATGTTAGAATAGTTTTATAGAAAAAATATAAAAATAATTGTTAGTGTTTAAAAAATAAATAAATAATTATATTGTAAAGAGTAAATTAAGAATAAGTAATTGTGGATAAGAGAGGGAATCATCTTTATATATATAGTTATAAATATATGATATTAAATTATTAAGGGATGATATTATAATATCACTAAGTTAATATACACAATAAATTCATATTTATTAAAAACAAAGTGGAATAAATAGAGAAAAAGAAATGAAATAACCGTTAATAAATACAAAGTACATTTATTTTTATTAAAAGCAAAGTGAAAATAAATGATGAAAAAAAAAGAAAATAAATCTTAATTAATAAAAGAAAGCTGTTAGAATTGTTTTATAGAAAATATGCAAAAGTAATTGCTAGAAAAAATAAATAAATAATTAAATTATAAAAAATACTTTAGGAATAAGTAATTATGAAAAAAAAATCCTAGTTATAGATTATCTAATATCAAATTTTAAATAAACTATTTTCCCTTTCTTGAATTATTATTTTATTAACATTTTTTAGAAAATGAAGCCAAGTTTTCTATTTAGATCAAAATTAAAAAACATTTATTGTTGTTCCAGTTATTCTTACATTTTTTTTTTACGTTTATGAATTTTTTATCATAAACTACTGAATTAATATGAATTTATTGTCCAACTAATTTGCTTACAAACAAATAATAAGAGATGTCATAAAAATGATAAATATAAATTATTATGTAATATTAAAATAGTGTGACGGTTTTTGTCCGCAATTCTCATGAATATCATCATGAATTACAGAAAAATCTAATAACATTAATAGATATTTAGATTAGATTTCAAATGTCTCATTTTTCATTTATATATATATATATATATATATATATATATATATATATATATATATATATATATATATATATATATA
>Ga0214544_1005060_pt1 | contig 25900 bp, 17 predicted proteins | sample CNSS3metaG_FD_160074 | JGI IMG/M metagenome (GOLD analysis project Ga0214544, IMG submission 160074) | Root nodule microbial communities from cowpea collected in UCLA plant growth center, Los Angeles, California, USA - CNSS3 | ecosystem: Host-associated > Plants > Roots > Nodule | place: USA... | reverse complement strand
TATATATATATATTTATAAATGTCCATAGCTCACCCTATTTGTGTGTGTGTGTGTGGTGATGATCAGATAACCTGTTATCCGGGAGCAAATGTTTTGACAAGTGAGCCAGGAGATGTTTACAGGCGGAGTGTAGGGTTTACCTGGGGCTTTTGAAAGGATTTTTATTAAAGAATTTTGATGTAATTTTGATTATGTTGAACTTTGGTAGATTTATGAATAAAGTAATTGCGAATAGTTGAATTATGTTACAATTAAAGTTTTTAAGTTTTCCCGCTTTTTGGGAAATTATAATTATAAATGAGGTTTATTAATATCATTGTGTTTTATTTTAATTTTATTTATTCGTCTACATTTATTTTAAAAGTAATATTCCTTAAGGATGTTACAGATCACGTCAACGACGACGTTATCAAATTTGATATTATATTTTGTTCATGAAATTGAAGTTAAGATTAAGCTCATTTAAGGTGGGAAAATAAATTGATTAAAGTTACAAAACACCTTTAAATTAGGCTTAAATCAACAAGTTCTAGAAAAATCACTTATGCACCCCTTAGTGAACTTCTCCAAAACTAAGGTTGGTTGAGTGGGTCTAAACAGGGAATTCATGCAAAAAGTATCCACAATGTTAAATTGCAAGAACATGGATATACCTTTTAAGTACATTTGCATGCTAATATGGGGAACCCTAGTAGAAAACATATTTGGTAAGCCATAATATCATAAGTCAATAACTAGCCATCTCAGGCAAATTGTTATCTTACAAGATCATTACTATCATCAATACCACTTTATTATATAAGCTTCTTCAAAGCACTGAAATGTGTGTCACGAACACAAAAAAATGGCCTATAACGTCTCTAAACCAATGTTTGTCTAAGAAAATGCCAAAATAAAAAATGACCAATGGTATTTTTGCAAATAAAATGACAAGTTTGATGTCGGCCATTGCTACGACAGAAGTTGAAGGACATCGACCCTACAATAACCAAAGTTGAAGGATGTTGGCCCTACTACAATAGAAGTCAAAGGATGTCGGCCATACTACAACCAAAGTTGAAGGACGTCGACCCTTACTACAATCAAAGCCGAAGAATGTCGGCCCTACTGCAATCAAAGTTGAGGAATGACCCCTGCTGCAACCAAGTAGAAGGGTGTCAGCCCCTACTACAATCGAAATCGAAGGAAGTCGGCCCCTCCTATAATCGAAGTCGAAGAACATCGGTGTCCCGCTTAACCAACGTTAAATTGCTTTAAAATTTTACCATAACTTAGTGCAAATCCTTGGGTGCTTGAACGAGCCCCACAAAATCGCAAACCTCAGATTGAAAATTCTTCTCCCCAAATCTCTAATTATGTTTTCCCACAATTCCCTACTTTAAACCTAGATAATCCAACTCACTATACATTACCCCTCCACGTAATACACATAATGGAAGACATAATAGAAACAGTGCCACCTGTATAGTGCTCTATTAGTCATTTAAATGGTGTGACACAAAAGGATCAAATTAAACCCAAATTGCAAAAATGAGGACCATTTTAAACATTTGGAAAAAATTAGGATCATCGACAACAAACACCGTGAAAATGTGGACCAAATAGGTATTTAAGCCATATTATTATGTAGAATGGACAAAAAGTGTATATAATTTATATTGATAAGTAGTTTATATATATATATATATATATATATATATATATATATATATATATATATATATATATATATATATATATATATTGTGGATTTGATTCATTTTTCAAACGATAGACATTTTGGTATTTTTCATAATACATAAAATATATGAAAATAAAAGTTTGGTTTGATTTGATATTTGGTAACAATTACACATGGTTTATTTTTTATAGCAAAAGTGTGGACTGAAATTGTATTATCTGGTGATTTTTTTTTTAATTAGGTAATATATTATTTGGTTATTTTGTTATATATATATATATATATATATATATATATATATATATATATTTGTGTGTGTGTGTGCAAATTATGAAGCAATTGTATTTTTTATAACGTGATAAGGTATATTGTAAACAAAGGTTTGGAAACTTCATGTGTATGAATTTGAAGGTGCCTATCAGGTTGTTCTTTTTTATGAAAAATATTACGAGTATGCAAAAAATCCATTTTTTTAATTTGATCCATTTTTGCTCCGATCCAATCTATTTAAGATTCACTTTATTAAAAATCCAATCCATTTAAAATCTATTTTATTGGATATGGATTTTAATTTGATCTATATTTTACATATTTTAGGGATTGGATATTCATTTTCTAAATCTAGATTTTCAAATATGGATAATCCAAAAATTCCAGTCCAAATTTTCAATTTAAATTTTTAGTTGAGTTAGTCTAAAGGTTGAGATGTACTAGCCCAAATTTACCTGTCACTACAAAAAATCGTGTAAGTTGTGACGTTTATTTTTGTATATTACGACGTTTTTAAACATCGTAATTTACATGCGCGGCATTTTTCGAAAATGTCGTAATTCTTGCCGCCACAAAATATAATATGGCGTTTTAAAGTGAAACGCTGCAACAAACATCATTTTATACGTTGTATAAAATGACATTTTTAAGAAGTAATTAATGAAAGTTAAAAATGACGTTTTTTACTTACTAAAAAACAAATCCAATGAAAAGAACGACACTTATAAATGTCATAATTCACATTGTATTATCACATTTATAATGTTACTATTATAAATACTTGGCCGAGATGCGGTCATACACGGCCAAATTTTACTTAGTCGGCCTCGACCAAAATTAGGCCGACCTCGACCGAAATTCGGTCGAGTTAGCCATGACCGACAGTCAATCGAGTTTAGTCCCGAGAAAAATATCTCTCAAATTCCATGGTGTCGGCCCTAAGGACACAAGTTTTAAAAAATTTGTCCCAATCATACCATCAACATGTACAAATGCACATAAAATACGGTACGCAACCTGCCAAGTAACCAACCATTCAGACCCACAAGGCCGGGTACCGAGTTCTGCATACTATGAGCACCCTCCAAGCCAGCGGCCACCTAAAGTAACTAAGCGGCACCAAGTAACCAACCATTCAGACTCACAAGGCCGGGTACCGAGTTCCACATACTACGAGCACCCTCCAAGGCCTCCCAGAGTGCAGAATAAGCATCCTACAGCCAGCGGCCACCTAAAGGAACTAGGCAGCACCGGTTAGCTAACCCTTCAGATCTATATGGCCGGGTACCGGGTCCCGCGTACTAGAAGACACCATTCAAGGTACACGGCGCTCCACACTCATAACCAATAACCGTCTGCTAATAACTCTCGAGGGGCTTATTGGTATTTTCACCCATGGCCAATGGATCTAGAAGCAAGTAAAGAGGTATTTAGGCCTCCAAAGCCCATTACAGGTAGGACCCACATATAAAAATATATATATATATATATATATATATATATATATATATATATATGTATGTATATATATAGCATGTTATCCCATGCATTGATTACGCATTAATATATTCCCTGAGATTCTGACATCACCAGTACTAACTTAGGCATCAGAGTGTCTTTTGCAGGTCTCCCTGCACCGTCCCCGAAGTTCATCCGAGCAAGAGAAAATTCACCTACAACCGGATACAAGAACCCTTCAACAGGTTTGCGGAATACAGTTTGGTCCCAGTAAGAACAAAATTCAATTTAATTTTCTTTTATAAAAAATGGATTCTGGATTTTGAACTTGATCCCAATATTTGGATCTAGATTCAAATCTTGACCCAAATATTTGGATCTGGATTTTAGGAAAATTCAAACTAATTTTGCTAAAAAATGGATTTAGATTGAAAATCTGATTCAATTATTTGGATCTAAAATGGATATGGATTGAATTATTAAAAATCCAATCCGTGATCATTAAAAAATATTATGCTTTGGATCCAAACTTTGATGCTGGAATGGTAATGTATATAGTTTTGATGGGTTGGTGTGATGATATTTTTATTTTTTTATTAAATTGATTTAGCAATACCATAACAACTGTTGCAGTTTGGATGTTAATCATGTAGGGTGATTTATTTCAGTAAAGTTTGGCAATGGAGACTGTAATGTTTTATATTGTCCACTACAAAGATAAAGTATTTTGACAAATTAAAGAAATTTGGTTTTCATTAACATAATTGCGGCTTTGATGGTTGGCAAATTGATGATTTGGACTTCACATTAGAGGAGGGTTATAATTAGATAAAGTTATGGTTGGTTGTTGGCAAATTACACGTTTGAAGTCTTTTTCAACTACGAGTAGTAGATTCCAATATTATACAATATTGTTAGATATTACATAAAATATAGCTTATATAATTTATTTATTATGGGTGTGGAAAGTTAGTTTGGATATATATATATATATATATATATATATATATATATATATATATATATATATATATATATATATATATTCAAATCTTTCTGAGAGAATTGATTATTGTATTTATAATGTATAAAGAAATAGATTTTAAAAGAGTGTCGTATATATATTTAAGGTTTTATTGAGGGTGTAATGTTTTTTAACAAAGACATACTCTATCTGTATGACAATTACAATCACTGTCGGCTTAAAGGTAAATAGAGTAAAGCACTCGTTTTAGGTTTCAAGAATAAGAATGTCTAAAAAAAAGTTTACCATTAATATTTTTCTATTAAATTAATTATAAAATTATGTTTAAGATAAAAATACCTAAAAATTTATTTTAGTACTAATTAATATACTTCTATTAAACTAATTATAAAATTATGTTTAAGATAAAAAAGGCCTCAAAAAAATATTTTATTATTAATATAGCTCTATTAAATTAATTATAAGATTATGTTTGGGAATAAAATTTAATTAAATTATTATTAGTGTATGTTAATTTTTATTGGTAGTATAAATGATAATTAATGAGTTAAGACATTTTCTTAATAAATTATAATTTTGTTTACGAGGAAGAGAATGATTAACTCTCTTTATTCTCTTATAATCAATCTGAATTATATTTTTTTCTTTTATCTATCTATGACTTCTCTTACCTTTCCTTACCTTATTTTCTTTTGGTAGTCCTTTTTCTAGGGTTTTGGCATATCACATCCCTTAAATCTTTTGAATCTCATGTTGTCCTTGTGTACCAATTTTTTCATCCTTATTTTTAGTTAGTATGTTTTTTATTTCTTTTTGTGTTGTTATTTTTATTCTGTTTTGGATTTGTATTAGAATTAGAAATGTGTTTCTTTTGCCCAGCTTTGTTTTTCAGTACTTTTAGATTTTAGGGTTTCGAGAGTTTTTTTTACATATATCTTAAGGAGAAATTGAATTTTTTTACAAAACTATTAATTAGATTATGGTTTAGTCTTTTGGTGGATAATAGATTAATTGAAGCATAATTCAAAATTGAGTTTGCTGTAAAAAGATAATTCAAGTTTAGGGAAAAAACAAACTTACTATCAAGTTTAGAAGACCAATATTTTTTTAATTATTTTTATTAATAATTAATTTTAAAATAAACAACTTTGCAAGTTTGTGAAAAATTTGAGACTAATGAACGAAAAAGAGACTTCAGACTTCAAGATACTACAAGTCTACTATCGAGTTTATTTTCTTGACAACCGGAACCAGATTCTATTGTTTTAATTCATTCGTTTTATATATTTATCTTTAGTAATGTTTTATATATTATCATTTTTAATTTCATATAAAAGTATATAGATATGTCAACTAGAAAATTTGAATCAGACTATTTAAAAGTTTAAAAGAAAAGAAGAATTGAGACTTTAATTATACAACAAAAAGGAGTTATGAACAAAAAAAAAAAGCAATGTCTTGTGTATTACAGTGTGTAGACAATTCATTTTTGAAAAGAAAATTGCTTAAACCTTGAAAAATCTTTAAAACACGATAATTCGTTGGATATTGATGGATTTGATTTAATTTCAGAATTATACATCCTAACGGAAATTATAGGTTTGGAAAATGATAAATCAATTGACATTCTTAATTATATAAAAAGAATAAATTCTTTTCCAAATGCATATATAACTTATTATAACTTATAGAATAATATTAACAATTTTAGTGTCAGTTGTTTCAGCCAAAAGGAGTTTTTCAAAGCTAACGATAATAAAAGCTTATTTAAGATCTAACAATGTCTCAAGAAAGATTAAACAAATTAGTTCAATTATCTATTGAGAAAGAAATATTAAATGAAATTAATTATGACAATTTAATAAATAATTTTTGCATAAAAAAAGTTCAAAAAATAAATTTTAAATAAAAAGTCTAATTTTTTAGGTTTGATTTAGCCTTCCAAACCATTAACCCATATGATCACAACAGTTTGATACTAATATCTAAATATATAAAATCAAATTCTGAATATTGTGTTTTCGAAGTGCTTAACTTAACCTTTCATCAATTATCTCTGTACGCAATATTACAACGTTTGCCAATTCCATATAGTGTATATCATAATAACTATTAAAATCTCAAAATTTCCAATTACTTCTGATTTGTGTTTGGATGAAGCATTTCAACAATTCTCAGAAATTGAGATGCATTGCATTTGAAATTATTGCAATTGAATTCCCTTCATTTTCTAAATAATATGTTTGGATAGAGTAATTGGAATACCTTACATTTCAATTGTTTGTTTCGATAAAATAATTGAATTTCTCTTATGAGATAAAATAATTAGTCAGTTTTGTCTGGGTCGTCGAGCCGGTCGGACCCATTAAGGTTATCGACCTAACCTGCCTGTCTAGGTCATCGAGCCCCTAACCTGTTTGGGTCATTGGGCCCACTTGGCCCATCTTGGTTGTCGGGTTCATCTGGCCCGTGTGAGTTTTCATGTCCGTTTGACCTTTCTGGGTCGTTGGGCCCGTTTAGGGCATTAGGCTCGCTTGGTTGTCTAGGTTGTTAGGTCTGTTTTGGTAGTCGGGTCCGCCCAACCCTTCTATGTCGTCGAGCCTGCCCGGTCTATTTAGATCGTCAGGCTGGCTTGGCCCGTGTATGTCGTCGGACCGGCTTGATCCGTCTAGGTCATCTAGGTCGTTTGGGCCAAATTAGCACCTCTAATCTTGAACAACGAGGGATTCCACAAATTGTGAAATTTCAATTTGCTTCCTTTTTGAGGAATTTCAAATTCTATTATTTTAGTAATTTGAAATACATTCTTAAAATTCTTCAATTTCAATCTCCTTTTAATTCCCTCGTCCAAACAAGTTATTTTACTTAAAAGAAATTCAAATTCTCTAAATAAATGAATTACTCTCTTAAATTGTTTCATCCAAACACACTGTTCATATACATTAACTTGTAGTTGAAATAAAGTTTCTCTAATTGAAATAAAGTTGTAGTTGAAATAAAGTTTCTCTTGACTTGTAATTAATTGCATATACATTATTCATATAATTTTTCCATTAAGCTTTGTGACCGAGGCTTGAGAGTTAAACCTTTCACATTAGAACTTTGTCAACAATCCAAAATAAAATTTAGCTTTAGAGCAGAAGTTAACAATTAATATCACAATAATCAAATTAAGATTATCATAACCAAAAATCTGTTCAATGCTATAGGGCCGGTATCTAATATAACTTTTTTTACACCTTAGTATTTATCTTTAATATTTGATTCGGTATCACATTACTATAACATCAATATGGTGGGGTTTAAAATTAAAATATCATATACACATTTTCTAAAATGATATAAATGGTTTATGTAAATATTATATTCTTCGAATGTATAACATAAAAATCCCATGTGAAGACAAAACTACTTCAGATAGTACGACTAAAAATGTACCCAGAACATCAGATCGGCTTCACATGGTTGATATGGGTGAGAATGAATACCCGGGGCCCGATCCGACTTGACCCACCACATGTTGATGATTTAGTGAGTCAACCCAACCCGGCTCACTTTTTAGTGAGTCAAGAAAATTTGAACCCGACCCGACCCACACGGATTAGCAGGTTAAACGGGTTGACTCACAGGTTCACTTAATTAAAAGGATACAATTTTTTTATTTTTTTTCAGTCAAAAATAAATTGTAATTCTAATTAAAATCTAAATAAACTTTAATACAATCCAAATACAAACCAAAATAAAAAAAAAATACAAATTATTTATGTGTTGGATAAAAAAAACCTAGCATGATCCAAATGTAAAGCTTAACTTAATAAAAAAAATAAAAAAAATACTTGTGGGACCCTTTTATCTACGGGTCAGTGAGCCAACCCGGCTCACCACGGGTTCAACCCGGATGAGCCGGGTTCTAGATGAGCCGGGTCAAAAATTAACCCGTATTGAAATTTGTAAAAAAAAATTTAACCCAATCCGGCCTGAACCCGTGGTGAGTCGGGTTGGCTCGCAGGTTCCAACCTATTTTGACAGCTCTAATGCTTACTACCTACTTTCTAATTATTTTAAGGGTAATGATACTTTAACCCACTTTTTTTGACCCACTTTTAACCCACCACTCTCATCACCCTTAGATCATCACATCACATCACTTAAAAAAATTAAAATAGATGATCTAAGAGTGATAAGAGTGATGGGCTAAAAGTGGGTCAAAAAAAGTGTATTAAAATATCATTTTCCTTATTTTAATACACTGATAACATTACTGGTACAAGAATTTCCTTTTCCGAAATATTCTATCACAGCCCAAAAAAAGTTAATTAAATTAATTTTAGAAATAAAAAGTAAATATTTAATAATTTAAATGTTAAACTCGAAAATTATTAGTATTTAAAATTAATTTATAAATTAGAATCTAAATTGATATCTAATCTTTATATTTTAATTGTGAGATAATTAATTTAATTTAGTCTTCAATTAAAAATTAAAAATCGGTTTATAATTCTCAAATTAATTATGATTTTTAATTTATAATAAAAATTATACACCAAGAATTTTTAATTTATAAAATTGTATCTAAATTAATAAATATAGTCATTAATTATTTTTGTTTCTAAAATTAATTACTATTTATTATTTTTTTATAGTGATAATTGATTATTTTATGGTGAAAGTAAAAACTCTTCTCGTGCAAAATTGTTTTATTATATTATGGTTACAAATATATATAAATATATATATATATATATATATATATATATATATATATATATATATATATATATATATAAAGTTAATTCTAAGCAAAGTTTATAGATGAACTTTGCAAGACTCGAAAAAATTAAATATAACTAAATATTTATTTATCAATAATTATGGAGTGGGGATACATTTAAAGAAATTAGATGGGTCAATCAAAATAAGGAGTATTGGTAACTCAAGTGGTTAAGTGTTGAGTAATGTTGAGAGTACTTGAGTTTGAGTCATATTGTGTATGCCATTAGTGTAATGTTTAATCATTTAATTTATGTTGGATACATGTATGGTTGTGCGATATGACATTATAAATCTATGTATGCATGAAATGCCATGAAACATGTAATGGATTGATAGTTGTGTATATGCTTGGTAATTGGGAGGCAAACGATGGATATTTGGCATTGTGTGTGCAATGCTGCTTTATTTGTTTAGTTTCTTAATTATATGTTTTCGTGGTATAATGAATGTATAGAATCCCTTTCCCTCGCATTTTGTGCAAAAAAATCATGTTTTTGGGCCCAAAAAGGCGATGCATGTCTTCTAAACCCATTTTCTGGGTTTTGCTATGAACTGCCTGGTGACAATGTTTTACCCGTTAGGTGACGCGAATTGGATTGCTTAATTTTTTGCATCTCATGGCTTTTGTGACGTTTGGGGGACTTTCCTTGAAACTATATGTATGTTAGTGTGAATTGTTATGTGATTAGTGTTTGGAAGTGTACAACGTGATGATAAATTGGTGAATCGTTGCATGTTTGAGTGTGAGGGTTCATGTTGTGATTGGGAATGAAGCGGAAACATAATGTCCAGGTTACAATTGTTGGGATATTGTATTCATTTGAGTTTAATTGAGTATGTATGAAAATTGAAAGCATGATGGAATGTGTTTATGTGAAAATAGACGAATGGGTTGAGCATTGGGTCTTTTCAGGGTTCTCGTAGTGGAGGAACTGGGAAGTTATGCACCTAATGTCTGATGCATCGCTTAGTGGTAGGTATGCACCGCCAAGCGACGCCTAGTATACATCATGGAATATGTCAATTGTGTGTTGGTGCGAATTGGGTTGTTGTTGGCGTTTTCCTTTAGATGCATGTTGTTTTGTTACAAAATGAATCTATGGTTTTGTTGTGAGTCTAACGGGTGGGATATGGTTATGGCATGATGCTAAACTTGAGTTAGTAAAGGGAATTGAACTAAAGGGATTATTGTAGGGGCCGGTGAGGTAAGTTATGACTTTGTAGGAGTGGTATGAAATGTTTGGTATTTGTTATGAGTTCCCTAAGAGCACGATTAATTATTTATTAAATTCAAGTCTTAGCATGGTCTTCATTGTCAATGCATGTGTACATATACATGATCCTTGTATATGAGAGTTGGTAATGCATTGTGAGTCAAGTTGAAATGCATGAACATGTATTTTGAGTTCTGGATGTGTAACTTGATTGTTTGAGGTGTTAAAACCTACCTTGGAGGTGCTGAACCAGCAGTTGTCACGCTACTAGTAGGGATGGCAACGGGGCGGGCGGGGCGGGGACGGGTTTCGCTATCTCATACCCAACCCCGTAAAAACAATTCATCCTCATCCTCATACCCAAACCCAACGGGTATCAAACTTTTGTCTCATCCCCATCCCCACCGGGTAACAGGTATAATCTTGTACTCATACCCGTACCTGTTTTCTTACTACTTTAATATTAATTTTAATTAATTTTTATAAAATAATAAAAAATTACGGTAAAGGAAACATAATATTATCAAATATTCAATATTAGAAGGATGGTTGTTTCTTCGATATCAAATATTTTGAAATAAATTATAATTGTTTACATTTTAGATTAGAATAGCAAATAAAATTTCATGAGAACCAAAACATTTATTAAATTTGCAAACATTAATGAAACCTAGTTGATAAAATTTAAAATATTTAAAATATATATATATATATATATATATATATATATATATATATATATATATATATATAAAAGGAAAAAAAATATTCAAATTAAAATATATTTTAAATGTTTGTTTACTTCATTTTTTTAAATTATAATGAATCTCTTTTTTATACACTAATAAAAGTTATAATAGATCATTTAATCAAAATGACGCAAAGAATAAATAATAAACATAATAAAGTTTTAACATAGATCTTGTATCTTTTGAATTCCAATATATGTTAGATGGTGATAAAAAAATATTCATAGCAATTACATTAAATTTTTATATTTTAGTAAATAAAAATTATTTATACAATTATAGTGAAAAAATTAAAGTATGATTGTAATGAGTTAGAAAATAAAAAATAATTAGATAAAATATATCGAAATAGTATTCTATGTGATGAAAATAAACAAAAAATAAAAATATTAAAAATTAACAAATGTGTGTCTTATAAACGATTTAGAGACTATTGAAAGGAATCGCACAAAGGAAAATAAGTGTATAATTAAGGGTATGATAAGATGAAAAATATCTTAGAGATCTAAGAAAAATTTTCAAATATAACATATATACTCAATGGTTGAGAAATAACAAAAATTGTTTTAGCCACATAAAAGAGTCTTCAAATGAAACAATAATTAATAGTAATAAGTAAATTTTTTTATATATTACCTAGTAAATGAAAGGTTTATGCTATTAAACACTTAAATTGAGAGTACTAAACATTCTCATGTGAAAGAAAAATATACAATAAATAAAAATATTAAAAAATAATAGAAATATTCAAATGTTATAAATACAATTTTAACATAATTACATAAAGGTTATGATAAGATAAAAAATAGGTTTAATCATGTTTTTGGTCCCCATTTTGGAGTCAAAATCTCAACTTGGTACTCGAATTTTTAAAAGTCTCAAATTGGTCCCCTTTTTTGTTAAAATGTCTCAAGTTTACCCTTTCTATTAAGTCTGGGTTGACGCCGTTAGAGGGAGTCCCATGTGTCAATTCTTGAATTTTTTGACTTTTCTTATTTATTTTTAAATTTTTTTTAAAATTAAAAAAAAATTGCCACGTGTTAAGCTATCATCGTGCCACGTGGCAGTGACAGAGTGATGTGGCAGTGACAATGACACGTGTCACTTATGTCATTTCCAATTTCTCAATTTGGTCCCTTTATTTTAATTTTTGTCTCAATTTAATCCCAATTTTTTAAAAATTAGCAATTTTTTCCTTCTCCAAATTGAAATCAAATTTGATTTCTATATAAATGTACACAAATATTTCTATCAAAATTGATATTTCAAGTAAATATTTTTAACCAAATTATGTTCATTTAATTAATATTTTACATTGAACTTTATTTAAAATTGTTTTAAAGTTGTTAATAGAAAAAAAATTCATAAATTAACTAGTTCATGTAACAATAAAAAACATATAAATTTAAAATTTGAAAACAATTTTAAGTAAAGTTGAATGTGAAACACAATTTTAAATAAACTTAGCTATGTTAAAAAGATATAATAAAAATATCAAATTTAATATAAATATTTGTATAACATTTATATAAAAATTAATTTTTGTTTTAATTTGGAGAGGGATGAAATTAGATTATTTTTACAAAAATAGGGACTAAATTGAGACAAAAATTAGAATACAGGGACCAAATTGAGACTAAGGAAATGACACCTGGAATAATAGTAACACCTGTCATTGTCACTGCCACATCAATTTGTCACTGCCACGTGGCACGACAACAGCTTGACACATGCCAAAATTTTATTTTTTAAAAAAAATTCAAAAAAAAAATTAAAAATTAAAAAATTAAAAATCGAGGAACTAACACATGGCACTCCCTCTAACGACGTCAATCCAAACTTAACAAAAAGGGTAAACTTGAGACATTTTAACAAAAAAAGGGACCAATTTGAGACTTTTAAAAATTCAGGTACTAAGTTGAGATTTTGACTCGAAAATGGGAACCAAAGGCATGATTAAACCTAAAAACTATAATGGAGATGCGAATGAGTTTCATAAAAATCAAATAATTAAAAGAAATAAAAATCAAAAAGTATATATATATATATATATATATATATATATATATATAGGGTTACTTAATTAATTGTAAATATTTTAATAATTTAAATGAGGATAGAGATATGACGGGGACGGGTATTATGGCGGAGATATGTACATCCCCATCCCCATCTCCTTACCCAATTGAAAAAATTGGGGATTCCCCATGCCCAGTCAATGCGGGGATTCCCCATCAAAACGGGGACGGGTTCGGGCAATACCCAAGGGGGCGGGTTTATTTGCCATCCCTAGCTACTGGTATAGTGCCTAGCGGCTTAGGGGAGACCGTCAAGTGATAGGAAGAACTAGGGAGGCCCTACAGCGAGCGGTGCCCGACGACAACTTGAGACTACTAGATAGTCTGCACTGAAATTTGGCCTGGCGGAACTTAGGCAACACTAGGCGATTGCGTAGGGACAATGCAATATATTGTTGTGATTTGCATGGTTTGGTGTGATGGTCTTGGTCTGGGATATGCTTGGATCCTTTTACGAGCGAGGGGTTCGTAATGGAGGTTGAACGCGTGATAATCACAATCGAGAGGTCTGTGATGTTGGAAACCTTGTGGTTGAATACGAGCGGGAGGTTCGTATTGGCTATATCCATTTGATTGTTACGAGTGGGAGGTTCATATTGGCTAGTCCAACTTGATTGTTACGAGCGAGACGTTCGTAACGGGATGTTTCCACACGTGTTGAACTACGAGAGGGAGATTTGTAGAGTTGGACCATGAGTGGTATGTTCATGGAAGCATATGAAATCCATATGATCAGGGTTGAGTGTGTACGAATCTCATATAGGTTAGGTTGATGATTTTAAGTGTTTTGCATGCTTGGAGATGATGACCTTGGGCCAGGATATGCTTGACATTACTACAGCGGATAGGTTCGTGATTAGTGATGAAATACATGATTAATACGGACGGGGAGGTTCATATTGGATGTACTCTCGTGTGGGGATACGATCAGGGAGGATCGTATGTTTTGTGCTCACATTTGAGGCAGTTACGAGCGGGGAGGTTCGTAGAGTTGGGCCATGAGCGGTCAGATTCGTGGAAGCATGTGATATTTGTAATGCCACGGTCAAGTTGTGTAAAATCTGGATGGATAGGATAGGAGACCTATTTGCCCTAATGCATGGTGAGAAAGGTTCTAAGAAGGGGTATTTGGTAGTTAGAATGTTTTGGGGGAGGGTTTATGCTATGGTTTTGTTTATGTATGTTTAATTATATTGACCTCACCCTTTCTATTTGTGTTTGACGATGATTGTGTGACATGTCACACGGGAGCAGAGGATATCACAGGTGTTGTTGATGATGCATAGGGCTAGAGTGAGGGTTAGCTATGCGGATTGATTTAAAGAAAAATATTTCTTTTATCATGTATTGGTTTAATTCTGGTTAAACTTTGGAATTTGAAATAATTAAGTTAAATTATGGATTTTTGGATTTTAGTGTGTTTAATAAATTTTAAAATTTCCTGCACTTTTTGGACAAAATATTAAAGGATGATTTATTTAAATTCTTATTACTTTTTATTAAGTAATATCTGCTTAGGATGTTACAACCTTACTACATAATTCAATTATCTTTATTAATAATTGTTCCAAAGTGTAAATGAATCTTAAACTAAAGATAAAAAGTGAAGAAGTATCTCAACCTTAGCAAATCACACTCTGGCCAAAATAGTTCTTTCCTTTTACCATAGGAGTTAATGCTTTATTTATAGGTAAATTGGTTACAATTTTGTATATATAGCTAAACCTATCTACCTAAAAGATAATAAATCATGATTAATAACGTTCCATACATCGGTTTATATTTATCGAAAGTGGCTTACAAAGATAAAATAGTTGGTTATTAAAATCTCCTAATATTCTCAAAATATCTATAGTATCTTGGCCTTGAAGATTTTCTCTCTTAGATACGTAGCTTCCTCGAACATTCAACATCAATTTATCACAGCCTTTGTCTGCCCGATTTTACTTCGATACACCTTGGCATAATGGAGACTTCATTCTTGACACTCTTTACTTCGATACACTCATTCCTAGCATACTTATTCTTTAGGTCCACAAAGATTCCCCAAAGTCCTTTGACCTCGGCCTATTGGAGACTCCTTGTGATACCTCGACCTATTGGAGACTCCCTGTGATACCTCGGCCTATGGGAGAGCTATTTTCTGACCTGAATTGCTGCTTGATTCCTTCTCCTATTGAATAACTCAATTTATTGGAGATCTTATCCATCTGGGACGGCACAATATTATTTAGGATTAATGATGAATCCAGTCCAAGCCCATTTTAAGGCCTAATACCAAAACAAAGCCCAAGCCCAAATAAAGGCCCAATCACTAGAGGAATGCTTAGGTAGATTCAAAATGCTAGTGATTGTCAAGATCCTTTAAGGCCTAATGGAATCAAGCTACTTTTCAAATGGGCTAAGGAGGATACTAAAATCTAGATGAACATTTGTTTACATGTGGATTTCGGCTAATGTAATTGGGCCACTTTTGTAAATATTGTGTGTTTTGAGTAATTGGATCAAGAATTCACCAAAGCATTGTTTAATTGGGCTCACAACCTCATTAGTTAAGCTTTGGTCAAATGGTGCTCTAGAAAGCATGCCACACTTAACACATTAAGCACATGTTGAAATGTGGAAGGTGTGACTTGCCACATGGCACTTGATCCACTAAATAAGGAGATCTAGAATTGAATTTGGCACATGGTAATTAACATGGCTAGTCAAATTCTCCTCCTTCCTTTGGCTATAAAATAAGTTTCCATGCACCTTTGTAAAGGTTACTCTTAATTTGAATGGTAAATGCCTTGATGTTGAGAACACTCCACACATTTGCCTTATTGAGAGTCATGGTTAGGATTCTTCCTAGTTTCCTCTAGCCATTTTCCTCTATTATAGCCTCTTATTCCTAGACTTCTACTTTCACCATACCATACCATACCATAGACACGAGGGCCTTTAATCTCGTTTCCCATCATTTTTGCTGCACTCTCATAGAGTTTCTTCTTCATTGCCACGTCTAAAAGGCTCCATCAGTTAAGTATGTTTCTAGTCCCTGAACTTTGACACGAAATTGGAATTCATCTTTATCCAAAACATTGATACATTTAGATTCCTAAACTTTAAAAATGAATGGATATAGTCCTTTTAACCCAATTATATTATATATTTTTTACGTGTCAAATGCGTTACCAAGTAGATATTGAAGTGGGGACGTGTTTAACAATGTAAAAAAATCAAATACTAGGTTTAAAATCATAAATTTAACCATCTACCTTTTGTTTTTTTAATTTAGACAAACATAATTGGAATTAGTAATTGAATCAATTAGGAACAAGTGGTGGGGAACTTAAATAATTATAATAGATAAACAATGTTCGACCCAGGCTGCTTACTTGTGGTAAGCGGTGGGGAACTTAAATAATTAAACCAGGTAAACAATGTTTGGCCCAGGCTATTACTTGTGGTAAGTGTTGGGGAACATAAATAATTTAAACCAGATAAAGAATGTTCGACCCAAGTCGCTTACTTGTGATAAGTGGTGGGGAACTTAAATAATTAAACCAAATAAACAATGTTCGACCCAGGCCGCTTACTTGTGGTAAGTGGTGGGAAACTTGAATAATTAAAATAGATGAAAGTTTTCGACCCAGGCCGCTTACTTGTGGTAAGTGATGGGGAACTTAAATAATTAAACCAGGTAAACATTGTTCTACCCAAGCCTCTTACTTGTGGTAAGTGGTGGGGAACTTGAATAATTAAAACAGATGAAGGGTGTTCGACCCAGGTCGCTTACTTGTGGTAAGTGGTGGGGAACTTAAATAATTAAAACAGATGAAGTGTGGAGTGTACGTTAAAGAACCCTCTGTTTTATTCATGAATTTTGGGGTGCCTTGTTAAAAACTCCCTGGCCAAAACCCTCCTTAGGGAAAAATGGCAGGTGAGGAAAATAAGTACATCCAGGGTTACAAGTGTTTGGTACATTGATTAGTCTAACTAAAATAGAATTTTAGATGAGATACATTCCACATGTTCGGTATCTCTTCTCCCGACAGTTGTTCAAGCTTATATGCACCTCCTCTTGCATCGTCACGTATCCGGTATGCTCCATCCCAATTGGCAGAGAATTTGCCATCTTTCTTTCTTGTGTTGTTGGCCATTCTCCAGACTAGGTCCCCTTTAGCAAATGATCGTGGGCATAGGTTTGCGATGTATCTCCTGGCCGCCCTTTATTTAACCTTCATCTTACGGATTTGCACTTTGTCTCTTAATTCTGACAATAGGTTGAGGTAGGTACACATACTTGGCGGCGCAGGGAAGGTTCACCAATTTCAACCAGTATCATTGCTTCTGTGCCGTATACTAGGCTGAAGGGGGATTCATTTGTAGTGGACTAGGGGTGCATCTGTAGGCCCACAATACTTCCAACAAATCTTCCGAACATCGACTTTTGGCTCCATCTATACGTTTTCGTAATTCGGCTAGTATGACTTTATTGGCAGCTTCAGCTTGGCCATTGGTCTGTGGATGCTCTACGAAGCTAGTGATGTGTTTGATTTCGAGGCCGATGTAAAATTTAGCGAGCTCCTTATCTATAAATTGTCAGCCATTGTGTGTGGCATGTCATAGCGGCATATGATATCTTTCTAGACGAACTGTTGGACCTATTGCGTTGTGATGGTGGCCAACGGTTTGGCTTCTATCCACTTAGTGAAGTAGTCGTTGCCCACAATGAGGAATTTTACTTGTCCATTTCCCAGGGTGAAGGGGCCGAGGATGTCCATTCCCCATTTCGCAAATGACCATGGGGAGAGTGTGGAATGCAATTGTTCTTGCTTCTGATGGATGAGGTTACCATGTTTCTGACATGGTATGCACTTTTTGACAAAGGTCTGGCAGTCACCATCCATGGTTGGCCAAAAGTAGCCGGCCCTGAGTATTGGTCATGGTTTATGCACATGAATGGTACTCGCATATTCCTTCATGAAGTTCCTTCATTATGTATTGGGCTTTTTCCGTCGTAACACATTTGAGTAGTGGCTGGTCATACCCTGGCTTGTATAGTTCGTCACCTATCATCGTATACCTTGCGGCTTTAGCCAGCCAGCCTTTGTCAGTATTGGGTAGGGGGTTGCTGGTTTTGAGGTATTGCATGTGTGGGGTTGTCCAGTTTTCAGTGTGGTCTAGGTTGAGGCAGATGTTTGTTATGGATGGTGCAGATAATGTCTTTTGTAGTAGGAACTTATGCCTCCTCTTTAGCTTAGTGCTTGCCAGTTTAGATAAGATATCAGCTCTAGCAATTTCACTCCTAGGGATATGCTGGACAAATACTCGGTCAAAGGCAGATTGTATGACGTTGCAGACTAGGTGGTAGTATTGCATGAGAGTGACATCTTTTATTAGGAATTCATCGTTAAGATGGCCTACAGTGAGCTTGGAATCAGTCTTGCATATAAGTATTTTGACGCCGACTTCGGGTGCGAAGGATAGGCCTGCAAGGATTGCTTCGTATTCGGCTTGATTATTGGAAGTTTTGAAGGCAAAATGGAGAGATTTTTCAATGAGGATATCGTTGGGGCCTTCTAGGACGATGTTGACGTCTGCACCCTTTGGATTTGAGGAACCGTCTACATAAAGCCTCCATTGGTCCTCTTTAGGGGTATGTTGAAGGTTTTGATGAAGTCTAGTAGGCACTGGGCTTTGATGGGGCCATGTGGTTCGTAGCGAATGTTAAATTCAGAGAGCTCGATGACCCAAGACGACCTTCGTCCAAGGATGTCAGGTTTTTGGAGGATTTTTTGGAGGGGTAATCGGTCATGACAATAATGTTGTGGTTTTGGAAGTAAGGGTGTAGGCGTCTCGCTGCATGTACCAAGGAGAGTGCTAGTTTTTCCACCATTTGGTATTTGGTCTTTAGATCTTGCAAAGTTTGACTGACGAAGTACACTAGGTGTTGGATTCCAGCAAATTCTTGGACCAGGACAGCATTGACCGTGTGATCTGTTGCAGTAATGTAAACTAGAAGTGGTTGGTGGATATCCGGTTTATGGATGATAGGTTGGGATGTGAGGGTGGTTTTAAAGTCTTGGAAAACTTTTTCGCATTCGTCGTTGCAAGAGAACTTCACGGATTTTTTAAGTAGTTGGATCATGGGTTGGGTTTGTTCGGCTAGCTTCGGGAAGAATCTAGATATGGCAGTTAGGTGGCCTATCAGGCATTGGACCTCTTTAAAATTGTTGGGGCTTCGCATTTCGATGATGGCAGTGCAATTTTCAGGATTTGCTTCAATGTCACGCTATATGAGCATGAAGCCTAAGAATTTTGCCACGGTCGACGCCGAAGATGCACTTTTCAGGGTTAAGTCTGAGGTTGTATTGTCGTAGCATGGAAAATACCGTGAACAAGTCTTGGGCATGTTGCAGGTCGCTAGGTGATTTTACAACCATGTCGTCGACGTATACTTCGACACACTTGCTCATTAAGTGGTTGAAAACTTTGTTCATTAATCTTTGGTAGGTAGCGCCTGCGTTTTTTAGGCCAAAAGGCATGACCTTGTAAAAATAGTTGGCGTCGTCAATGATGAATGTGGTCTTGTGCATGTCGGTTGTGGCCATTGGAATTTGGTTGTACCCGGAGTATGCGTCTAAAAAGTTGAGGACCTTGTTGTCAGTTGCACCGTCTACTAGGCGGTCGATGTTGGGTAGGGGGTAGGCATCTTTGGGGCAGGCTTTGTTAAGGTCCGTATAATCGACGCACATTCGCCATTTTCCATTAGCTTTTTTGACTAGGACCACGTTAGATAGCCAGGTAGTGTAGTGGACTTCCTCGATGAAGCCAGCGTTAAGTAACTTTTCGGCCTCGATTTTTGCTGTCAGCCGACGTTCTTCTCCCAACTTTCCCTTCTTCTGCGAGACGTACCTGGCTTCTTTGTAGATGGACAATTTATGAACTGCTACCTAAAGGTCAACATCGGGTAAGTCTGCGTCTGAGTAGGCAAAAAGGTCGATGTTGGTGGTAAGGATGGGTGTCAAAATATCGCGTTGTTCCTGTTGGAGGCCAGTACCCAATTTAAGAGTGCGACCATTAGAGAGCTCTAGACTTACAGTGTCTTCAACTGGCTCGATGTGAGTGTCATGTCCTACTCTGGGTCTAGGTCCTCGCCAGATAAAGTTATGCCAGCGCCGGATGGATGTTCAATGTTGTTGGTTTGTAAGATTGGTAGCTGAGGGCGTAGGCTTGCCATATACTATTCTCGTGCGAGCCGTTGGTCGCCATGAATGGGAGGGGAATTTCATGGCTAGGTGGGGTGTGGAGACGACGGCTCCTAGAGTGTTGAGGTATGGTCGGCAGAGGAGGACGTTGTGGGTGCGTCTACGACAAGGAAGCAGATGGGGATTGTCTTAGTTTGAGATGCTTCCCGGAAAACAATGTGGAGGTATATATATCCACGAGTGGAGACTTTCTCTCCGGAGAACCCGTAGATAGGTTCATCATAGGGGACCGTGGTAGTGGGTGGCAGATGGAGTTTCTGGTAAGTTGTCCAGTAAAATATGTCATCCTGCTGGTGGTCGACGTCGTGGAAGTCGTTGTTAGTGAAGGTGATGGGGGGCATGTAGCGTCTGTGGTGAGAGTGAGTTATGTGGTTGATGGATTGGAGGTAACAAAGGTGTTTCTTCCTGGCTGATGAAGTGGAGTCACCACTGGCAAAGCCCCCTGAGATGGTGTTAATTGTGCCATGTAGGGGGGATCGGCTGGGTTGACGTTAGTGCAGGCAAGTTGTGGTTCTTGATGGTTAGGTTGATGTCTCTGATTTTTGTGGCGAGTACTGCGAGGGGGTGTCAGTTGTTGGACCGGGATGGATATGGGGTCTGTCCCTGCGGACAAAATGGCGCAAAATGGTCGACGCAAACTAATTCTTCGATTTTATCTTGGAGCGCTTTGCATTTGTCTGTAGTGTGGCCATTATTTATGTGGTACCGGAGTACTTGGTCATGTCGGCAATGGGGGCTTGGAGGTTTTGCGAGGTGGTGGGATGAGATTGGCATGGAGGGCTTCGTCGAGAAGTTGAGATCTGGGGACACTCAGCAGAGCGTATCTAGTGAAGCGTGGTTGTCTAGGCTCTCTGGGCCTAGAGCCAGGTCATGGAGGTTGTTTATCTAGGCTGGTGGTGAGGGGGTGTATTCATTGCAGAACTTGGTATGCAGGTTCTGCATCTCTTCCATGCATAATCTACGGCACGTAGCTTGAGTTCATGCATGGAGGCCGGGGGGTGGAGGTAGACGTTATTAGCAAACGGTCCTAGTTTGGGGGTGAGAATCATACATTGCAAGATCATTTCTTGCGTGAGGTTGGGTGTGCGGAGGGCGGCTTTGCTGAAACGATCTATGAAGGCGCACATCGTCTCGTCTAGTTCTTGTCTGACGCTAAGGACGGATAGGGGTGTGGCCTGATGTGGGCGACTTCCGGCGAAGTCTGTAGTAAACATGTGGGAGAGTGTGTCAAAATAGTCAATGGAGTATGGGAGAGGGTAATGAACCATTCAAAGGCAGGGCCTTTCACTACTAGAAATTCTCATATTACATGAGATTTTTCTTGCAAATTTGTTAAAAGAATTTGCAAGAAAAGACTTTTTTCTGCCATTTTTTCTAAGAATTTTAATTGGTAGGTAATTCCTTTGTGGGTAATTATTTCCTACGAAATTATAAAATTTGCAAGTATTTTCTACAAAATTTGTTGTGAAAAGTGTTTTATACAAAATATTTTGCAAGAAAATGGTAGCAAGTTCTTGCAAATTTTTTTTTCCAACAAAATTTGTATGTATTTTCTACGAAAAAAATTTCAAAACAAAATTGGCAGGAAATATGAGTTTTTTTAGTAGTGTTTGAGGGTGGTAGGAAAAGCTTTACAGAAAACGGTGTCATGGGACGTATAGAGGGCGACATAGGTGATGTATATTTTGAGGTGCTCGTTGGGGTCGATTTCTCTCGTATAGCGCTCTAGTGTGAAGGATTCCCACTAGGCGGGGAGGGTGTGTTGGTGATAACGTCGGTGATAGGGTGGCGACGTCTAGGTGGTTGGAGGGGTAAGGGGTGTGGTGGGATGGGATGGCGGATGAGGGTAGGAAAAGTAGTGGTGTAGTGATGAGGGGGGATATGGGCGGTAGGAAGGGTGGCAGCAGGAGTGGTTGTTGAGGGGTGCCTAGGGATGGTGGTTGGATGATGAATGTTTGTATGATGGGTGGAGATGATGGATGTCTGTTGAGTGGTGGTGAAGGTGTGCGGGGTGGGGTTGTATTCACTTTCTTCCTCGCTGGGTTGGTAATCCAGGGACTAGAGAGCTTCTGATGATTCCTTTCCTTTTCCTTTCTGGGTAGGGTCAACCTCGATCTTCCTTCTTAGCCTTGAGTTCTCTTGCCTAAGCGCTTCCATCTCATCAGCATTGCGCTTTCTCAGGTCAGCAAGCTCTTTTTACATCTTGGCTTGGCATTCAAGGATGGCGGCCAAGTCTGGGGTGACATTAGCGGGCGTAGTAGGGCCTTCCTCGGGGTGCTTCACAATGCCAGCTCTGCTGTGGGTGGAGACCATTCTCGATAGTTTGCGGATTGCTCAGTAAGGTATCACTTTGTGCCCCATGATAGGCGCCAATTGTTCCTGCGAGAACAAATAAGAGATGTTAGAGACACAAACGACGCCTTACCTCAATCCATGACCTCTCGAGTTGGCTCTTTTCCGGCTTGCGCATGTCATCTGCTAGTGTATACGGTTTGGACCCTTAAGGGGTTACCTGCGGAGAGGGCTTCGACGATCAAGTCATCAAAAAAGGCTCTCAAAAGGTTAAATCTTGGATCAAGGAATTAATGAAAGCGTACATTTAATTGTTGGGGTCCACGTGTATTTATAGAGTCATTAATTATGTTTGCCCTTCTTATGGGTTGGGCCGTTGTTTGGGTCCTAGATGGGCCTAGGCTAAGCGTAGGCCCTAAGTTAGTGTTTGTCAGTACTAGGGGCCCTGTTTGCAATATTCTATGTTTGGTGTTATCAACAGATTACATCTTATCTTTTGAAGTAGGCGACCTAAGTCGCTATGTGTTTCCGCTTGACCGATTATTTACTTGATAATTTTATTTGTGGGGTTATGTGTAGGCGGGCTTGGTCGTACGGTTTTCTTGGTCCGTCTAGGTGCAATACAACACCTATACAATTTTTTACAAGACAAGGAGAATGAGGAGAAGTCCTGACAATATACACTCTAAAATAAAATAATATATTTCTTGGATGCTTATTTCTCTTCGATCATCCTAGTTATAAATGTTGTTAAAAGCCCATAAATGAAGTCTCTCAAATGTTCCTCCATCAACTAAGATTTTAATTTTAGCATAAAGTTTGAACTTGTTATTTGAAATTAATGGATCTCTTGTTGATTAATTATTAATGTGTTAGGTTTACAGAGGGGAGTTTCACTGGGGAGACAAACAACACCAATGAGATCTAAGCCTAACCACATAAGACACTGACACCACTCTCAACCCAAAACCTTAAGGCAATGGGTTTATGGGTCTTGATCCTTATATGGTGCTCTACTTTCTCATTTCTGGTCAATGTGGGACTTAGACTCACACTTGGATTCCTAACAATCTCCCCCTCAAGGGTGAGTCCCTTCAACCACATTGGTACACTCCCCCTCCAACGGAAGCTGCCCAACCACGAGTACTCCTTTTCTGTCCTTTTTTGTACCGCCGTTATTCTTAACGGGACACGCTTTACCTGACCCACACTATCAGGAAGACTTTCGATACAAGGACCATACTGCACTCGTTTGAGCCGGTTTCAACCATCGGCTCTAATACCACTCTGATGGGGAAAACAACAACAAACAATATACCAGAGAATGCAGCAGATATAATTTCCCCTAACTTTCAAGAATCTATGAGGAGCAATAATCAAAGAGCAGCAATATGTACATTCAATATGATTATCATCTACATATGTAAATTAATATATGAAAATTAATAAATAAGACACATTAATTTTCATTCAATAAATATTATATATATATATATATATATATATATATATATATATATATATAATATATTCGGATTATTAATATTTCATTTCTAGTAATCCATAATTAAAACTAAAAAAGAATTAAAAATATATTTTTTTAATTATCACAATTTCTATTATAATAAAAAACCTTAAATTATAATCACATATTTATAAAAGTAACTACCACATCAAATAAGATAAATAAAATAAGAACTTATAACTTATCACATTAAATGCAAAAGCATATTTATTATCAACACATTACATAATCACCACGTAATCTTAAGATACATTTACTCTCCATGCATTACATTATCTTATTCTTTAAATAAGACTATAATATTATATGCTCCACAGAAATGTTTATTCTTTAAACAACACAAAATAACATCATAAATTAGTACATATCTTTAACTGCAGATGATTGACGAAGTTGGCACATAGCCTCCAATGGATTTGTTCTTGATATGGTAATTCCATTTCCTTCAGACATATCAATTTCTTCCTTACCAATTCGTTTCCACTCAAAACATTGAAGTAATAAGGCTATGGATAAGCTAACGGTACGTTGCGCCAAGTTTGATCCAGGACAAGCCCTCCTTCCTAACCCGAATGAAAGTAATCTGTTTACTTCACTCTCATTTTCAAACCTTTCAGGCTTAAATTGTGTTGGCTCACTCCACATTTTTGGATCCATATGAGCAGCCCAGGCATTGACCAACACAATTGTGTCTTTTGGGAGATTATATTTTCCTACGGTGCAATCTTCTGAAGACAAATGTGGTGACCAAATTGGAGCCGCAGGATGTAGTCGAAGTGTCTCGTAAACAATGCATTGAATATAAGGGAGTTTTGACATGTCAGATTCCTCTACGAGACGATTTGATCCAACATGAGTGTTTATTTCCTTTGTTGCTTTCTTTATAACTTCTGGATGGTTCAATAAATTAGCCATTGTCCATTCTAAAGTTAGAGCTGATGTATCTGTTCCGGCAAGTAGCAAGCTCTGTGAAATCCATAAAAAGAGTTAATACATGACAGAAAGCGGAAAAATCCTTCTTAGTTTCTTTGCAATTAATTACTAGATAATGACTCTCCCAAAATGTTAGTCTTTTTGTTTTGAATCTAAACAAAATGGACAAAAATTTGTTACGTAAATAAATATACTTATTGTTGTTTTAGTATTCACATTTGTTTTAAAGCTATAATTTAAATTACACATTAGATTAAGTTATGAAGATTGACATATATATATATATATATTCCAACTTACATATTTCTATTTATTCTTTGGATAACTATGACCATCATGAAAATTTTTATCATTTTCAAAAATAAATTAGTCATCTACACATAAAAATGAGGAAAGTCATATTTAAAGAAATTGTTAATTACCAGAGAAAGTCCTTTGATGATTTGATCGGTATATTGTTCAGGTTGTGATCGTTGTTGAGCAAGGAGATGATCTATCATAGTATTTCCATTGTTATTTCCATTACGACGCTCTTCAATGAGTTCTTGTAAGAATGCATCTGTTCTTTTACCAAATCCTTTTAGCTTCTTCTCCAAATTATCAAAATCAAACCATCTCACGAAAGGCAAGAAGTCTCCACGATTATTAATTCCTGCTAGTATCACCAACTCTTTAATGATAATTT
>Ga0214544_1005058_pt1 | contig 25901 bp, 16 predicted proteins | sample CNSS3metaG_FD_160074 | JGI IMG/M metagenome (GOLD analysis project Ga0214544, IMG submission 160074) | Root nodule microbial communities from cowpea collected in UCLA plant growth center, Los Angeles, California, USA - CNSS3 | ecosystem: Host-associated > Plants > Roots > Nodule | place: USA... | reverse complement strand
CTGAACCAACTTGAGTAGGCTAGTATTCAGGAACTCATATCATCATTTAATTATGAGGATTCAATGTTGAAAACTTAAACTGGAATTTAATGTCTACTATATATTCCAATTTTTTCAAACATTTAAATGAGGTAGAAAAGTCCTCATCATATTTTAGTGTCTGCAAAGAAGAAAAAAAATGAAATCCAAACATTTTTTTGGTATTAATTTTTAGTTTTTATTATTAATTGTAGTTATTTCAGGGCCAATATAGCTAACAATTTTTTTTTAAATAATCAAGTTAATAAATATATTCAAATTGAGGTAATTAGATTATTTAGCTGTAATTCAATTAAGTAATACATTTATTATGTTCTATTGATAAAGTAGCTATATATATATATATATATATATATATATATATATATATATATATTATTTTAAGTTAAATTTTTTAGAAAAATATACTTGTTGTGTTTATTAAATTATATAAAAAATACATTAAATAATTGTGATTCAACAATTTATTTATCTAATCATCCAAATTAAAATGGTTAACTTTATTTTCTAAGCATAATTTCAAATGAAATGTAAATAATTGAAATTAAGAGAATTTATGATGTTTGAACTTTTACATGAAAAGTTGTTTTTACAGATAAAGTAATAAAAATAATTATTTTGAAAGTATTACATAAAAGTAACACATTTTATTTTCTACAACAACAAGTGTCACCACCGACAAAAGGAATGCAATCACCACCACTCTTAAAACCAATGAACAAACAATATTTTTGACAACCATCTTCTTTTATACATATTCCTCCTCCTTCTCTACATACTAATCCAGAAGATGTTTCTATGAATCTGCTTTCACCTGAGATATATACATGCAAAATCTTGTTACAAGTTATATCTAAATCAAACTTTTTTTTTTCATTTAAAGTGTTAGGATGAAAAAACTTAATTACAACTAAAACACATGCTAAACAAAAACATAAATGAGTTGATTACCTGAAGTTAAGAGAAGAGCAATACAAAAAAATTGGAAGAATAACATCTTCATACTCATTCTTAGAATTATGTTTCAGTTTCTTTAGCTTTTGAGATATAGATTTGTATGTATTTGAATGCAAGAGAAGAGAGCGTGTATATATATACACATAAATACATGAATGTTAAACCCTATAATATTATTTTATTTGCTTAAAGTAGAAAATAATATATTTAATAAATATATAGTGTGATTTTAACATTCAAAATACATCACTTTCACTAACATTATTAAACCTAATTATATATTACCTTTAAATAACTTTCATTTCACTAACCAATTTATTTTGAAAAATAGGTATTAGTTCTAAAGAAGAAAATATTTATATTTATAGTAAATAGCATATTTGTATTTATATATTGTTAATTATCATTTAAATACATAACTATTACGTAATATTTTAGACAATATTCAAATAAGTTTGTGTATAAGTAATTTAAAAGAAATAAAACAAGATAAAAAATTAGAATTCATTTTTCCATAAATTTAATCTCTCTTTCTTTCTCTCCCTCTCTCCCTCTCTCTATATATAAGTAGTTAAATTGTTGTTTGAGTGCTAATAAATTAAGAAAAAAAAAACTCTAAAAGTAACTTTATTCTCTCCGTTTCATAATGAAAAATAGTTTTTGCTTAACTCAATGGATTTTTTTTTTTATAATTTTATTCATAAAACATATGGAAGAAAATTGAGACAGAAATATGTATCTAAATTAATCTTGATTTTAGTTTTTGAGCAATAGAAAGAAAAATATTAACTAATGTTTTTGGGTATTAATTTTTAGTTTTTATTATTAATTAGTTATTTCATCGTCAATATAGCTAACAAAAAAAAAATTAAGATAATAAATATATTCAAATTGAGGTAATTAAATATATATACATTAAATTTACAATTTTTTTGTTAATGTATATGAATGATGATTTTATTGCTGTTATATATAGAAGCACTTCGTGAAGATTAAAATCGGACACAATCATATTTGTAAGAGAATATAGAAATATGTTAAAGTTTTGTTAATATTATGTTTTCTGAATTAAACGTGTAAGGTTGTACGTATTTTCGATGAGCCCATGTACACAAGATTTAAACAAGTTTAAGATATTTCCTTGAGAAAATGTATATAAATAAATGAAAAATGATTTTTTGACAACTAAATTTTAATAATTTTTTCTTATAATATTAGATATTATCCTTTAAGTGGTATCTATTTTTTTATTTACTTATTTCTCTATATTTCAAAATCATTTAAAATATGATACATCAAATCATAAGAGAAATTTGTCAAAATTTAGTTGTCAAAATATATTATCCATAGATGTTGACTAACAGATAAATATACAAATGAAAAAAAAAAATTAAGCATGTCATTCACTAGTCAAAGAATGTTACATGAAAAGAAAAAAATGTATCCTTCTATCAGAAAAAGAATTTATAAATTCTTTTTGGCAGTGAGGAAAAAGGAGAAGATGAAATGATGAGAACGAAGACAAAATCTACATTAAATTGTAATTTCCTTGCTGGGAGACGTAATTGTGGTTGTAGTTTGGTACTGGCAAAGGATCTCCAAAGGGATTATGAGAACCTGGACTCTGCATGTGTTGAGAGTACTGGTTGTTCTGTGGTTGCTGCTGGTGCTGGTGAGGAACCATCATCATCATGTCGTGTTGTTGAGGTTGCTGCTGTTGTTGTTGTTGGTACATCATCTGTGGCTGTTGGAACATCATGTGTTGTTGTTGTTGTTGAGCTAGTAGTGCCAATTGTACATTGGTTGGAGGTGCTATGTTGTTGGACATTACAAAAGGATCTTGTTGTTGTTGGTTATAATGATCAAAAGGGTTGTTCTGTGCATCAATGGCGGTTGCGCCATGTCCATAACCTGCATTTTGGAGTTGAAGTTGTCTTCTCGCATTTTCATCTTCATACAGACTGTCCAATAACAGGTTATCAAAACCACCGGCCTGGCTTAATAATAAAGGAGGCAAAAAGAACTGTGTTAATATTTTTCTGCATCATCTCAGGTTGTAACCTATAAAGCCAAGGGTAATGTTTTTTTTTTCCTATTTTTTCTTTTAGGTTTAATTACTCATTTGATTTTTATTTTCTTCTCATTGACCCTTTAGTTTTCTTTTAATCTCAATTTGATCAAGAATTGTGTAAAAATTAGTGTAATTAGGTCCTGATTTGTGAAGATTGATGTATACGATTAAATTTCTTGAAACTAATCAATAATTTTGTAGGACAATAATATTTTGACAACTAAATTTTGACAACTTTTTCTTACAACATGAGGTGTCATCTTTTAAATGGTTTTGAAATATTGAGAATGAGAAAATGAAAAAATAAAAATCCACTTAGACACCTCATGTTGTAAGAAAAATTTGTCAAAATTTAGTAGTCAAAAAATCTTTTCAATTTTTTATAACAGTTGAAATTGTTTATAATGATAGTTTGTTTTGTAGATGTAATTAACATAATTTTAGTATCAATGTTGTATCAAGAAATTTAACAAAAACAACAAACTTATATCAAATTTTCATAAATTAGGATCAAATTGTATAAATTTTTACAAATTAAGACCAATTTAAAATTAAAAAAATCTGAAGGAAGAACTTAACACATTTTTAGACGAAGATAGAAACTAGATAAATAATTAAACCTGTTTTTCATCATCAAAACCAAAATCTCTCAACTTTTACCCTATTCTACATCTTTTTACTATTATGGCAAAAGGGAAGATCATCTGGGAGTTGTGTAAAAAGATTCTTGTTTTCTAAACATGTAAATAGTTCCATTCACCATCACCTTGATGCAACCTACACCAAGACCAATTAATGTGAAAGTGTACGTATATATCTATATAGGAATGAAAATTGTGCAGTCATAACACACATCTCAGTAGTTTTAGTATGAGAAAAAAAATGAAGAGGTAAAGGTGAATAAGTAATTGATGTTACTATGGTAGAGAAACAAACCATTTTGCGATCTGTGACTTGAGCAGTGTGTTTACTTGGTGCTGCAACTAATGAAAGTTCCCAACCAGTAGTTCCATCAATGCTACTCAAAGCAAGATTGTTTGGGTTACTTCCTACACAAACTTCAAACTTTTAGAATACAACAAAAGCATTGCATCCATGATTGTTAAAATGTAAATCTCTGAAACTCTAAGGTATGCATGAATGAAGCAAAAAAAGTGCAATCTCTGCAATGAAATACTTGATTTTTTCAATCATTTACTTTAAAGTCCTTACCACCAGGTGGTACAATTGCAAGAGCCATAGCATTGTTTTCCTCCAGTTCCATAGCTTTTAGATTTATTTCATTAAGTCCCTGCAAAGATTGAGAAGTGTTTATTTATTCATTCCATTAAGCGAACATCAATGGCGTCATCCATGGAAACCATGATTTTATTATAATCAACACATACCAACAAATCATTTGTACCATCATCGGTTGATATCAATGGAGGAGGCTCAACCTCCACCTCCTCCTCCTTTAATTGTGCTTCATCCCCTGCTACCGAATCTTCCTCGTTCATTTCCTCGTAGTGTTCTTCATTTTCTTGAGGATCTTCAGTTTCATCGGATTCTGAATCTTCTTTAGATGATTCATCATCATTTTCTTGATACTCCTGATGTTGATTGAGTTTTTTACATGAGTGAACAGATTTGCTTACAAACTACGTAAATGAACAAGTCAAAAAGTATAGAAAGTATATGAGTAATATTTTATAGTGAAAGAATTGGACTAAGTTTTTTTTTATGAAAAATGATCAGTTTTTTCCATTATACCAGTTTCTCTACGATGAAACCTGAGTAAGGTAGTGTTATGTGAGAGTTGCAGAAACCACAAATAATGACACTGATACAAATTTTGTTAACTGTAAGTCTAAGAATAAATTGTGAAATCTAAGGAATTTTTAGATAATCTTTTCGTACCAATCTCCTGTTAACATATCCTGTTTGAGGTGCTTCTCTAATGTATTCTTCCATAGTTGCAAGGAAAGACGGAGGTGGCTGTTCATCATGTATAGTAAAAAAAATTGTTACATTCTTCCTTACATAATATCATATGACTTAAACAAACAAAAAGAACCTGTCTCAGTGTTGGAAACTGGAAATTTCTGGCAAGTTCCAAGCCCTTGCAGTATTCATAGAAGTCAGCAAGATTCTCAGCCTGCATAATGTTCATAAAAGAACATCATCAACACCTTAAAAACATAAAACTTTATGTCTATTAGACATCAATTATAATGTGTTTGAAAAAATGTCATTGTAAACCTGTTGACCAGCTCTTTTATAAATGTTTAGAGCCTTCACTGCATCATGCCTTGTCATATCGAAGAACTATGATTTTCACTAGTTAGTGGGATTTGAATATCAAATAAAATGATCAAGTGGTAAATTAAATCATGATATATAGACACTACCATATCCACGAGATTGATGATTCCATCATTGAGTGCACAATATATTTTGAAACTTTCTTTCAAAACCTAAATGACATTGCCAAAACAACCAGAAGTAAATGACAAGATGAAACGCAAGTAAAAGATGCACAGAGCCCTTTGGTGACAGATAGTAGTTCAGCTATGAAGGCTATGATCACAAATAATGTTATCCATAACTAATCACGTTATTGCTGTTGATCATTTTCTGAGATGAAACTCAAATTGCTAATATAAAACAATAAAATGCATACCAGAGCCAATGCATACTGCACTAGGTAGTTGCTATAAGAGCATCCTTCAGGCTGCATCATAATTGAAGAAAATTCAATGATAAGGAATATGTTACAACAAATCTAAGTCATCAGTGATAAAATTTTGCATTAGTTCATACCTGACAAGCAATAAGGCGATATAGGAGTTGCTGCAGTGCAGGTAACTGTCCCAATAGGTCTTCACTATTCAGTGATCGAGTTCTACTATGTGCCTGTGAAAGTGGAAAAAACTCAATAGCATTCTATGATGCTTGAAAAATAAACATGAGTGTGAACAATACAAGGAAAAACACACACTTTAGTTGCAGTTGGTGATGATTTTGTCAAACGTTCTGATTCTATATCATATTTAAGCACCCTAAAGCATTCAAGTCTTTCTTCCAAAAATAGTGCATACGTTCGAACCCATGCAGAACAATCCCAAGCTACAAGGATAATTAAGTTAATAATTATGAATAAGAAAAAAGGTTAAAGATGTTCAAAATAGTTAATTCTAAGAAATTTATCTGCATAACTGATGAATTTACCTTGAGGGCTTGAATCATCTTTGAAATTGGATATTTGGAGAACATGTCCCCTGCGTGAGTAATTAAGCATTTCTTCTCTAAAGGTAGGATCACCCTCTCTCAAAGTCCTATGAATCACTATTAATGTCTTTATAGCAACCTGTCATTTTCATTCAATTACATGTGAATTTTATACAATCATGAAAACTTCATAATGATTTGGTTCACAACGATTTCAGAAGAAGATGTATATGAATATGAACAAAAGGATTTACTATCCAGCTTCGTGTTTTGGAAAGTCTCTTAGAAAGTTTATGAATGCAGTATGATACATCTGCTCGTGGCTGGTGTGCTGATGTTGCATAGAATATTTCTGCAAACAATTTAAGGAATATTACATACAAGAGAAGAATGAGAACAGAATCAAAATAATTTTTGCAAGGACAATAAACAAACATAAATTGATGAATAGAAGCTTTGGAAATTAGCAAGTTCTGTGAGATGTTATAAGATATCATAGAAAATGTAAAAGTATCATCTGCATTATTCAACAGAAACTGTAAATTATATTTTAACATGGATATACTTCGAACATGACGCTCCTTGGGAGGGTATTCCACGTGATTGGTAGCTTTTACAATTGCGATATCCAAGTCCTTTGTAAAAAAAATGGAACAGAATCAATCTATGCATTGAAATTTCAAAAGAATGAGAAAATACGTTTGCATGCATGCATTTTTACGTATATATATAATATATAATGAAGAAATCATATATATATATATCACCTTGTATTCGCTATTGACTTTGGCAAGGCCAACCTTGGTAGAATCCTTGAGAGCTCCATAGGCTTTTCTGAAGCTCTGAAACGTTCCCATTATTCATTAAAAATGGTTAACTTTTATGGCTTTGACGAAGGAAAGAGAAAAAACAAAGAGAGAAGAATATGAACGATGTTCTTGTTTTCTTCTTCGTTCTGATTTATCTCTGAGAAGGGTGTTTTGGTACTTTGGAAAATGTGTTTGGATTAACTATTTTATGAATCTTGACGAGACAGTTGGGTTACTTCTGACGAAAATTTCTGCAGAATCTGTTGGTTGAATTTTCAAGAATAGAAAAAGTGGAGTTTTCGTTTCGTTTTCTTTAAAGTTATAGAAGTGTCCTTGGGAAGGTTCACTTTGATTTGTGTGGTGTTGAGGTTAATAAGAATATTGCCATGTTGCTTGAAAAAAAAATAAATGAATTCTAAATGTTTTAAAAAAATTATACGCCATTTTTCATTGAATTAATCTTTTTAACAAATTGATTAAGTCATTTATTTTTATTGGACATTATTGATTCAACCCACTCTTCCTTGTCTAAGTTTTAAACCATTATTGCTTTTAAATATTTTTATTTAATTTTTTATTACAAAATTTTGTTCTAATGTCCAAAATTAATTTAATTGAGTTATTTTTATTTTATGGTCATATATGTGATGTGGTTTATTAGCATTGTCATTATTTACGTGTATGAAAAAAAAATCTAATTTAGTTTTAAGCCTTTCATAAATTTAATTATTTTCAATTATTTTTTTTATTGAAAATAACTTATTTTAATAAATTTATAAAATCTTTAAAATTTTCGATTGAGTTTTTCTGTTTGATTTTGGCGTTCAAGTAAAGCAACAGTGCTTGATTTTGTAATCTAAAACACAACACTATATATATGACAACAATAAAAACAAATCTCTTAAATCATAATTATCTTCTTTATAAAAAAATAGCATTATTTCATTCTCTAATTTAATCACTAAAATAAAAAGTTTCATTTTTTATTGATGAAATTTGTAATATTATGCTTGAAATAATCACATTATTAATAATAAAATTTAATTAAAAAACTCTAAGCTATAGAAGTAGCCTTTGCAAAGTTCATTTTGAGTGGTCTGTTGAACTTAATAAAAACATTGCCATGTTGCTCGAAATCATAAGAATTAATATGAATTCTAAATGTTTTAAAAAATCATAATTATCTTCTCTATAAAAAATAACATTGTTTCATTCTCTAAGTCAATCACCAAAATAAAATTTTCCAACTTTTTATCTTTGAAATTTGTAATATTATACTTGAAACAATCACATTACCAATAATAGAATTTAATTAAAAAATATAAAGATATTAAACACTTAAATTTTTTTTTTTAATAAATATTCAACTAAAATATAAAAAACGTAAAAATTAATTATATTATCTTTTATTTTTATCTAAAAGTATGCAAACAATAAATATTCAAGTAATAATCATATTCATTCAATTAAATTTTAAAAGAAACTTGATTAAAAATAACCAACCACTTAAACCGTAAATAAATTAGTATTTCTAAATACCAACAACATTCGAGCATGGTTGTAGCGGCCCAAGTTGAACAGGGCGAAACCCATAGCTACATATTCGGTCGGGTCGGGTCGGGTCACTTGGACTTCTGAGACGTTGGGTTGAGAATTCCCCAAAAACCATCCACACAGAAACAAAATCACATTCCATTCGCCATAGTTGCAATCGTAAAATCAAAATTAAAATCAAAATCTAGGGTTTTGTTGCGGAGAGAGCGAAGAAGCAATGGCGCTGAGAAGATTCTACAATGAGATAAAGGGGAAGAAGGTGAGCGAGGTTCCGGAGCACGTGAAGCCGATGCTGTCGTTGAATTACATAAAGAGAGCGATTCAGCGAGGCATGGATAACTACCACGCCAAGTACATCGAGACCGATTCTCCCGATCCCATTTTCCATGTCTGCTTCGGCGGCATGATCTTCTCCTACCTCGTCGCTCTCCCCCACGAGCGCCGCCACCTCGAGCACATTCAGCAGCACGCCCAGCAGCACCACTGATTCCTTCAGGTACATTTCCAATACGGCGCCGTTTTTTCCAGAAATTGGTTACATGCTGTGTTTTGTTTTTTGTTTTTGGCTTTGTTTGTTTTTAATCCTGAATTATATGTACCGATTGGGTATAGGTTTAGCGAATGGGGCTAATCCTTCTTCTCCGAATGTCAGTTGGGAAAAAAAAATGTCTCTTTTTATTTTCTTTCGATGTTTTTGTGATTTGAAAACTTACAGCATTGTAGATGAAAACGCGAAACAAACGGAAAAACAATGTATGTCATATTTTTTACTTTTATTTCAGAGTTTTTGTGATGGAATAGGGAACTGGAAAACTAATGACGTTGGAATTGGAAACGTCAAACAAACCAAACACATCCTAGCATTTTCGCGGTGATTTTTTGTTGGGGGTCGTTCCTCAACAGTTCATGTTGGTAGGGATGCTATGTTCAAGTGCCTGGAATAGGATTGTATCCAAAGAAGGAAGATGTATGTGGGAAGGCAAGAAAAAATGTCACTTTTTTCTTCAATTTCAGAGTTTTGAGATGGAGTAGCATACCTGGAATAACATTACTAAAATAAGATAACATGGAATTATTGATGACGTTGAAAATGAAAATAGGAAACAAACACACATTACTTGTGTTTGTTCTTTGTGAGTGCTGTTTTGTTTTATATTCGGTAGTTGATATCTAAGTAATTTATTCTTGTTTTTGTTGTGTTGGATATGGTTGACCACTTTTTTTTCTTCTAACGTCAAAAATCAAAGCATGAAGTTACTTTCAGCTTTGATATATTTAATAGGTTAGATGATAAAATCAGTTATCTTTGATACAATAATTAATTTTCTTGCTCTTAAATGATAATGAAATGTGTGAAAGTGAACGGATTTTAATTTGGTTGTAGTGCTTTAGTTCTCTGGAAGTAGTGATTTATTTCCGATTGTTTACTTGTTGGATGAGTAAATCTGAATTGTTAGTTTTCAAAGGCTTCCTACTCCATATCCATATGCCAGTGATTACTCTTTAGATTTGAATGTTCCACATCATTTGTGTTGTTCATGTTGGTGCTGAATTTAATAGTTTGTAGGTTTGCACTAATAAAATATGTGAAAATTTATTCTTGCAAACGCTTGGTCATTTATATAACCTATAAGTTTTAGAATTTTAGTAATAGTGCAGAACAAAATATTTAAAGGTTCGATGCTACAAAAGTTATATATGTTTTGGTAAAGTTGCTTTCAATTTTTTTTTTGGAATCTTCTGTGACCTCTCTACTCAAAAATAAAAATTGTTTCACAAATCTCTATTCTCAAATGTGCTGATAAAACATTGGGACATAAATATCATTCTTTAGAAATACTTAGTGGTGAACATGTTTGTTTGTGAATTGTTATGTGAGGTATGATAATAGTAATAGATGGCCACAACCCACAAATTAGTAGGGCCTCTTTATTAGTTCGTGTTAATTACAGCTTGTTAGCTAGGAGTGTACAAGATTACACCTGAAATTGTTGGGTGGAAGGACGGAGTATTACGTTGGAAAGTAGTAGGTAGTGGGGACAGGATTCTCCACTTCCAGGAATTGACAGGAGACAGCTTCTTCTGTAGTTTTTATAAGCATCCAATCTCTATGATCTGCAATCTTCTTGATTCAGATTTGGGAATAGGGGACTCACTCACTCTCTCGCTAAAGTGCCAAATTTCTTAGTTATTTTTTTGGTTCTAATCCACATTAAGGGGATATTTTTTCATTTTCGGTTAATGTGTTTCCATTTACAATTCTATAACGATATCTCGTTTTCTTTTTAATTCATATTTCAAAATATGTGTTGTGAAGGTGATGGTGAAAACAAAGAATATTCATCATCACCATTTCCTTGAGTTAAGAGCAAGAAGCAGGATATGAAAACAAGATGACATTTTGCAGTTATTGCTGAAGTATACTATGAAAAACACAAAACAAACCAGACACCCCCCAAAACTTCCAAAGTAATTTTTCGGTGCACCATGACCCTGAAATGCAGCCCTCCTCATTTTTTGAGGGGCAATTTTACATTTCAAAGTAACTACTTAACATAGTTTTTCTTGGCATTCCAAATATCTAAATATTTATACTTATTTTCAAAATACGTTCTACTTCATGCAAATTCCAAGTCAGTAGTGTACCTCAATTCAATTGTTAATATACAATACTTATTCTTTAACTAAGTACAAGTACCTATTCCTTGTGGCTAATATTATATGATTGATTTGTTTTGGTTAGCAGGATTCTGGTTGTTGAATCGGAGGTGGCTGATCTGAAAAACGAATGCAGAAAGACACTGTCAGCTTCGATGTATTTTATCATTCGGATGACAATAAAAAGGTCTATTTGATACAATTCTGATTTTTCTCGCACTTAATTGTTAATCGAACTTGTGAAAAGAAAACATACTTTCTTAGTCCACTTGACGTGGAGATTTTCTTTTTCAACTGCTCACCTTGTAGGATGAGTTTCACATCTGAAACAAATCATAGTTTGTCAAAGTTGAATTTTTCATCAGGTAAAGCTGAATGGGTTTAGTCTTTTAATGGCTGCACTCGAATCTTGTACATTATATGAACTGTTCTCGTTTATAATAAAGCCATTGGTTAAATTTAGAGTTGTGTTATTAGTAGGTGATCTTTGAACTAAATTATAAACTGTGTGAAACTTGTTCTCGTTTATATTTCTTTTGTTTTATAATTTTTTAAAATATTTTTCAACTTTATCAAGATTGCTTCAGTAATGTTTGAAAAACTGACATATATTTTTGTTATCATAAAATTTTATTTACGTGTAATTTATTTTATTCTTATCCAATTGTTTTATTATATTTTGATTTGAAATTTATATCATTATAATTTATTTCTAAATACTTGATATTAAAAAATTAATAATATTTTTTTATATTGAATATTTAATAATATTACTTTTTACTATAATTTTTATTTTTTTATAAAAAATTAATTAATTGATATTGAATTAGTAAAAAAGATTTAACATAAAAAAATTTAACATGTATATTGGTTATCTTATATCAATGAAAGTGAGAAAAAAAAATGTAATTTTTTATGACACTGTTCTGTTCATGTTACCATCCTTACTTGTAATTTAAATTAAATCAACTACAATTAAATTGCATCTAATTAATAAATCATGTTTAACTTTTGGTGGAGACATTTTAAGATTTTGCTTAGTTTTCTTCCATTTTTTTCCTTCATTCAATTTTACCTTGTAATTTCAACTGGTATTGGCAAGCGTTTTAATATGTTCATATTTATTATAGAACTTTTGTCATAATTCAAAGCTATTTGTCTTCATATTAAATAACACTTTTGAAAAGCGATTTGAATAAAAAAAAAAAAACTTATCTTAAATTGAATTTTTAAAAGAACAGTTTTAAGTGTTAGTTTTACAAAAATACTTTAAGAATTTAAATTAATTTTTAAAACTTATTCTGAAATAAATTTAAGGCAAATAAAAAGACATTTAATAAGATTTACAAATTGGCATATATTGTTATTTAATTTTTATAAAGCATGTAACTTAGTCATTTCTATTAATTTATATTTGTATATCTTACTTTTCATAATTCTATATTATACTAATTTATTATTATTTTGATTTTAAGTATTTATTGTTACTGAAAATTATTATACTAAAAAAAATTATAAATGAATAGTAGGTGGATTTTACTAAGATTTTTCAGATCAATTTTTTTAATGTAACCTATGCAATTAAAATTTATTTTAGTTTTCAGTGTTATAAATGAATGATGTTATATATGTAATTTAATAATATTTTATATAATATTTATTTTATTATTATTATTATTATTATTAAATTTCACTGTGTAAAAATGAAAATTTAAACCATTGATATGATCAGGTTCCTAGTCCAGTTTTAAAATAATTGTTAAATGTTGATATTTTACTTTAAATCTCTTACATGACATATTAAAACCATACAAACTTATATGTTTATACCAATTAAAACAATATTATTCTGTATTTTAACAAGTTATTACACACCACTTTACTTTCTAAAACATTATGATAGATATCGTCAAATTCATTACATAATGCAAAGACTAAAGTCATAATAACACAAATTTATTCTTGCATTTTAGCCATGGCTTATTTTTAAAAAATGCTTTTATTCCTTCAAATTTAGAATAATGTATTTTTTACCTCTTAAGTTTAAAATTGATTGTTTTCATCTCTATCAAGTGAAAAAGAGAAAACAAAAATAGACCTTATTCTACGACTTGTTTTTAATTTTATATATTTTCTTTAAATACTCTACACGTTTTGTTAAATTATCACTCTATTAGGTAAAAGTTGTAATAATACTTGTGTTAAACATAATTTATGTCATGATATATCCAAAATTTGAACAATAAACCACTTGGTTAGAAACACACTATTAGAATTTTATCATAGAAAAAAAAAATAATAACTATAAAAGTTAAAATATCAATGTAAAATTTGAGCAAAAAAAAATAAAACAAATTTATTAAACTAAAACCAAATTTAATTATTTTTTCTCTCCCTTTCTCAAATATAAGTTTGTGTCCTCTCACAACCCTACAACAAAGTAACCATTTTCTTTGACTTCCAAAACCACCTAATCTTAGATGAGTTTTATGTTCATAACGTGGAAAGAAGATTACATTTGGCAGAGATATTTGTAGATACTTCATTGAATTCATTCACACTGAAAACATTTAACACATTAAGGATTCGAGTTCTCCAAAGAACAAGTTTGTTTTTTGTTTGACTTGGGTAAAAGACACAGTTTGTATATAAATAAATATAAATAGAGGTTTTTAAATTTTAAATCAATAAAAAAATCTGTAATGTAATGTTTAAAAGAGTTATTGTAAATTTTCATAGATTTACCGTACATAACAATTAACAATGGAATGATAATATGAAAACAAAATAAAAATGTATCAGTTAATATAATATTTAATAGATACATAAATAAGTAAAGCTTTTAGAGGGACAAACAAAAACAAAAAAAGGAACACTTCTTTGTTACTGGAATAGTGATTGTAAGGTGTAACATACACACCAAAACAAAGGTTAGAGTTTAAAAGTGAAGAGAAAGAAAAGAAGCTTGCCGTTGCCGGTGATGCTTCCGGAACAGCCACACCATCTCCGGTGACTGTTCTGTACATTGGGAATCAAAGACCCAGTTTCATATTCAAACCATTCACTCAATAAAAGGTAAGTTTCACTTCTTTATTCAAAGTTCTAAGCTTAAATTCCTTTTTTTCTCGTGTGATACAGCTTCAGGGCAATTCAAAGTTCAGATCTTTACCCTTATTTTTTCTTCCATTGCAGGTTGGTTTTCTCTTATTGACCTTAAGCTCATGTGGGTTCCTTTTGTTTTGGCTTGGAACTTTGTGGGGCTCAGCTAAGTCTATGCCTTCGCGTTACTTTGTAGACCAATTGACCACACTAATCACTTAGCTTCTCTAAGCATAAAGTTCTTGTTTTTCTTTTATTGAATTGTGGTTGTGAGAGAGATTGGGGGAAAATTATGATTAGTAAATTTTGCGATTCTTTTAGCCTTTGAAGTGATCAGGTTCCTGTAGTCTTCATGCCTAAAAAGTTTTTTTCGTCATTGAATTTGTCGAGTGATTCTTGAATTAGTGTTCTTCTGTGTCTATTTCATGTGTTGTTGACCATGCAGTGCTTGAAATGGTTTCTGGCTCCTCTTGAGCTGAATGTGCTTGGCAGTGTTGCATCGGGGTTTTCTTGAACTATTTTGTGTAGGTTACCAATTACTATGTTGTTGATGATTGTGGCTTGATTTCTTGGTGTATTTTGAAGTGGGACGTCATCACTCATCATTACCCTTTGTTAATTTCTTACCCCCTTTTGAAATAGTCTTTCTCACTTTTTATATGTATTTGGATTGATTTGCTGCGAGTAAACACTATATTGGTTTGTCAGTTTTGGGAAAGGATAGTATATTCTCTCGGTTCTGTGTGAATTTGGTTACAATGATATCTTTCATCGCATGATTTGCTAATATGATGGATTCATAAAGGGTTGTAGTTGTGTATCAAATTGTTAATGATTTAATCAATTGCACTGCTCATGGTATTTCCTATTAAGCATTGTTATTTTATCTGTAGTATAAAATGACTTTGTATGGTGTATCTTAACAATGAAAAAGAAGTAATGCTACTGATTTTCATTTGAAAGTGCAAGGAATCATATCTCTGTGTGTTCTTATTTGTACAAAATACATGTTGGCACAGAAATATGTTGAGTTATTGGTTACTTGTACTTTTGAAGTCACTATTTATCAATTTTACATCTGTGCATCAGGCCTGATACATAATCAATTAATATGCGGGATGCGGAGAATTTAAATAAGAAAGGATCTGGAAAATCCAGTTACTCAAAGGAACAGATTAAGTCCAAGCTATTTTCATCAAAATTAAAAGCAAGTAGCACAAAACACCGAAGGAAGGAACACAAAGAGAAGTCAAGATCTCATAAACTCAGAGTTGGTACAAACACATCAAAGAAAAGAGTTGCTGATTCTTCTATCAAGGCACCACTTGAGGACTCTTCAAATAAAAAAGTGATTATTAGAAAAACTCTTCATAAAACTGATGGGAACTCTTCACGGATGGTGTCTTCAACAAAGCTACAAGGAAGAAAAAATCCTCATAGTTCTAGAAAAGAGGGGAATGGTGTTGATGAAGAGGCAAAAAATAAAAAACGTAAGAGGAACAAAAAGAAGAGCAGACAAAGGGACAGCATGGATCATGATGATGCTTCACGCCTTCGAAGGAGAACGAGATACCTCTTAATAAAAATGAAGCTGGAGCAAAACCTTATTGATGCTTACTCTGGAGAAGGTTGGAAAGGTCAAAGGTATGGAGCAATTTTTCTTTAGCATATATCTTTTTCTAAGTGTTTGATAAATGAAATGCCAATATTACTTTTTAAATGATTGAATGAGATCTAGGCCTCCCTTCTACAGTTCAGAAGAATGTGTGAAGGAATTTTTTTGGAGTAGGAAAATTGTATTCACTATATCACATTAAGAAAATTTAGATATGGCCCTTTTTACACTTGTAGAATAATCATGGAAGTGTTGTGTATAATACATAGTTTCTCCATCAATAGAAAATATATAATATAAGGAAATTATACAACTTGAGAAGAAAAGATACGAATTTCTAGACTCCAGCCATTGTCTAGGACAACTAAAAATTTGTTTACCCTAATTATTTTACATGTAAGCTGACAATTTGAGGGGAACAAACTTCGTCAAAAATGAAATAGGAAAGACAAACAATTCATAATCAACATTACCTTGGGATCTTTGGTAGAACCTGTTTATGTTTTGTGTTTACATGTGTCATGTCTTCTCAAGGATATTTAGAATGCTTTTTAGACAATTTAATTTGTCCTGGAGCTACTAACCTTCGTTGTGTTTTCAACCTATTTCTGTGTCTCGAAACAGTGAAAAATTACCAACGGAACAGAAAACAAAGAGAGATCTATAAATTTATACTTTTTTGAAAGAAATTTTATTTGAAGTTTTTGAAATGACAGTACATTTTAATATTATTACAAGAAGTAGGCTTTTATCTTATCATGGTTGCTTTTATCTTATAATGGTTCGGTTAAGTTAGATAGAAGATCATGTATAATTCTACAAGCAATAACTTTTAGAAAAGCTTATTTATGGCATGGTATCAGAGCTTTTATTGCCAAGAAGTCATGAGTTTGAACCCTGCCACCCATTATTTTAAGTAAATGTGAATTTCAGCCAAATGGTGGGCTTGTGCATTGTGGAAACACTTCAAGCTCACTCATGAGCCTTGAACTAATTAACTTAAGCTTTTGAGCAATGCAGTGTGATCTTTATTGAAAAGCAACAATATTTTTTTAGAATTCAACACTTTCCCTTGAGAAATAGTTTAGTGACTAATTATTGTTCCTGTCACAGTCGGGAGAAGATTAGGCCAGAAAAGGAGCTACTAAGAGCGAAAAAGCAGATTTTAAAATGTAAACTTAGTATTCGTGATGTTATACGCCAGCTGGATTCTCTTAGTTCTGTGGGTAGCATTGAAGATTCTGTCATTGCTCCAGATGGATCTGTATATCATGAACATGTGAGAAAGTATCAAAACTACATATACTTGTTGACTTTTACTGTTCTTATGTTGAATGAACTTATACAGAGAAGAGATGGTTCACCATTTCAAGAGCTGATTATATACATTTCTGTTTTCTTCATCTAGATATTTTGTGCCAATTGCAAACTACATGAAGCTTTCCCAGATAATGATATTATACTATGTGATGGCACATGCAATCGTGCTTTTCACCAAAGATGTCTGAATCCACCTTTGGATACTGAAAATAGTGAGTTCCTGTTTACAATAGTAGACTTGTTCTGTAATCTTTATTTAGAAAATAAATTGCTCAATTATACATTGCAGTTCCTCCTGGAGACCAAGGCTGGTTTTGCCAGTTTTGTGAATGTAAGATAGAAATTATAGAGTCAACAAATGCCCATCTTGGGACTCAATTTTCCTTGGACAGTAGTTGGCAGGTTTTTTACCTTAATAATCTCTTATCCACCGATTTTTCTGATTTCAACTTCGCTTTTGATATAGCTATTCTTACTGGTCCAAGTAATAATATCTTTCTTCCATGGATTAAGGATGTATTCAAGGAAGAGGCTGATATGCCTGATGGTCATATGGCACTTCTAAATCCAGAAGAAGAATGGCCATCAGATGATCCTGAAGATGATGATTACAATCCAGAGAGGAAAGAAGACAGCCACAGCATAAATACAGAAGGTGCTGATGAAAATGCATCCAATGATTCAACCAGTTCTTCGAGTTTGTGGTCTTTGAATGAAGAATGTCCTCCAGCAGATGACGACCTTAGTCGTCAATATTATTCTGTCAATAGCTTCATTGATTCTGATGAATCCGGTGAAATAGCATGCGGCCGTAGGCAGCGTAAAGCTGTTGACTACAAGAAACTGTATGATGTGAGTATCTAAGTTCTCACTCAACATAAGCATTTGTTCTCAAAGTAAAGTTCACAACCTCAGCCTCAAGTTGATAATTCAAAATTTAAGGCTTTTGTTAAGTCACCGCCTGCCATATAATAACTGGTACAAACTACAAAGTGTTTACCTTTCTTATGTTTAGGGTTGGAAAAATTTGTTTACAACACTGGTTTAAAAGTAATTCCAATTGGATGTACTTTTTGCCCTTTGTGCATATGGAAATTTTGTATTGTTTGTGCATGGAAATACTACTAAAAGATAAAGCTCCCTATTTTCTTCTCTGGTCATAAGTTTCATTTGATTTGACATGTTTTCAGGAAATGTTTGGGAAGGATGCTCCACCTTGTGAACAAGTGAGTGAAGATGAAGACTGGGGTCCTGGCAAAAGAAAGCGAAGAGAAAAGGAGTCTGATGCTGTTAATACTCTAATGACCCTGCATGAAAGTGAAAATAAACATCCCAATAATGAGAGCAATGATAGAATAAGAAAGGGCTCTTCAGGCATACAAATGAGAAGATCTTGTTTCAGAATTCCACTTGATGCAGTTGAGGTATTACTTGTGGCAATTCCTGTAGCCATCTTTCTTTATTGCCATTAACCCCCTCCTTTGAAATTCCAATTGACAACACATTTAGAAATAGATATATATGCTCAAATTGTGTCTGTTAATTGTTTTGTAATGAAATGTTCCAGAAACTTCGGCAAGTTTTTGCAGAGAATGAGCTTCCTCCAAGATCCGTGAAGGAGGGTCTTTCAAAAGAATTGGGACTAGATCCTGAAAAGGTTATCCCTTGGATTCTCTGGTTGCATCTTGTTTCTATTATAATCTGAATTCATCTGATAGAAGCAATAGGTTTGCTAAACATTAAGTATTAAACTGCAAATATTATACTATTTCTATCTGCAAGTTACTGGCATTGCTTTTGGTCTTTTCTTCTTGTTTTGATCTGTTCAAACTCTATTACTAATGTGTTTAGAAATGCAGGTTAGCAAATGGTTCAAAAACGCCCGTTACTCGGCACTTAAAACCAGAAGGGTAAGCTTTACCATTAACCTTTTGCTCTGTCCTTTTTCAGTTTATGAGTAACATTGTTTCTCTTTTATTTTATTTTTCTTTCTTTTATTCATAGTTTCTAAGAAATTCTGTGATATGTCTCCTTTGAATGATCATCATCCCTTGTAGACATCTTTTAGTGTTGATAAATTTGTAATCAGTTGGTGAATAAGATACTGAATGGTGGGAGGTTATATGATGAAGATAGGGATCCATTTGGCAATAGACATGATTTGGTACAAAACCTTGCATAACTTTATCATTAATGTTAAGAAGGTTTATGTATTTTTGTTCATATTAATTTGTTGATAACATAGCATCTTTTATTCAGGAATTAAGAAATTGTTTTGTTCTTCGAATTTAAAAAGAAGTCTGACATAAGTGAGTTTTGTTCAGTATCAATCAGAAGGAGAACAGCTTCAGAGTTTCACATCTCAGATATCAAAGCATTCTACATCTCCAAACATGGAGAAAGATGAGTTTCTGAGATCAGAAGTCCCCAAAATTACTCTGATTCATTCCCAGAAGGATGATCAAAGCATCACAGGACAAGAGAAAAATAAATTATGCAACAGTCTTTTGAAGAGAAGGAAGAAAAAACCATCTCCACCTCTGTCAAGAGAAAACAGCAACAAGGTACATTTCTTGCAAGAACACTTGAGAAATGGTGGCCTATGTTATTGGAAGTTCTATTAATAATTTGTTGTTTTCTGATGTTTTATGTTCAGGAATCCATGGAGATGAGTGATGATGTTAATTTGAAGAAACTTTTGAAAGAAAAGAAAAAAAGGGTAAATTTTGTATATGAAGGAGACTCTGAGATAGCAGAGTTGGAGTTTGAAAGACTGAGCAAAGTGAAGAGTAAAGTAGATAGCATGAAGCAAAAACTAAATGAAGTTCAAAATTGCAGAGCAAAGGGATCAACAAATGAACCCTCTATTATATATGTTCCCACAGCCCAATTAAGGGAAAAGGTTGAGTAATAATTATATTTTTTATTATATTTTTTTTCACATCATCTCATGATGTAAGTTTGTTGTAAATGAACATGTAACAATCTCTTATAAGTTAATAATATTAGGAAATTCCATTTAGTAATTAAAAATATTAATGAATACGTATTAAGTCTCCTAAACTTTTAATAAAACACTTAATGAATAGAGAATCTAACTAATTTGTTGTCAAAAAGGAATATCTAACTAACTTTGGTATTTAATTGAAAATTATGACTTAATAAATATTTAAATAAATGGTATTTAATATATTAATTAATCGAATACCAAAAGTTTAATAAAATATGCAATTTAGCTATTTTAAAATTAAAATCGGGACCTACCATATTTAAATTGAGTGTTAGTGAATACAATATCAATTTCAATTTGGACCTCATAAATATTTAAAATAGAAAGTTTTATTTTGACGAGAAAAATTGGGAAGTTTTTTATTAAAATATGAAATAGTTATAGTTAGATCATTTTTTAAAGCATAGATAATAATGACATTTTTTTAACAAATGGTTTTACGGTAGCTGAAGTTAATAGATATGCACATAATTGTATTGGTTACAGCCATAATTATTTATTTCAGATTGAATTTGATCGAAAACATGTAATTCGGAAGCATATTTCAAATTAGGTTTAAAATAGGATTATGAAATTTGAGATATAATTTTAAATTGCGTAATGTAAGTATAATTATTAAAACTTATAAAATCTTCACATGACAATTAACGTAAGTTGTAATAAGTGAAAAAAAAAAAGGTGTGTTTTATCAAAGAGAAAATTAAATATAATAGTTAGGGATTATAAGTGACGGTAAAAATATTTGCTGAATCTAATTGATTATAGTGAATATAATTGATTATAACAAAACGTCGAGTTAAAACGTCGATTTAAATATGTTTTTGATTTTAATTTTTTTTTTCAAAATTACAATTAGTTTATTTTTAAGATTTTGAATTAATTTAGTCATTGGTATTTAAAAATGTATAATTTAGTTCTTTTAAGTAAATTTTGTCAAGTTTATTTTACGTTTATTTTGTTACAATTTTTTATTTATTATTGAAGTGGAAATGTGTCAAATGGTATAAACAACTCAAATACTATTATAAAACGTCAAGTAAACTTAACAATATTTTGTTAAAAGAATTGTATTCACGTATTTCTAAAATTAGGTCAAAGTTTTGAAGAATGACTAATTCTAATTTTCACTAAAAGTTAAAGAAACTAAAACATATTTAATCCTAAAAACTTCTATGATCTCTTTGTTTTAAGAGATTGATCTACGATGATGTGTGACCACGATTAGCACGACGAAAAGAAAAAAATTAATAAAATACAACCCAAATATAATTTATCATATTAATATATATATATATATATATATATATATATATATAATTTTTAACTTAAAAATTTGTTTTTGTTTATAATAATAATTTATATAGTAATAATATAATGTAATAATAATAACATCAATAAATTATATTTTTGTAACTTTAAGTAATAATTTTATTTTTATTTAACATAATTTCTACTAATAACATTTAAATTTAAATCACATTTTTTCTCGAGGATAAAATGATAATTATCTAATTTTATTTGTTAAAATATTTTCTTTTAATTTATCATACATAAACTTTCATCTCAAATTATACCATATTTTTTTTAATCCAAACAATCTCATTTTTACCTCATTCTCTTAAATTCACTCAAATCTATTTTCCAAATCCATCTTCAAATTCAAATCCAAATAATTTAAATTTATTTAAAAAAATTGAAATTTTGTGTTTGAAATAATTAATATAAAAATAAATCTTGATTGTTTCTATTATATGTATATATTGCATTGTTATATTATTACACAGTTTACCAAAAGCATTTTAAAAATGATTTTTCAACCAATAGAACCAGGCTGGCTACTTATATTGGTCTTTCAAAATTAATTGCAAAAACATTTGAGAACATCATTCAATTCAATCAACCCCTTTCCAGAACTCATATGTTCTTTCAGGAAAATTATTGAATATTTTTAACTTTTCAAATTGAAAATCGTCATAAATCTTATTTCTCAAATGTGAGCAAGTAAGTTGACTTCTTCATTATACTATTATATAAGAAAAATCCCTTCTTTTAGTATTCATTTTGTTTCCAATTTTATTTTTTAAGTAATTTTTTAAATCAAAATAATTATTTTATCATGTTTAAATTTTAAATAATTTATTTTTTAAATCTAACCATTTTTTCTTCGATTTCTTCGATTTAATTATTTTTTAAACTAAAATAATTATTTAAAATAAAAAAAGTATCTTAAAAAAATCTACAAAAAATTAATTATATAATTATATCAATAATAATAATAATAATAATAATTTTATTACTTTTTATTATCATATAGAAAAACACAGCCATGCGTTTTTAGTGCAGTATAAAAAAAAAATAAAGATGTCAATTTATTTTTCGACTTTAGCAATTAAAAAAATTGTTTTTAAACTAATATTATTTTTAAATTTGGGGTTAAAAGAAAATTTTACGTAAATTCTAAGGATTAAAAAAATATTTAAGTAAACAAATTTATAAATTCATTTTCATTCGTTACATGTGTTATTACTTGCATAAATGCTTTTAGTTATATTAACAACAAACATAACACCCTTATTACTAAACTACTAATATATATATATATATATATATATATATATATATATATATATATATATATATATATATTCAGTTATTTAAAAGATTGAAGGACTATGAAAACTTAAATCTGAAGAAATAAAAAACAAATTCAATATTTATTTAACAACGAAGTGACACAAAATCTTATCTTTATTATTTTTTTTTATTCTTGTGCTTTTATTTTATTTATTTATATGTGGATTTTAAAATTGAATTTAATTATTGTTTTTTAACTATTTTTCATTAAAATTTGAATTAATTTACACATTTATACTAAAATGAATTTATTGATATGTTTCAATTATTGGAAAAAAATACATCTCACAACCATTATTTTAATATTTATTAATTTTCAAGAGTTAGTAAAAATGCTTTTAACATAAACATAAATATAACAAGTAACTATATTCCTAAGGAAAGTTAAGAATAACCTTTATCCATAACATTTATCTTTATTTATAACTAATGGTGTATGTGTATCTTCTTCTTCTTTTTTATTGGGGATTATTAATTTAATTTAAAAAATAAGTAAATTTAAACAAATGATAAAATAATTATTTTAATTGAAAAAATAATTAAATTTAAATTAATAATTATTTAAAAGATAAAAATAAAATTTTAATTATTTTAATTTAAAATAATAGTTACTTAAGAAATGTAATTGACTAAAACATATATGTACAGGGAATAATTCTATTTATATATAGATATAAATAACATACAACTTACCAAATAATATTCTTAGTGTAACATCTCATTTAATAGTATAAGCTAAGTTTAATTGCTCAAATTGGCTATTTTGATGGAGAATTTGGCTCCGACTTCAATTGCGTCTTAATTCTTGAAAAAAATGTCTTAATTAGATCATTTAAGAAAAAATGTGTCAATATGTGTTTTTTTTTTTAACTATTATTAGTGTCACATGGTAAGAGAATGTCACATGTCAATGTCAATAACAAGTGTCATTGTCTTGATTTCAATTTAGTCTACGTATATGTTTCTTTAATTCAAGTTAGTATCCACATATGTCCCTTTATTTAAATGTAATATATTTTTCTTTCAAAATAGAACAATATTGTCTATCTCCAATTTAAAACCAAATTTATTACTTTTATAAATGTTATACTATTATTTTTTCTATTAGAAACGACTTATAAAATCAAATCAAGTACTCATATTTATATAAAATGTAAGGGAAAAAGTCATTATTAATATGTTAACAATTAAAGAAAATGTAATATATGTTATCTTGAATTTAGATCAATTTTTTTATTTATATAAATGTTATACTGATATTTTTTTATTAAAACTAGCTAACAAAATTAGGTACATATTATTATTTTAAAATTTAAGAAAACATGGGTTAACAATTAGAAAAAATTTAATATATTAAAACGTCATTTTTAATAAAAAAAATTAATAACATAACATATATACAAATAATAAATTTATTTTGAATTTGGAGAAGGTCAATTATTGTTATTTTGAAGAAAAAAATTATGACAAAATTGAATGAGAAAAAAATATGTGTAGACTAAATTAAATCGAAAAGATATATATACAAAAGAAATTGAAATTGAGACATAATATTTGACCGTCACTTACATGTGACATTACACGTGGTAATTTTTTTCTTTAAAAAGAACTTACATTGACATGTGATATGTCCGTTAATATTGTTAGTATTTTTCTTTTTTAAATGACTTAATTCAAATATTCTTTTTAAGAATTAAGACACAATTAAAATGTTTTTAGAAGAGACCAAATTCACAAACTACTTAAAATTCCCATGTGAAACGTTAATCAATGTTGTTTGATCAGAATGTCAGCTGTTAGGAAAATTTCAGTGTACAGTGAAATTTGGTATTTAGCCTAATAAAAAGGACACAAAGAATAGTGAAAATATTTACTAAAATATTCAACCATAAATTTACTTAAAAAAATATCAATTGATTTAAAAGTTAACATTTTACTTCAAATCTATAAGTCCATCTACTTAAAAGTTGTTATTAACAGACACGTAATTATTTATGAATCCTAAAAAAGTATTATTGTGTATTTATTAATTTTCATTATATGACAAATCTTATATCTTACTTAAAAGTTAACATTCTACATCAAATCTAGGTTAATTGACCTGAAAATTGTCACTCGATTTATGTTGAATCTTGATCAACGGGGCACAAAATTATCTTTGAATAACAAAAAAAATTATTTGTATTTATTACAATAAATAATAATGATAACATAAGACATTTTGTACCGGTAAGTAATGTTTTTAATGTTAAAAAAAATCTAATTATCCTAATAATAATAATCTATGTTAATATATAAAAATAATTTTCTCTTTTACATAGTTCATAATTCAAATTTATTGTTAACTAATTTTTTATAATAATCATTATATTTATTTTAAAAAAACCTATCATATATATTTTTTTATTATATTTGTAGTTTATATTTTAATATTTATATACTTTTTATTATTATTTTCAAACGATTATTCTTAAAATTTAAAAAATATAGATACACAGAGTAATAATAATAATATAATATAATGGCAGAAAAAACACAGTGTCCAATAATGAAACTGAGCATTTGTCTTTTTATTTGATTTCATGCATCCTATCCATAATTTAATTTCTCCTTATTTATTTGCTAATCCATATATAGTAAAATCTCCGAATAGTAATATTTATATAGTAAAATATTCATGTGATTTATAAAGTGAGTTAAAAATAGTAAAATCTGGCAAAGTATTTATGTATAGTTATAACTTAGACACACACTCTTGTTTATAATAATTTCAATCTATTGATTTCCAAATTATCAAAACATGCACGTGTGACTACTCAATATATTAATTATATTATTTCGCCATCTTAAGAAAAAATATGTTATCATGAAAGAAGGGTTGACAGTTATACGATAATAAATTTTCCTTGTTAAAATTAAAAGATG
>Ga0214544_1005057_pt1 | contig 25908 bp, 7 predicted proteins | sample CNSS3metaG_FD_160074 | JGI IMG/M metagenome (GOLD analysis project Ga0214544, IMG submission 160074) | Root nodule microbial communities from cowpea collected in UCLA plant growth center, Los Angeles, California, USA - CNSS3 | ecosystem: Host-associated > Plants > Roots > Nodule | place: USA... | reverse complement strand
ATACAACTACAAACTGACACGTGGCACTAGCATTGACACGTGGCACAATTGTGACTTGACACGTGGACACTTTTTTTGAAATTAAAAAAATTAAAAAAATCAAAAAAAAAATCAAAAAAAAATTTAATAAAATCAAAAAAAATCAAAAAAACCAAGAGCTGATACGTAACATGTACTGTTAAAAAACGTTAACTATTTAAACACCTTTAGTGAAAATGATCTAATTGACCATAATTTAACGAAAATGAGAACCTAACTGAATATAAAACGAAAATAAGAACCAAATTGAATAAAATCAACAAAAATAGGGACTAAAAGTATATTTCAGTTTTTTTTTTCTTTTACACAGCCAATTAAATTGTATATTGTTATTTCATCAATTACTTCATATATTTATTCAATGATACTAACAGCGATTGAGGGAATGATAGTGTTCATATGACTTCAAATACTGTTTATAAGATTTTATTTTTTTAAAATATAAAATCGTTACATTATATTTAGTTTATTATATTTTAGCTTAATATTATCTCATATCGTCAATAAAAATTTTAATTGTGTTTTAATTTTACATTTGTGTTTTTTAATCTAATACTGTCTTAAATTCCTACTCATAGATCAACCTTTTGGTTAAAAAAGGATAGGAATTTAATATTTTTTGGGTTTCTTCTTTAACCTCCAAGCATTTCTTTCACCACCTCCAAAATTTTTTAGAACTCCTTAAATGATCTTTGACCTTTTAATTAAGATAAAAAATATATTTTCTATTCTTTTATATTTACCCCACCCACTAGCATACACCCCTTTACATCTTTTTAACCATTCAGAGAATATTAAATTTCAAAATCTGGTTAAAAAAATTATTACATTTCAAAATTTGATTAAAGAAATTACCAATTTTAAAATAAAGTTAACAAAATTACCGGATTTTGAAATATATATATATAAATTTTTTTTATATAATGTACAAAGAAATTAAAAAATAAATAAAAGTAAAAAAAATAACACTAAAAAAGTTAAAACAAAACAAAGAAAATAATTAAAAATAAAATAAAAAATATATATATATATATATATATATATATATATATTTAAATATGATAATTGGTTAATTAGATTTCGAAATTTTGTAACTTTATTAATCAGATTTCAAAATCTTGTAATTTTTTTAACTGAATTTTGAAATTTGTTAATTTCTTTAATCAGTTTTGAAAATCCTATACTTACATAAATATAAAAAGAAAAAAAAATTATTGTTTACCATAGTTAAAAAGTTAAGGGTTATTTAATACATTCTAAAAAAATATTGAGATAGTGAATAAATGCTTGGAGGTAAAGGAAGAAGCTCCAATTTTTTTATTTATTTAAATACACAAACAAATAATGGTCCATTTTGTTTAAATATTATGGGTTCATGTAATTTAAGCCCCAGTCAAGTTAGTCTTATTCGAGTGGTTATAACTTGAGGAAAATTTCTTCCTGCACCCTGTAATTTATTATTGAGTCTCTCACTCAGCAGCTTAACCTTGAAAAGTCTAAAACCCCAAAATTGAATTGGATCTGAAAACTAACAATCCCTATTCACAACTATACTCTGAAAGTACACTTTTTTTTTAACCTAATAAAGTTTGAAATGGTGCTTATTTAAATAATTCAATTTAAAAATATTTAAGTATGTTTTAAAAGGGTTTTATTATGCTCCATCACATTTAAACTTTATATTCGTGCCCTTGTTTTCGTTTTAATATCAAAACATTATATTTGCTTCATCTAAATTTTTAAATTCGTGCACTTGTTTTCGTTTTAATATCAAAACATGTCTTAATATTACCATTAAAGGAGTAACAGAAAACAATTTCGAAAACATTTTTTGAAATAATTTTGTATTTTTAAAATATCAAAACTTTTATGACCACCATTGACGGACATGGATATAACAAAATTACAATAAACCTATACTCATGTGCTTTACATTAATAATTAGGTTTTTGAAGTTTGAACAGACTTTTTTTTCAACTATAAACCCCAAGCTTTCTTGTTAACAAGACTTTTTGAAGGCTATTGTTAGTCCTTTTAATAAGTATTTTTTACTAACAAGCTTAATGTTTTAAAATTTTCCCTTCATTTTGACAAGTTGACCTTTAAATTGATTATAAATATTAATAACATGTTTTATGATAAAAACAGTGTAATTTTTAAGTTTTTAAAAGTATTTCGCAATTAATTCAAACAAGAACTAAAATAATGTAACAATAAATAATATAAGTTGATAAATATACATAGGTTTACATAATTTTTTAGTTATAAATTATAAGTAAAAATAATATATAGTATGTATGAACTTCAAATAATATATAGTACTTAAATACTTGATCGATACAAAGATAGTTTTTTTTTATCAAATTTTTAAGAATTAAATATGTTTTTAATTTTTAAATTTTGACATAAAATTAAAATTTGTATTTATCTAAAATTTTGATACAATTTAGTCATTAAATTTTAAAAGTAAATAAACATAATCTTATTAACCAAAACATATTAATATATTTTCAACAATAACAATGTTTTGTGTTAGTATTTGAATTCTTTATACTATTTGACACATTATAATTCAAATGTCAGTTTAAATGACTATTTAACACACAAAAAATTTATTGTTAATTTGTTAAGAGGATTATATTCATTTATTTTTAAAATTTGTAAACAAAAACATATTAAATTTTGAGACAATAATAAATTTCAATTTTCCATTTAGAGAGTACAAATATATTTAACAAAAATTTTAATAAATATATTTTCAGGCCATTAGCCATAAACACTATCATTAAAATGTGTATAAATTTAATAAGTCAAAACCAAGTCAAGAAACATTACTATGCATAAAAATAAAATTAAAAAATGTACTTTCATTTATCAAACTATAGTAATAACGCAACTTTCAAAATTGGAATTGAAAATTTTAGTATCGTGACTGTTGAGTTTAAAAAAGAAATGAATGAGAATGGAAACATCTCCCGTATGTGAATCATTTTTTTATGGAAACGATATTTATGCATACAAATAAAAAATACAATTTAAAAAAATAATATATTTTTTAATTTTTGAAAATCTTATACTTCAGTAAATGTGTAATTATTTTATGTTGCATTTCATTAATTTCTTGAACCGCCTCTCTCATTTTGAAGTAGACTTTTGAGAATGTAAATATACGATCCAAAAAGTAATTTCGAAATAAAACAAAAAATTTGGTACACTGGAAAATAACAAAGTTAAAGCCTGAATGTATGTCCGTACAGGGGAAGGAGTCCAAGTTTGGACCATGTTTCATTACATAAAGAAGACAAACAGAAAAAAGTATAAAATAGATAACCAACGTAGCTTTCACCCAAAATAAAGTGAAAATACTTTGTAAGTTGTTTTACTTTATACAGCGACATATTTTTTGGTTTTATACTTTTTTATGTCCCCTGAATAATTAGATTTGAAGTTCATATTCTCACTTGAATGAGGAATAATGGTTGTTAAATTATCAAAGTTTTTGAAGAACAAATACAACTAATTATTCACGATGGACAAAAATTCTGTTTTGTCTGATTCGATCCAATTTTGATCTAATTTGAAATATTAAAAGTCATTTTTTTATATTTAGATTTTAATTTTGATTCATATTTCATAATTTTTTAAATTAATATTTTTTATGAATTTTAAAATTTGGATAATCTAAATTTTATATCTGGGTCCTACTATATCATAACAATATGAACCACGTCATCTAACAACCAAAATTTGAAAACCTTTTTTCGAAAACTTTTTTCCTATCCCAAAATTTCAAACTACCAAGCTCTAATTCCTCTTTTGTCTTCAAGTAAATATAATTCATAACATCAATTTGTAATTGATATATTTATTTATTTATATCTTATTTGATATTATATTAAAAGTGAACTTTAAAAACTTAATATGTTGTGAAATTATCTTATTGTAAGTCGATGTAAAATTTTTAACATGATACTACGATAATAGATATGATGGAATTCTCCCGAGATTAATATTGAGATCGAGGCACTGCACTTGTTAGAAAAAGAAAAATTGTTTTTAAGGTATACTATTGTAAGGGTTACATACTTTAAACTAATATACCTGACCTCAATTTTGAAGAACAAATACAACTAATATGGTAAAATTTAATTTATAATATTACTTGGCATGTGAAATTAAATATTAATTTTAAAATAAGCTAAGTATCATTATGTACGTTTACATAACAGATAAGTTGACAATATAAAATATATAAATTATTTGTTATCATATAAAAATTTTATTAAAATAAAAAAAATAATATAAAACATGAGAAGACCGCACTAAATTGATAATAAAAAAGTGCAATATAAAAAGAAACATACCTCATAAAACATAGGCATATGATACCCATTGTGAAAAAAATTTCAAACTATTAATCATAAGCATGACATGATACCAATGATATTGATCTTTATTATCCTCACCAAAATTCCCAAACTATCGGCATAATGATTTTTTTAACGTAAAACTTTAAATTGAATTTTGTTGGAAATATTTTATTATAATTTAAAAAATAAATAATTAAAATAAAAATTCTACTGTTACTCATGTTTTTATAGATTTTTAATTTATGGGTTAATGTATTTTATGGTTAACGGTTATATTCTTATTACATTTTACTTCTTTCTATCACTTTTCTACCTATAAATACCACCTAGGTGCATGGGGAAAAACACAACAACAAAGACAACAAACACTAAAGTCTTTCTTAAAAGTGTTTTTCTTTTCTTCTCTATATTATCTTTAAGACAGTGGTGTTAATAAGGTTCGGAGATCCTTCGCTGCATTCGATTGATCTGACGGGTTGTTGTATCTTGGGAGAGAAACGCATATGATAAGAAACACATATGATTGTGTATTGATATATTTGTTTAGCCCTGTACAGCAAGGGCGTTTTCTCTCTAAAGATAGCGCTATGCGTGCCTTAACCCAGGATATTTCTAGTTCTTACCTTTTTATCTTTTATTTATTATTGTTATTATAATTGTTGATATCGGATTAAAATTCATTGTTTTATATATTGTCTTAGTATTATTATTGATTTAATAATTATTATTATATTATTTCATATTTATATTATTATTAGTATTATTTGAGTAATCTCATTTTCTAACATTCTTAGAGAGAAAAGTTATCTTGTTATTTCTATTTTTGATTACTCATCTGCATTCATTTCTAAAATTAAAAATAATATAGAGTTGAAGACGGAAAAACACAATTTATGAACTAATGTGTTTGATATAGTTATAATTAGATCAGTTTCAACTAAGCCTAAAAATTTATGTGTATATTGTTTCTATTTCTATTGATAACAATAAATGAAATTATGGATAAATGGAATTCCTACTCATTGAATAATTTTTTTGTGATATCTATAGCTAATTTTTTTGGTTGTTATATTAATTTATGCTTTAATTTTGTGTATTGTTACCATTGATAAAGGTGTTCTATATCATGAATATATTTTAATTGTTTTGTATGAAAATAATTATAAAATAATTTGTCATACTAAAACTACTATTGTGTTATGGAAAACAATTAAACTAAACTTTGCATTTGCAAAGGAAAATAAAATTAGCTTGATATTTATATGAAAAAATAAATGACTGATAATAAATATAATCTTTATCAAATTTATGAATTCAAAATTATTGAGAAGATTGATTAGAGACCATTCAAATTATGAAATTTTGAGGTACAAAATTAATTAAATAGAGAAATGACAATACATGTATATATAAATGAGTGTTTTGTGTGAAACTCATGGTATTATTCATTATGTAACATCTTCATATAGTGTATGGTGTTAATATAATGGTGCAGTGAAAGAAAGAAAAAAATGTTTTGATATGGTAAATTTTATTCTACAAGTTCTAGCTTGTCTAACATTATATTAGTGAAATTTTATATCTTGCTTACAATTTTTTGAACACAAAAGATTGTGATAAACTTGTTATGAGTTATGAAAGAAAACAGAACCACATTTAAAATATTTCAAAGTGTGGGGGTGTCTTGTAAATGTTAATATACCTCTTGATAATAATAAAAAATCTTGGTTATATATTATAAAGTGAATGAATATATACGTCATTGTTTTGCAATCTAGTGTAATATTATTTGTGTTTCTTCTAGTCATGGCAATATGTTCAATTTCTTGAGATGATTGAAGGATAATGTAAATTGGATATTGATTTTGGTGACAAAATTAACTGTTGGTTATGGTTATGTTTTAATCTTGGATGAAATGTCCTATCATGGAAATATGTTAAAAAGTTGTTGTCATGATTTACCATGCAAGCATAAATTATTCCTTTTTCTAATGCATCCTGACAATTAAATTGTTATGTTTAAAGTTTTTAGTAAAAATGTTAATGAAATTGACATATGAGAATGAGAGACAAATATATTAGAAACTAAATTACTCATGGTACTATCTCTCTTGACTTTGTCAGGTCGGAAAGAAATATTGCATATCTGCTTATCAAAGAGTTGATGCATCAACAACAAATATTTGAGTCGTTGAGGGGAATGAGACTATGGCCCATAAATTAGTTGCAACAATGGACACCCATCTCCACATGAATGATGATCCCATGGAATGGAGTTCAATGGGTAACAACGAAGTTGTTGTTGACTAAAGTACACCAAATAATTTGATTAAATTTTATGTCTCATTCCTATGGCGAGGTGTACTATAAATTGTGACAATAATAAGGTTGAGGTATGTGCATTATTATGCTTATTGTATAAAATACCTCTTAATAAACCTAATAATTGAGGTATGTGCATTATTTTATAAAATACATCTTAATAAACCCAATGACAATTATTGTAGGGGTGTGTGTCACAAACCACCCTTTGAGGGTTTACCTAGTGAGTGTGATGGTGGGGCCGCTATTGTGAGACATGGGCAAGTCTCTAAGTGACACTCATGAAACAAGATACATACACAAGGCCGTAACGTGCACCCACTGATTAGAACCTATAATGAACACCGATATTGTATGTGTTATTTACTAAAACCCGGTTACAAGGGATGTAGTTCAAGACAATCAAGTCTCTGCATTTTCTCGGGTGAAAGTTTATAAGCACTAGGTGTAAGGGTCAGACCCGGAAGGTTCCTTACACTGAACTACAATATTTTGTTTAAAAAGATAATATACTTTTTGTTTTTTTTTTTTTAAATTATGTGGGGATTGTTGGAAATATTTTATTATAATTTAAAAAATAAATAATTAAAATAAAAATTCTACTGTTACTCATGTTTTTATAGACCTTTAATTTATGGGTTAATGTATTTTATGGCTAACGGCTATATTCTTATTACACTTTACTTCTTTGTCTCCCTTTTCTACCTATAAATACCACCTAGGTGCATGGGGAAAGACACAACAACAAAGACAACAAACACTAGAGTCTTTCTTAAAAGTGTTTTTCTTTTCTTCTCTATATTATCTTTAAGACAGTGGTGTTCATAAGGTTCGGAGATTCTTTGCTGCACTCGATCTGACGGGTTGTTGTATCTTGTGAAAGAAATGCATATGATAAGAAAAACATATGATTGTGTATTGATATATTTGTTTAGCCCTGTGCAGTAGGGACGTTTTCTCTCTAAAGATAGCGCTATGTGTGCCTCAACCCAGGATTTTTCTAGTTCTTACCTTTTATCTTTTATTTATTATTGTTATTATAATTGTTGATCTCTGATTAAAATTCATTGTTTTATATATTGTCTTAGTATTATTATTGATTTAATAATAATTATTATATTATTTCATATTTATATTATTATTATTATTTGAGTAATCTTTTTTTCTAACAAATTTTTCTATAAATATATAAACTTTTAAGCGATTTGCACTTAAGAGTCTAAAACAATATTCCTTAAATAGAAAAAATTTGACAAACTAAAAAGTAGTCACATTTTATCCAAAACATCCTAAAGTCCACACTTCAAATATGTTCGAATACATAAATAGTTTTGATAAATTTCGCATAATAAAATTTTGTATACCTAAAAATTTATAAAAACTTATAATATATTCGCCTACTACTTCTTAAAACTCTTAGAATAATTTTACTAATAAATGTCTAGGAAGCATATTTACTTCTATTTTCATTTATAACAAAATTTGGTTTCATATAAAGTACAATTATCTCAACTAATATATAAGCAAACATACAAGGATGAACTAAGTAAACAAAATATAAAATCATCATCATGCATATATAGTTGTACTTATCATTATTAAATACATCATCATTAATCATATAAATTATTATCATGCATATGAATGTTAATGAACTTATATTTGGTGACATATTATGTGATGACTAAATATGAAACATCCAAAGACTCTAGATCTTAATAACCATGTCATGTAGTAACATACCTTAACGTACATGTATATTATCTTATACCACACTTAAGAGTTCAAAATCATGATAAGTCATATCCTTGAAGTGTCCTATATATCAAATGTATGAGTGATATTTTTTTCAAGAAAAAAAAAAAAGAAGAAATTGTTTTGACCTTTCTCTCACTCAATTTATAAGTCAATACTTAAGTTACAGATCTTGTGTTTAAATAACACAAGGTGTTTAATAATATTATTGTGCATTATTTAATTTTTGCCTAGTAGGTAACACATGTTACATAACCTATAAGCATACAAAACAACTCAAACTCAACTTTTTCAAAGAAAAACACAATAATACCACTAATCAATACTCATCGGATTGAACATAAATGATTCTAAAGTATATATTACCATAAAATCCTTTATAACATCAACACTCAACATTTGATTAAGACATATTAAATTCATAGAAACATCAGTATGCAACTGATGTGCAATTAAATCTTCTTATTTGAATTGAAACATATTTGTTTATCCTTTAATCTTGTAAGCATCACTTGATTGAAATTTTTAATATACAAGTTTTTTTATAAAAAAAAAAAGAAAAAAGAAGAAGGCAATTTAAGAGTAACCAATGTGGAGAGAATATCCCCATAACCAAAAGTTTACCTAAAAGGTTACATTGTGTTTTTATGATTCTCTAAAAAGTTTTTTTTTTATTATTTAATTTTGGTCTTTATCAATGCAATAAATAACTTCTCATCTAATAACTTTAACTACTACCATAACTTGAGAGAACTAACATACAAAGCTTTATGACTTTTAATTGATGAAACATTTTATAAAAGTTACTAACAATTTTGTCAAACATGTTAAAATAATTAGCCAAAATTTTAAAAGTATTTTTCATTAATTTTCCTATAAACATATCATCCAATATAGTTAACACATCAAAATATAGAAAATAGTCTTACAAAAATCTATTATATAAAAAATACACGTTGAACATTTTGTTTATAGAGTGAATAATATACTGTCTAATTAAGAAACACATGTTTGGTCACTTCTATATAGAACCATATGTTGATATCTAACTTGAAAACTCTTATTCCAAAGCAATTTTTTAAAACTTTAAATTGATATATCTTTCTATCACTATATATCTACATATGTGAATGAATGTGCACATGCCAATTAATATTATATATCTACATATGTCATTATAATATTTCCAAATTAATGTTTTTTTAAGATAAACTTAATATGTTCAGAACTGTCAGGTAACATTTTTTGAAAATATAAGCATACATTAATGAAAAAAAAAAGAAAAAAAATCTAATTACAAAGACAAATATTTATTTAAACCAAAAGTTCATATAAAATTTGAAATATTAATAAACCAGTTAACTATTTATTTAGTTATTATTATTACAGAAACTTTTATTGGTTTATGTACTTATGAAAACACCTATTTTTACTACTTACAAATACTTTTTAATATATAATCTTAATTTTTTTAACTCTTACCACAAAAAGAAAGAAATAACATTAAAAAAAAAAGGAAAATATATTTTAGTATATAAACAAGGGTTAAATATGTTTTTGGTCCTTTAACTTTCAGTGAATTTTGGAATTAGTCCATTTTGAAACTTTAAACAAATTTAGTCCTTCATCTTTTGAAATATGTGAATTTAGTCCTTTTAATCAAATTTTGTTAAGTTTATTTGGCATTTCAAGCGCGTTTCACAATAATATTTGACTTAACATTAAAGCAAAAATGTGTCAAATAGTATAAACAACTCCTGAAATGCGTACGAAACATCAAATAAAATTAACAAAATTTGATTAAAATGATTAAATCTATGTATTTCGAAAGATGAAGGACTAAATTGGTCCAAAGTTTCAAAATGGACTAATTCCAAAATTTACTGAAAGTTAAAGGATCAAAAACATATTTAACCCTATAAACAAATATAGGAGTAATTAAACTTTACAAATCATTATGGCTGATTATTAAAATTTTAAAACTTAACACAAGTTTAGTTGAGATACTCGTTGACCAACAACATTTTAAATACTTGGGCAGTTCTATCCATCCTACTCACTCTTACATTGGAATACTAGAAACCACATAGTATAGCCAAATTCTTTAACATTCAAAATTATTAATTTGGACTGATCTGATAGTAGTAGATTAAAATAAATACATTCTATTTTATTTCAAGATCTGAACATTATAAGAGCATATTAAAAAAATGAAAATACAATAAAATGTAATGATATAAAAATAATAGATTCAAATCTTAATTAATAACCGTGTTGAACATCAATTATTATATACTAATGTTACATTAAATTTGAAGGAGGTAAAAGGACCTATTTGTTTATAAGTTTTTCAGAACAATTTTGTACAACATTTTGTTTTCAAATTGTAAAACAATGTTTTTCACCTTTAAATTTGTTATAAGACCATACTTTTTTAAATATAATGTATGTTTTTAAATCACATAATTATTATTATTTTTTTCAAATAAAGAGTTTTTTTTTTTCTTAAAAAAATTAATAAAAGAATCTCTGAGCATGTGACGCGGATCTCAATTAATCAAAATAATTGTGTTATAGGGTTTAAATATTGTGCTAGATCACAACAATTCACAGTTGGGAAAACAACCAATTATGTTTTGAGTTTATATAACTGAAGCATCAAATAAACAAGAAAGGACAAAAACATGATTATGGGTACGACACCACCATTTGTGACTCATCAAGTGCTGGTCCAATCCAACTTATTGCCACCATATGCTTATGTTTCTGATCTCTGTTAGGTAATATCTCCATCCTTTCAATGTTTGTGGTTGCGGATGATGTTTTTTCTCTTTAGTGTAATAACCCTTTATCTACCAAAATCAAAGTTAAACTCAATCATGCACCATTACAGTGCAAAGATAAGTATCATTGCTCCTTTCATTAACCTAAACATGCATCACAATTAATGAAAGGGAGAGTCAAGTTATAAATATTTAAGAGTGTCAAACTCTAGGTCTAAACTTGTCATTTTTTGTGGATTTAAACATAAATTTATTCTGATAATTTACTTTGATTAGGATATCTGTATTTTAAAAGTTCATCTTATAATTTTTATATATATATATATATATATATATATATATATATATTTTTTTTTTTTCTTTAAAATAGTTTTCACCCTATAACAAGAAGCCAAAAGAGTATGATGTACAAAGTATAACTATTTGATGAATGTTTCCACAAGGACTAAAACTTAAATAAAATAGAATCATAAATTAAATTATATCAAAATTATGCATTTAATATTTTAGTCTTTTCATTACATCTTTACCTTTTATGTTTTGTACTTAAGTGCTTTAATTACTCTTGAAACCAAATTCAAAACAGCTAACATTAGAGATGTTTGTGAAACTTAAATTTTAAAATTAAGATTCATTCAAGTCTAGAATCTCTGTGAGTGAGTTTTAATCCAAAATACAGTAAAACCACCTTTGCTATATTCAGAACTCCATTTCCTGCTGCATAGGAAATTTTTCTTCCTCTGAGACAACATGGTACATAAATCATAGTATTATGTGAGAAGAAGTAGTGTATGAATTTGGAGTTTGTGTAGTCTTTGTTTTGTTACCTATGATCTGAGGAATTTGAAGTTTGAATTAAAGAGGATGGTACGCGAGGAGAAAGGTTAGGTGTAAAAATTACAGCAGATAGCGGCATCCAACCGTTCTCGTGACCTTATTAACACCACCATCAATGAATTGCAATTAGACCAGTCACTCACTCTTTTTCCATTCAATACTCACTCCTTCTATTTATTGCAAACCCATTCATGCATCCACGAGTCTCTTGCCTCCCAATTTTTCCCATCTTTTCCAAATCAACACCACCAACAAAGGAAGAACCATTCCCATTTGAATTTGAATTTTCATTTCACCCATTATGAAGGTCCCAGATATGCATTCAATACAGGACCTAAACAACTGTTCTCTGCTTTTCCATAAAGATACATTCATGGCTTTATTAAAAGTTCACATTATTTCCCCCACGTCATCTTCTTCCCAACACTCTCCTCGGGGATAAGTCACACACACTTCCCTGCTTCCTAACAATTAATTGCTAACATTTTCTTGACCCAACATGTGAAAACATAGAGTGGATTTTCAGTGAGTAATTTTGGAATCAACTCAGAACGAAGGGTCAAATATTTTCAAAGAAATTATATAAATTATTTACAGTTGGCATGTGTACAAAAATCCAGTTCTGGGGGGCTTTTATGTTTGACCTTCCAATTGCTCATGTCATGTATCACTAAAAATGGTTAGTCTCCTTACATTAGAATTCAACAACAAAAAGCGGTTCTGGTCCGAAGGATTTATCACATTATTGCAAGAACATAACAGGTGGTAGTATGAATAAGAGGATAGGAGAAAATTTACAAAATATTACAAGACTGCAGTATCAAGTGAAAGCTGAAATGTAAGATATTTGACTGAGAAATCACCCAGGGAGAAAGCCAAAGAATCTGAATCTTTCTTCTACATTGTTGGACTAATAATCAATGGAACAGCAACAAACTCAAAGCAGAAATACTGTATTCGGATATCCAAACTCATTTCACTTTTTCCATTTTTCTTGCACCTTTCTACCACTAACATTCTATTTTAAACAAATTTAGATTCCAGAACTATAAGATGAAAGCAAAAAAATGGTTCTAAAATAAGGAGATAAACGATGACAGACACTAGAGATTGGAAGCGGAGTGAACGACCTTGTTCTGTCTTCCTCCGGTGAGCCAAAGCAAAGTCCTTCTAGCAAAAGATGGTGCCCTAGCTTGAGAAGAATCCATACTATAACAACTCTGGTTTTCCTCATCGAAATCGAATTCGCTTCCTCCTCCATTCTCCCACTTCCCAATATCCATCTCAGAAATGGTACTCCTTGTATCAAACTTGGAATTCTTTCCTTTCAAATCATCATCAGCACTACCCGAAGAAGCAACAGCACTAGACTTCGCCGGGAAGCGAAATGAAACAGCCCTTCTAGACGAATCCGCCACAGCATTTGGTTTATCCTTCTTCCCCCTGAGCCAAATCTTTGATATGGAAAAACTTTCCTTTCTGCCTCTTCCAATTGCAGCACTATTCCCATTATATGTTGTCCTTTCGGTTGCAGCCCCACTGCTAGCAACATCGTCCTCAACTATAGTTGCATCAAAGACTGCAAACTTGAAATCCCTTCTGGATTCACAGTCACATTCTGACATTGCAGGCCTGTGTCCTGGAGTCAAAGGCAAACCAGACTTCTTCTTACTCGATTGCTTCTTGATTGGGGTTCGTATGGGCACTTGGAGCGAGGAACTTTCGTCCATAACATAAGCAAATGACCCCATAGAAAAACACCTTCTAGAATCCACATTGTTGGTAGTACTACTCCCTTCCCCACCATCACCTCCACCATCCACACTTTTAAACTTTCCCAGCTTAACAGTAACCACTTTTTCCACACCATTTGGCACTGTTGGACCAGGAGCTTCACTTAATAACTCACCTGATTTCAAATCCACGCGGGTTGATCCAAATTCACTATCTCCATGGCATCCAAGACGAGAATTTGAAGTCATAACCGAACTAGACCTTCCGACACCGGCCTCTCTTTCGGGAACAATCTCCCTGGAACTCTCACTCCCAGATTCAAGGACAAGAACATAGGGAGAACAGGAGTTGCCTACAGAGAATTCAGGGAGTAAGCTGGCTCTACAAAGAGGACAAGTAGAGTGAGACAAGAGCCAGGTGTCAATACACTCCATGTGAAAAGCGTGGCTACATTTTGGAAGCAACCTGAGCTTGTCCTCAGGCTCAAACTCACACAAACAAACGGCACAGTCAAAGGGGTTCTTGAGTCCTATGATGGCCTTGTAGAGGAAGACAGGGAGGGTGTCAATGAATGACTGGTCGACCCCAGCATCATGCAGGTGGAAGAGTTGCTGCAATTGGCCTTGAAGGGCAGTGGCATTGTCTAAATCATCGGGCTCTCTGGTTTGGGGTCTCCACAGAAATCTAACCAGCAGGTGTAGCAGACCAGAAATGAAGAAAACAATAGCCAGAATTATAATGATCAAAAGGATGCTCGGACTAACCTTCAAGGCCCTATCGTTCAAACTGAAACTATCAGATCGAGCAGTGGGAGGAAAAGGTGGGTTTGGCTGTGAGAGAAAATATGGTGGCTGTTCTGGTTGAGACACAAAGGCGTCACCCCTACCCATTTTGTGGAGTCAGAGAAAACTCAAAAAAGGTTGCAACTTTTTTCAAGTGCAAATAGGATCGCACAGTTTTATGACACCATTTGGTGCCATGGATAAAGAGGATGTGTGGAGTACTGTTTTTCCGGTTGGATGAAAAAGAAAAGAAGTAGCAGGGAAAGACACCTTATAAGAACAGTGCTTTTGCTGGAGACAAATGTTTTGCTTACTTTTGTTTTGCTTTAGATTTGAGTTTGGAAGTCAAAAAAAAAGAGGTGGGAGCAGCAGTTCCACCCTTGAGCCGGGATTTTAAAGGGGTTCTCAACAAAGAATATCATAATGATTTGCAAGCCTTGATGAACAATTTTTGAATGATAATGACACACAAATCTGTCACCGTGTGAAATTTAATGAGATTAGGTTGGACCATTGAACAAAACTCACTTTCCTGCATAACTAGCGCTTCCTTCCTGTTCTAAGATTTTTAAATCAATGGATTCTCAAACTACTTGTAAAACAACAATTAATAAATTTTTACTATCATAACTAAAACTATTAAATGTATTGAATATTAATATTTAAAGAGTTAAAACATGATTATACATTTTAATTAATCATTTAACAGAGATGTTAACAAATAAATATGATTAATATATTTTTTTTTTCAAACAAAGTAAAACGCATCTTCTGCTAATAAAAAAAACACCAAGAAACACATCTATAGAACTTTAACCTGTGAACCGAAAATCTGCAATAGTAAACGCTACCTGCTAGTTGACTTATACGAGGAGCCTTACCCTGCATCAACCCCAATGCCCAATTAATGCCCCCAAATTAAGATACTACTACTAATTAAATTAATGGATGTCAGAAGAAAATAATACTTCTATTTATTTGCTTTGTTTTGGAAATGTGAACCGACTAATAATTTTTTTCTTATTTCTGATGTTTGTTACGACTGTTTCACATTCTTTTGGGTTCTTCTATTCCTTTTCCATTCTGAAATCCAAGGGGAAGTCAAAACAAAAGAAGATGAAGTAACGAAGCCTATTGAGTAGAGAGAGAAAGAGGCATGAGACATGTGGAAAGAAAGGTAGGAGACATAAGATATGGTAAAGTAAATAAAACAAATGAATAGATAATGGGAGAGCTTTCTGGAATCCATAATCTGGGAAAGTGTCCTCTTTATATTTTATGGTTTCAATTTGTCTTTATGGAGATTTCATTTCATACCCAGTTTCCCTGCTGCATAAAGCGGAACCACTGCTTCAACCAAATACTTCTGTTCCTAAAGCTTGTTCCTTTTTCACATTTATATTTTTCTTTTGAGAACACAGTATAAACCATTCAACCCCATATGAAAAAAATGAACACACTGCGTTTGGAGAACAGAAATGGGAGACACCACATGTAGTTTCCTTTCATATGTTTTTTTTCTTCCCTTTCTAATCTTAGTACTCTTTTTTGACGCTAGTTACAATTTTATAAAATCGCCACCTGCATTGGTCAAAGTTTACAGTAAAACTAATAAATAACCTATTAATACAGGAAGACAAGCATAGATGAAACCATTAATGACATTTTATTCACAAATAATTGATTTTTTTTTTATCAACTATTAACTTCTAGACGAAAACAATGGAACACTTCAATTCAATTCTCTTCTCTTTTCTCTTCCATCTCGTTTGCTATAAATGTATCATTTCAAGATTAAATTTTGTTTGATAAGTTATTTTATTTAAGTTATACTTTTTCTTTATCAAATATGATTTTTTAATTCAGTTTTATTTTTAATGAACTCGTTCTTAAAGTATGTTTTTTAAGTTAAGTTTCATTTTCAATAGCTTATATCGAGTTTCAGTACAGACAAAAAAAACTTTAAATGAGATTTAAGGAATATTTATGCCTCTGTATTATAATGTTTTGTAACTATCTATTCAAGGACGTGCTTGAATTTATAAAATTATAATAATAATAATTTATTTATTTTATCATAAACCAATTAATAAAATTCTCAATTCATTTACAGCCTTTTAATGTTCAATCATTTGTTCAAATACTGTTTATAACAAAATATTTCTCCATTATAATAAACATTTTATTCTCTTTATTATTACCAGAAACTATATTATATATAAAATCATAAATATATCTCACTATGTCTTTTTATATTTTTTAGTGTACAAGGTAAACAATTTACTAAGTACTTCTGTCAAACTGCAGCGAATATCAATTTATGGCTAAATTTATATCTGTATTTTAAAAAATATACTTTAATAAAGTTTTTTTTAATAAAATTTGACAAATTATTAATTTGAATAAAAAAGTATAACTTTATTATTTCATTTTAGTTAAAAAATAAAAGATTTATTTATTTTAATTTTATTCCTGAAAACTTTATTAAATTTGTCAAAACCTAATTTTCCTTGTACTTTTTAATTACTTTATTATTAATTTTTGTACTGTACTAAAAAACTAAACAAAATGTATTTAAGAACAAGTTAATATAATTATTTTTTCATATATAAACGAAATTCATAAGTATTAATTTTTTGAGGGTTAATTATGTTTTACGTCCCTCAAGTATTATGCGATTTTGTTTTTAGTCCCCAAACTAACGTTTGCTCCAATTTGGTTCCTCATGTTTTGAAACGATTGAAAATAGTCCTCCTTTTTGGACGTCATTAGTTTTGTTTGACACCTGGCAAACGGACTGCCATGTATTGATCCCGTTTTAAGCTGTGTAAGTGGACTTTGGTTATGCACGTGCTAATTAAAGAGAAGCTTTAATTAAGCTTTAATTAGGTAAAACGAAAATGTTATTTCTTCAGTGGAAGAGTTATTTTGTCTGAATTAAGTAGGCTGTGTTATTTAATTAAGTTGTCCGAATTAAAAGAGAAGGTCGCTGTTCAAATTAAAAAGAGAAGAAAGGTCATATCTTGAGTGGGAAAGTTATTTTGTCTGAACGAAAGCGTTGCACAGACCAATCCAGGGCTTGAGGGAAGGGATTAAACCAATACACAGCAATCGGGAGGTTGAGGATAGGGATTAAAGCATCGAAGAGTAGAATCGGGAGTAGAATCGGGAGGTTGATGTAAGGGATTCAAGTATTGAAGAATAGAATCGCGACCTAAGGTAAGTTCGTTCCTTCGTGTTTTTTTTGGATACTTGGTCTGGTTTGGTTGCTTTTGTTGGTTCGTGTATGGTTGTATTTGTTTAGTTTGTGTATTGATTGGAAATGTAGGGCTGGAAATGGGGTTTGCAGTTGCTTTTCATCATATGGGTCAGTTCGAAAGGAATAAGGGATTAAAATACGTTGGGGGTGAGATTCATGTAGTTAAAGGGATCGACCCCGATTTTTGGTCTTATTTTGAAGCATTGGGCATCATCGTCAAAGAGTTTAAATACGAGGGTGACGTTAAACTGTGGTGGAAGGGTTTAAAAGAGAAGCTATTAAACAATCTACAAATGATGAATGATGATAAGGAAGCAATGGCATTGGCTAACTTTGCAGAGGAGACTAAGGAAGAGGTTGATATATACGTTCAACATGTACCTAGTCAGCCTGAAGTCGTTCACTTTATTTGTGATGGTGTAGCAGAGGAGGTAGTGGCTGAAGAGAATGTTGTACACCAAGAGGAAGTACTGGTTGAAGAGAGTGTGGTAGGAGAAGAGGAAGAAGTGGCTGCAGCTAATGTGGTAATTGAAGAGGAGGGAGTGGGTGTAGATAATGTGGTTGTAGAAGAGGAACAAGTGGTTGCAGATAATGTGGTAGTTCAAGAGGAAGGAGTGGCTGTAGATAATGTGGCTCAACAGAATGTGGTAGCAGAAGAGGAAGTAGTGATGTAAATTATGAAGATGAAGAAGGTTTAGGTGGAGACAAATTAGATGACAGTGAAGAAGAGAGGGTGGCAGACGATGATGATGGGTTTGGGATGGATATTGATCCACCTGTGAGGAAGTTTGGGCCTATTTTGGATAGGTGGAAAGCATTCAAACGGAATTTAAGCAGAGTCAAAAGGAAAAGAGATATTGGTGAAGGGGAATTTGTGACAAATGAAGAAGTTGGAGTGCATGACATTAATGAGGACTACGATACAAATGAATTAGATTTTGATGTTGACAGTGATGAGGGTGTTGACACAGTTGGTCCCAAATTTTGTAAGATTAGACCTGAAGATATGAATAAAGACTTCAAATTTAAATTGGGAATGGAGTTTGGATCTTTGAAGGACTTTAAACAAGCTTTAATGGAGCATAGTGTTCTTAATGGAAAAGAAGTAAAGTTTGTTAAAAATGATCAGAAGCGAGTGAGGGCAATTTGCAAGAAGAAATGTGGTTTTCTAATCATGGCTAGCAGGGTTGGAGGGAGGGAAACCTACAGAGTCAAGACACTTATTGGGCGTCATAAATGTGGAAGGGTATTTGGAAATAAAAATGCAAATAAGGACTGGATTGCTCAGGTCCTTATAGACAGGTTTATGAATGTTGGTATTATGACTGTGGCTCAAATTATTGATGAGGTGAAGAAGACATATACTGTAGGTATAACACCATGGAGGGCTGGGAAAGCAAAACAGATTGCCATGGACTGTTTGGTTGGGGATGGTCAGCAACAATATGCTCGTTTATATGACTATGTGGCTGAATTATTGAGAGTGAAAGCTGGAACTTTCAAGATTAAGATAAATCACCCTCAACCAACTCTACCACCTAGGTTTGGCTGTTTTTACATGTGTTTAGATGGATGTAAGCAAGGGTTTTTGGCTGGATGCAGATCCTTTATAGGTGTGGATGGTTGCCACTTGAAGACAGCATATGGTGGTCAATTGTTGGTTGTAGTGGGTAGGGACCCGAATGATCAATATTATCCGCTGGCTTTTGCAGTAGTAGAAAACGAGTGCAAGGACACTTGGAGGTGGTTCTTGACATTGCTGTTAGAAGATATTGGGGACATTGGAAATCATAGATGGGTATTTATTTCAGATCAACAAAAGGTAACTATCATAGTGGAATGTAAACTCTGATTTAAATTAATCTGGAATGTCAAATTGATATCTAATTCTACCTCTGAATTAAATTTGTGCAGGGCCTAATGACGGTCTTTGAGGAAATCTTGAATGGAGTGGAGCATCGTTTCTATTTGGTGGTGGTGTTGTGATCAGGGACTTGATGATGGGAGCAGCAAAGGCAACATACTATGCAGGATGGGAAAAAAAGATGGGTGAGTTGAGAAACATCAACCCTGATGCTTTTAATTGGTTAGTTGCCATTCCTAGGGAGTCTTGGTGTAAACATGCATTCAGCATGTATCCAAGATGTGATGTCTTGATGAATAATCTGTCAGAGTCATTTAATAGTACTATTTTACTGGCTAGGGATAAACCTATAATTACTATGATGGAATGGATTAGATCATATATAATGAGTAGGTTTGCAACCCTTAGAGAGAAAGTGAATGCATATACAGGAACTGTGATGCCTAAACCACAGAAAAGGCTGGACAGGGAAATAGAAAAAAGTGGGAATTGGCTTCCTGTATGGGCAGGGGATTCTAAGTTTGAAGTGACGCAGGGGTTCACTATGGAAAAATTTGTTGTTGATTTAAGTAACCATAGCTGTAGTTGTTATTTTTGGGATTTAGTAGGTATACCTTGTAGGCATGCTGTGGCAGCCATTAATTACAAGGTTGAAAACCCATAGGATTATGTTCATGCTTATTACAAAAGGGATGCCTACCAGCCATTAATTACAAGGTTGAAAACCCAGAGGATTATGTTCATGCTTATTACAAAAGGGATGCCTACCAAGCTTCCTATGGCCCTCAAATTACCCCAATCAATGGACAACAACTTTGGCAAAAAACTAATCAACCTGAACTATTGCCACCCATTTACAAGACTCCACCTAGGAGACCAAAAAAGCTAAGAAGAAGGGAAGCTGATGAACATGTCAGCCATTCCAAACTATCAAAGAAGAATACCATCATCAAATGTAGCAAGTGTAAACAGTTAGGCCATAACATAAGAAGCTGTAGAAGGGGAATCAGAAACAGAAAGGTAAACGCACATTTGTACTATTTACAATTTCTTTCCTTCCTAAATACAACTTCTGAATCTTTAATTCATACCAAATTGGCAGGGACAGATGCATACAACTGGTAGTGCAGCAAGCAACACTGCATGAACATCAAACCTTAGCTCCACTAGTAGAACCAGGTCCACATCACGGGTTGTAGCAGCCACCAACCAAGGAGAAATACCTCGAACCACCATAAGGAGAAGAAGAATGGGAACACGAGTTTTAGGGTCTCAAGCAAGTACTGCAACTTCAGCACAACCCACGTGAATGTGAAAGAATCAAGTTTTTTTGTTGCCTTTTTTGTATGGTGGACCACTTTTCTGGAATACAGTGTATTATGGTAGTGGACCACTGTTTTAGAATATTGGGCATAGTGAAAGTTAACCACTTTTTGGATTGTAGAACTATTGGATTATTGTATTCACAATTAGGGACCACTTGTCTGCTACACTTAATTGACAGCTAGTGTTGGATTACGTTTTATTGTTTATGAATGAAAACAATTTAGCTCACTTTGTTTTATCAATAAATCATTATGTAAATATTTCATTGGCGTGAGTTTTGTTTCAATATGCTGAATCTGGTATTAAGCAAAATTTCCAAAATCTGAGATTAATGATAACAGTAATAATCACAGCTACAAGTTCCATTTTCATTGCAAATACTAAGACATAACAGTAACAAAAAGTTTGAAATTCCATTACAATTCCAATAATATCATTATCACAACTACAAAACACTTCCCACTACAGTAATCTCAAACATTACAATTAACTTTGAACAACAACATGAGCACCATTACAATTGTTGAGACCCACGATATCACAAATAAAAAAAACAGGAATGTCCCAATTTTTTTCTCTTGTTGCAATTTCATCTTCAACTTCTCATTTTTCTTCATCAAATCCAGCATATTTTTCTCCCTTTTCAAAGAAACTTCATCTTCTTCACATTTTTTCCCCATCAACGCTTTTTCCACCATTAGCTTCACTTTCAGTTTCTTTCCCTTGAAAATCAGATTTCTCGTCATCAACCCATTCAAAGTAATTACAATGTGAATTGGTCTGCGAAAGAAAAAGATGAAACCATTACAACAAATACAAAAGCAACATCCAATAAAAGTCACGGAATTTGAAACTTACAGCCCAATTTCGACATCTCCAAAATAATCTCCCTTTGTTTTTCACAGTAGATGCCTTTAGGAGCAACAGTCTTTCCCCACACCCACAGACTTTGGATGACATTTCTGAAGATGACGCACAACTTTGCAACATTTTTGAACCCGTATTTTGCGGTGTACATGGAAACCCTTTGCTACCACTCTTCATCAGTGAACAACGCAATAACTATGCCAAACTTTGCCTGCCCAGTGACGATATGCACCAATTCCTCACTTTCTCGAAGTCCCAATTCTCAAATTTCAATTTTAGAGTTTCAAACTCTCCCAACCCCTCTTTTATTTGGATGTCATTCTCTTTAATTAGCACGTGCAAAAACACAGTCCACTTACACATCTTAAAACGGGATCAATACGTGACAGTCTGTTTGCCAGGTGTCAAACAAAACTAACGACTTCCAAAAAGGAGGACTATTTTCAATAGTTTCAAAACATGAGAGACCAAATTGGAACAAACGTTAGTTGGGGGACTAAAAACAAAATCGCATAATACTTGAGGGACGAAAAACATAATTAACCCATTTCTTGAAGATTTTTGTTTTTGTACTGTATATCTAAACTTTTAACAATAACATATTTGCGATAAACAACTAGGCTTTTAAGATATTTTTAATATTTACAGATATAAAGCTACACTGCTAAAGAGTTAAAGATCTTTTGGTCATAATGAAAAGATTATATTTCCAGATCCATAATTATGCTTATTTATAGTTTAATTTTTCTTATTCCATTACCGTGAACCATACAATTAATGTTAGGTTTGGCTTAATCTGAATTAATTATCTTCCTTTGTTGTTGGACAAAGACTGAAACAGACAATGAAGAATAGTTTTTTAGACTATGACACATTTCAGCCTTACAGGGTTCCTAGATATATATAAGACAATCTAAGATTATGGTCACAGGTCACTTCAGATAGTTATTTTCACATTATTTATTATTACTATACACTCATAAGCTGAGTCATACAACACAGTATAGTACGTGCCTTTGTAAACACTAGTTGGCTCAACGCATTTGGTTGCATTTGGTTAATGACGTCCCAATTTGATGACGAAAATTTAAAATATAATTTACTGACACGTTACAGACCAGACCATCGCTTCAAACATGGAATTAACTATATCATTTATATCACCGTATGATGTTTTTTCAATATATACATGTTACTGATCCAACTGCTACAATATTTTCGGATAAAAAAATAAAAATGTTACAACTCGATAGAGTATGGTATCGGTGGAAGAAAAGATCGAAGTGATGATCATATAGATGAAAAAAAGCAGCAATATTTGGGTTGGAGACAGAAATGTAAGATCCAGGTATAAACTAATTTGGTGAAGTTTGCTCCTAATTATTAACTACTTCGTTGTCCCATGTGTGTATTTGTCAAATGTTAGGAGTTGCCACATGGAAAACCAAATTGGTCAAAAGAACCAAGACTGTGAAAACAAATGAACACTACCATGCACGAGCTCCAATGCATGCTTTGTAAAATATAATTATAATAATAAGAAAGCATGGTGATGATGGAAACGGTATTCATAATTCAAGTACGCGGTGGAAGGAGAAATGTATTTTTCTTCTGTTATTTTATCATAATAGATATTTTTAACAAAATAAAATTTTTTAGTTGGAGGAAATAAATAGTATGAGAATGATTAATGTTTTTGAAATTTGAAAATGATAATTGTTTAAGAAAATGAATATAGAGAAGATGAGGATAGTGTGTTTTGTAAAGTTGAAGAAGAAAGGTGGGCCTGAGCATGGGATTAGATAATGGGGAAATGAGACAAACAGATGCATCCAAGTTGTAGGGAAGTCAACTCCCTCCCATCACATCATTTCTTGTTTCTTTTGAAAATAGTAAAATAGATATACCTTTTAAAAAGGAAAGCAGAAGTAGTTACACAAAACTAAAAAAAGTAATTTATAATATATAATTATTTTTAACGTCAGTAATTTACATTTAATCTTTGTTTTTTTATAATTTAAAAAATAGATGCAAGACGGGACTGTGAAAAAAAAAATATACGTTAAAATGGAGTAACCGTTATAAATTGATATGGATTATTATTTATTATTTTATTTTTGAAAGGGATATAATAATCAAAGCAAGGAAAATGCTGTATAAAAAGTGTGGAGGGGAATAAAGTAGAGAGAGGGCATTTTTTTAAATTTACCATGATAAATTATATTAATTGTAGTGAATTTTATAATCTTAATTTTCAGCTAAAAATATGTTATAAAATTAGTTGTTAAAGTAATTAAATATATACATGAAATAAAAAGTTTATTTACTTTTAGTAAAATCTAAAATTAAAGTAAGAGTACAAATAATGTTAAAGAAGAAATTCTTAAAAAGGAGTAGCGCCAAATTCAAAGAGTTAATAATAATAATAAAAAAAAATCTATGAAGAATATATACTTTAATGTTAGCGAAACGATTTTATTTGTTATTCAAATGCTCTCAAATGTTTTTTTTATCCTTTAAATAAAGCTAATATTTTCTAAAGTTATTTCTCTTCTCCCTTTCTGTATATACCATTAATTAATTTTAATCAATTAATTTATTATTTAAAATAACATTTTCCCTTTATTTTTAGTTATTTTTCTTTAAATAAACAAGCACACTTTTTACTTTACTGTATTGTATCTTCCCTTTTTTTTCCTTTTCTCTTTTTTTATCCGTGTTGTACAGAGGCTAAAATATCAACAATTAATATTAATTATTCTCTACCCTTTTGTTATCATAACAATATAAGATTTTCGTGAGATTTTTTTTTTCTCTAAAACTTGAGAGTATACTTTAAAAAGATAAAACATGTTATTCATTCATATACATATATGTTTGTGTGTGGTCGTATATTTAACAAAAGATTTAAGTTGTTTAAATTTAATAATTTTATTTAGTGAGTTTGGTGTAAATTCATAAACATGAAAATAAATATGCACGTGTATATGGTTCTAAAACAGAAACCATTGGAACTCACAAAAAGTTTGTAGGCAGAAACAGGCTTGGGTGTTATGTTCTTAAAACTCCTCATATTTGGATTTTCATTCTTATTTTTCAAGGGTAACCCACTCTCTGTTGGGTTATCATTGCGAATCATTAAATTTTCATATAATTTTAACTCAGACACTAAGGCCTAGGTAACGGGCCCAATTAATTTGTGCTTGATTTTCAAAATCCCCTTCTTGTTCTTGTTCAAAATACCATGAATGCCAATCTCACACTTTTTTTCTTTTGCCGGTTAATATCATCTGTCATATGATAGTTTAAGTTTAGTGGAAATTTTTAAAATATAGATTAACAATAAAATTTAAAACCGTACAAAGGCCCGTTCATATTTAATTCAGATAAATTAAAAAAAAATGTAAATTAAAAATTATCAAAATTGTAAAGCATGTTTATTTTAGTCTAAGCAATATTTTTTAGAAAGTTTAAATTTCGCATGCATCCATTTTTAGTGAACAATGAGCAAAAATATTATATGGATGTAAAGAAAGTGTTCTTTAAACTATATCTATGTACAAGACTAAAGTCTACCACCACAACTATAATTTTATTACCTATATCAATCATATATGTAAAAATAAAAAATAAAAAAATAGACTCATAAACATGTGTGTGTAGAGATGGCAAATAAACTCGTCCCCGTGGGTATTGTCTGAACCCATCCCCGTTTTGACGGGGAATCCCGGCATTAACTGGGTATGGGTATGGGTATGGGTATGGGGAATCCCCGACTTTTTCAGTTGGGTATGGGGATGGGTATGGGAATGTACATATACCCGTCATAATACATGTCCCCGCCATATCTTCATTCTCGTTTAAATTATTAAAATATTCACAATTAATCAAGTAATCCCTATATATATATATATATATATATATATATATATATTTTTTTTTTTTTTTTTTTTTTTTTTTTTTTTTTTTT
>Ga0214544_1005056_pt1 | contig 25915 bp, 16 predicted proteins | sample CNSS3metaG_FD_160074 | JGI IMG/M metagenome (GOLD analysis project Ga0214544, IMG submission 160074) | Root nodule microbial communities from cowpea collected in UCLA plant growth center, Los Angeles, California, USA - CNSS3 | ecosystem: Host-associated > Plants > Roots > Nodule | place: USA... | reverse complement strand
TATATATATATATATATATAGTTTACAGTGTATATGCATTGTAAATTTAAAATATTTTTGCATAAACATCAATTAAGAATTCACTCAATGTCCATACATTAATGAAAAATATAATATGAAAATAGTGCATTAATTCTAACAATACCCAAATTTAATGCATGAATGACTTCAGGTGCAAAGGTGTTCCCAGGACCTGTCCATCTTAATCACAACCTATGAAGGAACCCATAACCACCCACTTCCGGTCTCAGCCACAGCCATGGCTTCAACAACTTCTGCTGCAGCTTCCATGCTATTGTCAGGTTCTTCAACATCTTCAAGCCACATCTCTGCATCTTTTGGAAATGGTCTAAGTTTCAGTGACCAGTTTAATGAATCAAGACCCAAACAAATGTTCTCACCACCAAGCCATGCCTCACCACATATGTTCTCAACAATCACTCTAGACCTTACTTCTTCAGCTCCTTCCTCCTCATCAACTCAATTCCACCGTGGCTTAACTTCAACCGTGGCTCCAATTTCAAACCCAAGATCCTCACCCAGTCTCAGCTTTTGTTCACCGGAGCATAACTTCATACCATCCATTTGGGGTAAGGGGTTCCATGATAATGCCACAACCACGACACCAATTGACAAAATCCCCACAAGGCCAATTATGCAGCCAAATAATTTCCAACAACATTTCTACCAACAATGCACAACAAACCAACAAACTCCCTCCCGAGAAGCTTTGGCAGAAACAATAACCAAAGCAATCAGCACAGACCCGAGTTTTCGTTCAGTCATAGCTGCTGCGGTTTCATCGATAGTGGAATCAAACAGTGGTAAACAAGAGGTAACAGAGAATGTTCTTGGTTCAGGGTTGAACTTAAAACTTGGGGAGCATCTTCAACTGGCTTCACCTAGTCCCTTAACTGGCTACTTCAAAAGTTTGGCCTCTAAAAGTTCCGAGGCTGGAAACTTCATTCTTCTCCAACCACCATTGCCATTTTCTTTCTCCAAGAATGTCACAAATCAGATCAACCGCTACGTTCCAGAAATGAACACGCATCACTAGCCTCTCTTTCAAGGTTCAAGATCCTATTCTTTCACGTCAAAATAGGACCCCACTAACTAGGGATTAAGTTTAGAACAAAAAAGAACGCGTAGAAATGAATGTTGTTGTCTCCCTACAATCTAGTTATTCCATGCCATTTCGTCAATATATGTTTGTCTTATCAAAAACAAATTTTCGTGCCATTTTTGTAATACTCATCAGCAACTGCTCAAGCAACCTATTACAGAAACTAGTACACCATATCTTGTGTTTGTGACATTAATCTATCAGTAACCAATAATTCAATACTTAAGGCTAAATATGCAATTTGTTTTCGTTAGTTCTGCAATGTTAGGCACATCAGTTACAAGAATTAGATTGACTGGTCAAATAAAGCTAACGAGCTGGAATGCAACTATGAAGAGGCGTTGACAAATCCTAAATAGATAAATGTTCATTTTTCAATGTTATGATTTTATTCATTTAATGAATTCTGCGTTGAAATTATATCTCTTATGAATCAAACAAAGCTTGATCCATTAAGTCGATAATTCTCAGCACAACGTGATAATCAGTACATGACACCAGATTATAGAAAAAAAGTATCTCCAAAATAACAAACACACGAAAATCACAATATGGAATGGTAGGTTTAGCTAAGTCGAAACCTTTCAACAAATTTGACAACAAGAAACAAGGAGATGGAGGATCGGGCGGCACAGAGGGAGACAACAACCTGATTTTAAACCTTTGAATTGTCTAATCTACTTTCGCACTCGATGCTCTACTTTATTTTCATAATTTTATTTTGCTATAATGCTTTATCAGATGGGATTTTTTTTCTTTTTTTTTATCAAAGTATGCAATACTCATTTTTTCAAATTTACATGTGAGGAACAACAACCACTACAAGAATTCCATTACCATCAATTTTAGCAGACAAAAAGTTATTACTCTATTAGTTAGGAATTATCAATTTAGATAAAATTTATAAAAAAATTATTAATTATTAAAATAATCATTATTATTAATAAAAAAAATTATGATTATCTTTAAATTCATCGCTAAAATTTAATTACATAATTTTTGACTATTAAAAGAATTAATTCATAAATTAATCACTAAACATATCAAGATTTAGATTATTAAAGGAATTAATTTCTAAATTAGTCTTAGTGACTAATTTGGTAAATAATTAATTTTTTTATACATAAATATTGATTATTTTAATAATAATTTTTTTATTGTATAAATTGGTATCTAAATTAGTTATTATAATAATTATTAATTTTTTGTTATTAAAATTAATTATTATTTAAAAGTTTTCTTGTAATAAACAATAATAATCATAATCATAAAAAAAAACACCAACATTTTTATTGTGAAAAACACTAAAATTTACATGTATAAAGTAGTCGATTAATTTTCTCAACATCAAATTTAGATACAAAAATTATCTTTAACCAACTAATAATAATATTCTTAAATATAAAGAACAAGAAAAAGAACTTCAAATAGAATAACAATGTGAAACTTTTCTTCAAACACAAATATCAACTTAACTATCTTAACGGTCAAAATAAAGCCATAGACACAAAAATTTGTTGTGAACATTTTAGTTTGATTTAACAATAAACAAAACAAGAATCATAATTTTATTAAGATGACCAAGTGAATATATCTGAATTAATTTTTTATCTGATTTATCTTTTCTAAAGTCTACAAATTTTGCACTCTATTTTGACTGTTGACTTAAAAGGGCATCTATGCTAAGTAATAAGAAATGAATTTAACTAATTTAAACTTTTTAAACATTCAACTAACAATATGAATGAAGAAACAAGTGATACATGAAACATTTAAATGGATAATATATTCACCGATCCATATAATTAATTACGTTTGTTGACTTTTGTAAGGAGAGATGTTTCACTCTTATACGCCAAGATATTAAAGAACTTAAAAGGTTCTCTTGAAACTTTGGTCTTTCTCATTTTTTTATTCATCTTTGGGTTTAATGAGCATGTCACCGTTACAAAGCTTTATACGTGAAGCAAAAGGAAACATCGGTGTACTTTTCAACTCAAAACATTGTCAATTTGAATTTTGGTCATCTATCTTGTTACTGTAACTTACACTAATTAAATCAAATTTCATAAATTACGATTTCCTTACAAATAAAGAGCAACATATCATCTTTTTATTCTGTATAATTAAAAAAAAAAAGTCAATCGCTAAAAAAATTAATTATAAAGTAGGAAGCACAACGTTTTCTATAATTTATTTTTCGGTCTTTTTCCCAAAATGGTGCAATTTTTTTTCCAATTTCCTAAAATGGTGCAGTTTTTTTTTAATTCCCGGCAGAGGTAAGTCGTGAGAAAATAGCACGACTTCATCTTGAAGAAGTCGTGCCAAAATAAGGCGATTTTAATTAAAATAAGCTGAAGTCGTGTCAACATGGAGAGACTTATGTGTTATGAAGAAGTCGTGTCATATTCAGACGACTTTAATTAACATTTTAAGCAAAGTTGTGCCAATATGGAAAGACTTCAGTATTAAATTGTTAATGAAGAAGTCGTCCCATATTGGAGAGACTTCAGTGTTGTATTGATAATGAAGAAGTCGTACCATATTGGAACGACTTTAGTTCGAATAAAAATTAAATATTTTTTAGTCATATTAATTAGTTAAATAATAATGCATATAAGTAATTAAAAATTTCATGATGATTTTGGTTTCTTATAATAGGACATGAAAGTTATCTATGAGAGCATGTGTCACAAGGAGGTCTTCTTCGGTGTCGTCTAGGTCTAGGTTGTTGGGAATAGTCCAAGTGTGAGTCAAAAAGTCCCACATTGGATAGAAAAGACAAAGTTAAACACTATATAAGAATAAAGACCCATAACAACACTGCCTTAAGGTTTTGGTGTAAAAGTGGTGTCTAAGGTCTTATATGTGTAAGACTAATGTCATATAACCATATAGAACCACAATCTCTCAATGACCATAACTATGCCATAACCATGACTAATCATAACCATATATGAAAATATATATAACCTATATGAAATATATATAAACCTATCAGTGGTATCAGAGTCGATGGTTCGTTCGGAGTGACTGACCGCATAAGGGGTCACTCATACACACCTGAAGGGAAATATATGAAAAAAAAGAAAAAAAAACAAGGGACTCACCCTTGAGGGGAGATGTTGGGAATAGTCCAAGTGTGAGTCAAAAAGTCCCACATTGGATATAAAAGACAAAGTTAAACACTATATAAGAATAAAGACCCATAACAACATTGCCTTAAGGTTTTGGTGTAAAAGTGGTGTCTAAGGTCTTATATGTGTAAGACTAATGTCATATAACCATATAGAACCACAATCTCTCAATGACCATAACTATGCCATGACCATGACCATAACCCATATATGAAAAATATATATAAACCTATCATAGGTGAAGATAATGATGATGACGATCCAGTTCAAAGCCCTCAATTAAGACCTAGACGACACCGAATAAGACCTCCTTGTGACACAAACTCTCATAAATAACTTTCATGCCCTATTATAAGAAACCAAAATCATCATAAAATTTTTAATTACTTATATGCATTATTATTTAACTAATTAACATGACTAAAAAATATTTAATTTTTATTCGAACTAAAGTCGTTCCAATATGGTACGACTTCTTCATTATCAATACAACACTGAAGTCTCTCCAATATGGGACGACTTCTTCATTAACAATTTAATATTGAAGTCTTTCCATATTGGCACGACTTTGCTTTAAATATTAATTAAAGTCGTTTGAATATGGCACGACTTCTTCATAACACAGAAGTCTTTCCATGTTGGCACGATTTCAGCTTATTTTAATCAAATTCGCCTTAATTTGGCACGACTTCATCCTAAAGAAGTCGTGCCATTTTTTCACGACTTACCTCTATCGGGAATTTAAAAAAAAACTGCACCATTTTAAGAAATTGGAAAAAAAATTGCACCAGTTTGGGAAAAAAACCTTATTTTTCTTTATTTCAGTATCTCATTCACAATTTAATATTTATCTTTCTCTTCTTATCTCTTTTCCAATAATAGATAAATGATATCATTATTTTATCAGGCATTAAACTCAAAGTCAACGAACTTTAGATCAGCATTTCGTCATGCACACTTTGTGCCATTCTTTTGTTTTCCATATAATTGAGTCTCTTTCTACTAATTTTTTCCCAACATATCTTGCCAATTGACACTGCCTAAATACAGCATGCATTCAGTTCTTTTTTCACTGTTGGTTTGTGCTTATGCAGTAGCAGTTTTTGCAGCAACTTCAGATGTATAACACACTTTACCACTATCGTTAATGTCTATAATATGTAGCACTTGCATATATAGCTTTAAGGATTACTCATGAATTCTGATTATTGGTTTCTTGATTTTAGTGGGAAGGACAAGAATCACAAGACTGGTTAAACCATGGTGGAGATTTGTTGAACAGGAGATATGCTTACAAAGAGCGTAAGATCAGTCCAGAAACAGCACCGAACCTACGTTTGAAGTGGAAATTCTATGCAGGCAAAGATATTACTGCAACACCAGCCATATATGACGGCACCCTTTATTTTCCAAGCTGGAATGGTAACATCTACGCAGTTAAAGAAGGCGATGGATCTCTTGTTTGGAAGCAGAACTTGCAGATTCTGACAGGTCTAAAAGCAACGGGCTTGATTCAGAATGTAAATTGGACAGTGTCAAGGTCAACTCCCACTGTTGCTGGGGATTTATTGATTGTTGGAATCTATGGCCCTGCCGTTGTTATTGGTGTCAGAAGAACAAATGGTGAACTTGTGTGGAAGACCACTTTGGATAATCATCCTGCAGCACTCATCACCATGTCTGGGACATTTTACAACGGGTCAGTCTACTACTTCACATCTTTTCGCGTTCTTGATTTCAATGTTAAAATCTTCAAAAAGTGTACTTTAAGTCTAATTTAATCTTACTGATCTGTAAAATAAAGTTTGCATCTTATTAACTATGAAATTGTTTTATCTCTGGTTGATGGAAGACTCACTATACAAACTTCTACTGAATTTTTTCAGCAGGCCTCTGAATTACTTGTTTTGACTTTTCCATTTTGTTCTGAACTCTCCACAGGAGTTACTATGTTGGAACATCTTCACTTGAAGAAGGCGCAACCATTGAACAATGCTGTGTATTTCGTGGAAGTTTTACAAAACTTGATGTTCAATCTGGTGCCATCTTGTGGAAGACCTATGTGTTACCAGATAACAATAACACTAGAGGAAATTATGCAGGCGCTGCCATTTGGGGAAGCAGCCCCTCCATTGATGTTTATAGAAACCATGTCTATATTGCTACCGGAAACCTCTATTCTGCCCCATCACACATACTTCAATGTCAAGAAAGACAACAGAATCAAACTAAGCCTACTCAACCAGATGAGTGTGTTGAGCCAGAAAATCACTCCAATTCAATCTTGGCCCTTGATTTGAACTCTGGCAACATTACATGGTTCCGCCAATTAGGAGGCTATGATGTGTGGTTTTTTGCATGCACCAATGCTTCAACTCCTAATTGTCCTCCTTCAGGTCCTACCCCAGATGCTGATTTTGGAGAGGCACCAATGATGCTGACAGCATATGTAAATGGTTCCAAAAAAGATATGGTTGTTGCTGTTCAGAAAAGTGGCTTTGCTTGGGCTTTAGATCGCAACAATGGCAGTCTCATTTGGTTTACGGTACACAGTTGTTAATTTCCATCAATATAAAAGTTATTTGATATTAATTTATTAAATTTTCACTTTTAATGAAAGCTTATACATACTCTACAGTAGTAGGAAAATCTTCAATCAAAACAAATGTGATACATAAGTTTACAACAATATATGAAACTTGTAATAAAATTTATTAAGGTTATAAGATCGAAATCCATAACTAGGAAAAGTTCACAGAATTTCTTCAAAAACCAATTCCTGTGATTTAAAAGTGATTTAGTTTGTCTCTAACTCATTATGAATTGCATTTAACTCATACTTTATTAAACCTATGGATATTCCCAAAGTTTCGGTTTGTATCACTTCTTGTACCTTTTGTTATATCTTTTTAGCTGGTAAAAAAAAAAAAAAAAAAAAAAAAAACTCATTGTGCAGGAAGCTGGACCCGGTGGGTTTGCAGGAGGTGGAACATGGGGTGCAGCAACCGATGAAAGGAGAGTTTACACCAATATTGCAAACTCTGAGGCCAAAAATTTTACTCTTGCACCATTAAATATAACTACAACCACTGGTGGGTGGGTGGCAATGGATTCAAACAAAGGTAAAATTCTATGGTCTACCGCAAACCCTAGTAATAGCACTGCTAATGGTCCTGTTAGTGTTGCAAATGAGGTTGTCTTTGCTGGATCAACTGATAGAATGGGATCCATTTATGCAATTAACGCAAAGAGTGGGAAGATTTTGTGGTCCTACAAAACAGGAGCCAGTGTCTATGGAGGCATGTCAATTGACAACGGTTGCATATATGTGGGTCATGGATATAATGTAGGTCTAGGGTTTGCCACAAACTTAACTGGGGGAACTTCACTCTTTGCCTTCTGTGTCTGAAGTGATTAATGTTATTGTTAGTATTGTAATGGATGAATAAAACAGTATATCTCTGTACCAAAAATTATTGTTTTGTTATTAATTTTTTTTTTGTTACATCATTTAAGAAAGTATTATAAATATTTATTTGATTGACTTTGAACATCTGAAGTTATTCTTAAAGATGTAATATTCGCTTCTAGTGCCTCATTCAAATTTAAGTTTAGATATTTTAGTCCCCTGTTCTGTAAATAGACCAATTGCAGTTCGACCTCTGTTAAGGGATGTTAGGTAATTAAAAGTTCACATTATCAACGGAGTTGTTAATTTGCCTAAATTGTATTATGTATCATAATTTCAGGCTAAGATGGAGCAGATACTTTAATTATATGCAGCCCTTTTGTTTCTTTCTGCATTTCAGATTTGATCTAAATGTTTTATGGATTCTAATCCGAGTTATGTTTTGCTTAGCAGTAGAGTTGTGATGACATGTATATAAAAGGTTCCGACTTCCAATTATTTAGAAAAATAATACTTTGAATTATTTAGGAGACTTTAACTTGGAATTCAAACCAAGAAAACATTCAATTTTGAGCAAGAGAACAAAATTAACTATGTATAAATGAAAGTTTAAAACTATGCTAAATATAGAGAGGAAAACATATGCTATAGTTTTCGTTTTATTAATAATCCATTTATGATTATCACATTTTTTAAAAGAGGTAACTTTTAACAGCTTTTTGCCAAAAGCTAAAAGAACTGTTATTTCTTAACACAGAAGGCAAAGAGAGAGTTTCCTTGTGGTAAGTTCAAGTTAAACCCATAAGCAGCACTGTATCCATGGCCCACATAGATGCACCCTTTGTTGATTGACATGCCTCCATAGACACTGGCTCCAGTTTTATAGGACCATAAAATTTTCCCACTCTTTGCATCAATTGCATATATGTATCCCATTCTATCAGCTGATCCAACAAAGAGAACACCATTTGCAACACTAACAGGACCATAAGCAGTGCTGTTAGCAGGGTTTGCTGTTGACCACAGAACTCTACCATTGTTAGCATCCATTGCCACCCACCCACCCGCAGTTGTAATCTTGTTTGAGGGTCTGAGCGTGAAATTTTGGGCATCAGAATTCACAATGTTCGTGTAAACCCTCTTTTCATCAGTTGCTGCACCCCATGATCCACCTCCTGCCAACCCATATGGCCCAGCTTCCTACAAAAGAAAAATAGAGAACAAAATGAATGAACTTTTCAACTGATATAGAGATGTCCACCAACTGTTCGATGAAAAGGATGGGGCAGAAGAAAATAGAAAACTATCATACTATAAATTATGTATTACCGTATACCAAACGAGGTCACCATTATTGCGATCCAAAGCCCATGCAATGCCACTTTTCTGGACTGCAACAACAATATCTCTTTTGTTCCGATTTATATCTACGGTCAACATCATAGGTGCCTCACCAAAATCAACATCTGGTTTGTCTGCTTGAGGGGGACAATCAGGAGCAGGTGTGGGAGAATCGCTACATACTAAGAGAGACACATCGTAGCCTCCAGCCTGGTAGTACCATTTGATCTTCCCAGAATCCAAATCAAGGGCTAGGATTGAGTTGGAGTGGTTGTCTGGTTCCACACACTCGTCTGGTTGAGTACGCTGAGTTCGATTAATTTGTCTCTCTCGACACTGGCGTATTCGTAATGGGGCAGCATAGAGGTTCCCTGTGGCCATATAGACATGGTTTCTTTTCTCATCAATGGAAGGACTACTTCCCCAAATAGCAGCTCCTGCATATCCTCCTTTTGTGTTATTGTTATCTGGTATCGTATAAGTCCTCCACACGATGTCACCGGATTCAGGATCAAGTTTCACAAAGCTTCCACGAAACGTGCAGCACTCATCAAGTTCCACAAGTGACTCCAGGGAAGATGTTCCAACATAGTAACCTCTGTGGAGGGTTGAGCATAAATAAGTTTTATAACATGAGTTTTTCCATTAAGAAAATAAGGCAAATAGATCTGCAAATAATGACCTTTTGTAATATGTTCCTGACATGGTGATGAGTGCTTTAGGATGGTAATCCAAAATGGTCTTCCACACAAGCTTACCTGTTGCTCTTTTGACAGCAATAACAGCAGCAGGGCCATACATTCCCATAATCAGCAAATCACCAACCACTGTAGGAGTTGACCGTGACACTGTCCAATTTACGTTATTAACAAGGCCTTCAGATGCTTTCAGACCTGTCAATTTGTCCAAGTTCTGCTTCCAAACAAGCGATCCATCAGCTTCTTTAACTGCATAGATGTTACCATTCCAGCTTGGAAAATAAAGGGTACGATCATATATGGCTGGTGTTGCAGTGATGTCTCTGCCAGTATAGAACTTCCACTTCATACGTAGGTCTGGTGCAGTTTTCGGACTGATCTTACGCTCCTTGGAAGCATATCTTCGGTTGAACAAATCTCCACCATGGTTTAACCAGCCTTGTGATTCGTGCCTTGCTACCTAAAACCAAAGCAAAAATTCATGAGTAATCTTTAAAACGATATGACATCGAACGATATAATGAGGGTTACTATATATCATACGTCAGAGTTTGCTGCAAAGACCACTACTGCATGGATACATAATAACATTAGACAAAGATCCAAGTGCATGCTGTACTTGGGTAGTGGCATGATTGAACCTGAAGATGGTGTGTCAGTTTTCAAGATATATGTTTGAGAAACTTGTTTTGAAGAGACTTGCCAATATATGGAAAAAAAAAGTGGCCTAATTTGGTGCATTATTTTTAGTGTGAAAGTAAAGTCTTTTATGTTAATGTTATCTAATAAATGATAGTATATAACAAAAGGTGACTTAGTATATTAAGAGATTAATGAAATTAAAATATATAAAGTATTTAAATAGAAAACTTTTGTCCATGATGCATCTAATCTAGTGTATTTATCAATTATTAAAAAAAAATAACACTTTGATAAGATTATACGAATCATATAATTATATGGATAAACGGCAATCGATTGATTGTCAAATTTCAAACTCCATAGATTAATATCTCATTAGCATTTCGTTAAACAAAATCAATTCAGCGTAATTTATTTCATATTAATTTTATAATTTATTAAAAAATTCTACAATTTATACCATACACAAAAAAAAAAAATTTATTTATTTTTTATTTCAAAAATATCTTTAAAAGGTCAATTCATGCCTAACTCAAGGTAAATTATAATAATGAGCGTGTTACTTGATGATATATATGCAAAGATTGATGTGAGTACATATACATGCCTAACTTGGTGAAGGTCAATACTGACATTAATGTATGTTTGACACCTTGTTGGGATTTGCCGTCTACATGATTCTGTAAGAAATAAATTAGTATAATTTCACATTTGAATTATAAAGAAGGGTTGAAAACGACAAAGATTAACACTAAAAAATCATGTTCTTTACATGTATTTGTGACTACAATGCATACAAATAACAAATTTTGTGAGAAAAATATAAAAAATGTAATTTTATATATATATATATATATATATATATATATATATATATATATATATGCTAAGATTGATGTGAGAAGTATGGAAGGTTTTTGAATAAATATGCATGCCTAACTTGCTGAAAGTCAATACTAAGATTAATGTTTGGCTCCTTGTTGGGATTTGTGGTTTACATGATCTCATGAAAAATAAATTACTATAATTTCACATTTGAATTATGAAGAAGTGTTGAAAATGATAAAGATTCACACTAAAAAATCATGTTGTTTACAAGTATTTCCGACTACAATTCATTATAAATAACAAATTTTGTGACAATGTAATGTAATGAATGAGCAATGAGTAAATATCTGACAAAATCACCTAAACAAACATATGTTATATCTAATTTGTCAAAAAATTATATGTTGTAAAAATATTAAGAAAATATGTAAAAAAAATAGTGACGAACTTAGTGATAAAAACCACAAGTCTCGATAATAATATTATAAAAGTTGTTACAAAATACTTGTTGCATAAACTTTTCATTTTTCTTCAAGAAATCAAAATATAATTTCTTAATATTATAATTTATAATAAACTGATATTGAAATTTTTGGGTAACATACCTGTATCCGACACTATTCATGTTACTACTAAAAAAATTCATATTTTCTGCTAATTTTGTTTTAATTTTTTTTTATAGAAATAACTTATAAATTTTTTTATGAAAAAAATTTTGCAGGAAATTATTACCAATTTTTATGCAAAATATTTTGTAAAACACTTTTTGCAATAAATTTTGTAGGAACTACTTAAGAATTTTATAATTTTGTGGGAAATAATTATTCACACAGGAGTTACCTGCCAATTTAGATCCTTAGAAAAAATTGCAGAAAAAAGTCTTTTCATGCAATTTTTTTTAACAAATTTGTAAGAAAATTTTTATGTAATATGAGAATTTTTAGTAGAATACTTTAGGATACTTTACAATACTAATTATTAATAAAGTATCTAATTGATAAAGTAATAGTACTTTTATAATGACAATAATTTCTAGTTTTTATGTTGACAACTTTAATACATATGGTTTTAATTTGGATTTACAAAATAACAATAATATATTTATCATGTTTTTAGGAATTATTGTACATTTTTCAATATGTATATATAATGTATCATATATTATTTTCAAAATAAATATATCGGTGTATACGTGTCGCATTCAATACATATATCGTATATGTGCATCATAGGTTGTAATTTATCACTTAAAGAAAAATATATGATATTCTAACTCTAAGTGTCATTATTAAAAAATCTCATATTTTTTGTTAATTTTGTTTTGAATTTTTTTTTGTAGAAAATTATAAATTTTGTTATGAAAAAAATTTTGTAGGAAATTATTTTCAAATTTTTTGCAAAATGTTTTATAGTAAATGCTTTTCACAACCAATTTTGTTAGAAATACTTATGAATTTTATAATTTTATAGGAAATAATTATCCACAAAAGAATTACCTGTCAATTAAAATTCTTAAAAAAATAGCAGAAAATTTTTTTTCTTAAAATTTTTTTTAACAAATTTACAAGAAAAATTTAATGTAATAATATAGTTTTTAATAGAGTGTGTTTAAATTTTAGTCTTATATATCTCACTTTAAATGATAATGCTTAAAAAAGATAGAAAGAAAGTTTTAAGTGGTAGTTGAATAAATTTAAAATTTTATGAATCTTAGTTTGAATATTCATACTTAAACAAGAACCTTAAAATAATATATTACGTCAGGCATAATCGATATAATATATTTCGTTTTTTTTTAATTTACATAAGTTATATATTACATTTTAAAACATACTACCGATATAATTGTTTTAAATATAATCGTTTTTTATTTACATTGTTTTCTTCGTAATGAACCTAATATCTCCTTGTTATATCTTAATTTTGCATTAGTGTCATCATTATTCATACATTTTTTTATCAACAACAAAAAATAAATTAATAAAAGAGCATAACAAAGCAATCATACTTCAACTCTTTGAAAAAACCTATAGACAGTTAACAAAAAGTACAAAGAACTACAGGTGAGGTGTGTGCAACTAAAAAAGTATGAGAAAAAAAATTTAGGTCATAAGAGAGCTATAGAGTAAGAACACTAACTAAACCTGAGAGCATAATATACGTTTCAAAACTATTTTTTTTTATCCATTTTTAATTTATTATTATAATTATTATTAAATCATCACATCATTAAAAAAAATTAAAATAGATAATTTAACGATGAATAAAATAATAAATTAAAAATAAGTAAAAAAAAAAGAGTTAAAATATTATTATCATATATAATTTTACCCAATTAATTATGCAAGTTGACTTTCTATGATTGAGCAGCCTTTACACAAACTAAGTGGTCACAGTTTCTGGAACAGACGAATTGTTCATTCTTTTCCTAAACATCATCAGTAGCATAAAAATTCCTTTGAATGCAACTTAATCCTAAACATCAATTTAATTAATTCCAGTGTCACGTTAATTATTTAGTTTCACTGTAATACCTCCAAATAAGCAGGTTCAGATAATTAATCGTTTTCATTCATAAAGTCATAAAAATATTGTGATAGCCGGCATTACGCAACATTTGCGTCAATACAAATCTTTGTTCACATACCACGAACTTTCTCTCCTTTAGAGTCTCACATTCCTTTCCATTATTCATTGTATTAATATTCATTGTTTATTCACTCACTTAAAACTTCTCCTACACATTTCTACCAAAATTTCACTATGTTTGTAACCTCCTATGAGTTATTTTAATAGAAATATGTTTGTTACCCACATTTATACAGCACTATTTTAAATTTTAATTAAATATTTATTCAAGAAAAAATCATAATAAAGAAAATATGACATGAAATAACAATTACACATAATTTAAGTTTTATAATAATTATAATATTTATTATTTTTTTGAAAATGTTAAATGAAAAAATATCTGAGAGATTTGAATGAACTTAGTAGATATTGAATGAATTTAATTATTAAAAGAGTTAATGAAAAATTGTGTAAGAAAAAAATAATTATTTAAATAAGAAACAGAATTAAAAAATCCTAGACAAAAGTGAAAATTAATATTTTTTGTTATTTAATAGTTTAAGAGTTTAACAATTTTATTCAATCAATATTAAGGTTACTTACTTTCTTAAAATACGATACCTCGTTGAAAAAGTTAACATAAAAAAAGTGTAATTAAAGTTATAATGAAAAAAAAAATCTTGAAAATCAAATAAATGTTATGTTTAATAAGTGACATGAATAATTGAGAAAAAAAATGTATATAAGAAATAATTCTTCAAATAAAATAAAACAAATTATCAAAGAAAATGATGAAAATCAATTTCTAAAATTATTTAATTAATTAAAAATGTTTTAATAATTTTAAATGTAAATAAGTAGATGAGAGGATAAGTATATATTTCTCTATATTCTCATTTTTATATCTAACTTAAAATGCTAGATACCCATAGTCAATAATTCTTCCTGAAAATTAGGAAAGGCCAAACAATGTCTATAAAAATAAACTTTTAATACTATTTCATGTCAAGTGGTTAAAAGTTGACTATGATAAGTTGTTTAAACTTTATTTCTTTATTTAGTACAACAAACTTCGAGTTTTATACCTTACGCTGACTTCACTGCAAATATCACCATGTAAAGTATGAAGTTTGCATTATAGCGTGAAAAGAAAAAAAAATGCATATGACAATAAGCACTCTTAAATTAGCGGAAAAAAATGAATGAATTAGAGACCAATAATAAATATATTTCAAGCAATTTTAAACAAATAAAGTATTTTACTGTCCTCAATGTTGTACTGATTAAACATAATTTTTTCTTATCAAAAAAAAAAAAACGATATATAAATAAGGAACAGTAGGAGTGTTACCATTCATTCATATTAATTCAAACCAAACATTATACATAAATTATTATATAACAATTACTCATCCAAAATACGAAAATAATAACTATACTCCAGAACTCAAACGTTAACGCTATTATTTCTCCAAATATTTCATGTAATCTTTAAAGAAGTGTTTAAAAGGATAGTTATTTTAAACAAAATGACTTTAAACGATCAATATATACAAGTATTGATCTAGAAGAAGGTTTCAGCAACTTTTTTTCTGAAAAATGTAATTTCACTCAATAATATAATATATATATATATATATATATATATATATATATATATATATATATATATTTAAAAAAATAAAATTTTATATTTAATATTATGTTATATATTTTATAAAAAAAAAATCATTGAATCGGTTTTTTTTATTAAGGATAAGTTAGACAACCAAACCAATGCCTATACACAACCATAATACCTCTCAAAATGAACTCCGCCACATTGACATGGTAAACCAAAACAAAAATATTGTCCTTGACATATCATAATAAAATAGGCATATTATAATGATATTGTTCCTTTTACACCACTAAATTTATCAGTAATTAACTTTGACCGGATAGAAAATGATTGATTGAAACAAAACTTACGTTATGAGAAAGCTATGTAATTTTATTGGAAAGCATAAAGCAGCTACACTGATAAAACTAATTGTAGGCACCGCACAAAATTACATAAAATTGTAAGGACCATTCAATTAGAGTCACAAGTTGAAAGGATATTTACTGACAGTTCCTTCTTGAGTGGGTTGTCTAAAAAAAATTAATATTATAATGTTTTGTAAAGCCTATAAAAGGCTAATCTTATACCAAGAGTAATGCATCAATTTTAGATTGAAATATATTGAGTAGAAACACTCTCTTCCTCTCTTGTTTCCGTTGTACGTGTATGAGTGTTATTTGATAAAATTATGTCCCACTGATATCAAATTGGTATTAGAGCTGGTTAGATCCAGCATTTGTTTTGTGAGTTTGTGAGAGAGTTAGTGAAAATTTTAGAAAAAAATATTGAGTGTGTGAGGAACAAAAGAGTTCTCACTTTATCAAAATTTTGAGTCTATTTGAGAAAGAAAGATGGCCACAAACTACATTATTGTTTGGTCCGGTCCTAAATTAGATGGGAAACTAGATTACAATTATTGGGCATTGTTGATGTCCACCCATTTGAAAGCTCACAATATTTGGAGCTTTATTAAACCAGGCATATAATAAGGAGTTGATGATGCAACTCAAAGGAAGGACCAGTTGGCGCTATCACAAATTCACCAAGGTGTAGATTATTCAATTTTTGGCAAAATAGCAAATGCCAAAACAGCCAAAGAAGCGTGGGACATTTTGAAGCTATCATACAAGGAGTAGAGAAAGCTCAGAAATCCAAATTGCAATCCATGCATCGAGAATATGAAAGATATGAGATGTCCTGTTCATAAACCGTGAAACAATAATTTTCACGGGTAACAAATCTTGTCAATAAGATGAGGGTGTATGGACAAGACATCCCTGAAAGCAAGGTGGTAGAGAAAATTCTACGCACAATGCCGATGAAATTTGATCATGTGGTGACTATAATAATTGAGTCCCACAACACAAACATCATGACGGTTGCAGAATTGCAAGGTAGCATTGAAAGCCATGTGAGCAGAATCTTGGAGAAAACATGAAAAAGCAAATGAAGAAGCCATGAAAAGTTAGGTGAATTTTACCAACATAGTAGAATCCAGCCAAAGTAAAGATGGTGGAGGTCGTGAAGATGGAAATATAAATTTTAGAGGTAGAGGCCGTGGTAGCTTCAGAGGAAGAGGTCGTTGTAATTTCAACCAACAATGGAGAGACAACAATTTTAGGCCACCTAATCAAGGAAGAGGTGGACACAATGTCAGATCTACTAACCATGGAAGAGGAAGAGGCAACTTCACCTACCAGGAGAGGACAAATTTCAATTGCTACCACTGTGGAAAGTTCGGACACAGAGCTACAAATTGTAGATTTAAACAACATGCAAATATAGCAGAAAATCAATATCAACATATGATAACGTTGTTTTCTACCGTTTATTGATGTTAAATTTTGTGAATAAAATCAACTCCTACATAACTTTTATCTTGTTTAATTCTCTAGTTTATGTTGTTTTTGCATTGTTTCGTATTTTAGTTGTTTTATGCTTTTTTACTTCTAATCTCTATCATGAGTATGTGAAATAAAACAATAGGAAGCAATTCTGGTGGAGAAAAACAAGTTGAAACTAAAGGAAGCATGATTGGACATGAAAGATTGACTTTTACACAAATAATCATGTCGAGGGGCATTGAGATCAAGTCCAACACTGCAAACATGGAGAAAAGACTCACCTATATGTATATACTGCCTTAGACCACCCTTGGAAGGCAAAAAAAGAGCATTGGACGCCAAGGTCACTCGCTAGGCGATCTGGTGGCTCGCTAGGCGAGAATGACAGACCAGAACTGCAATATTTGAGTCGTTGGGCGAAAATATGGTTCGTCCAGCGAGTCACATGTTTGAGAACGTCGATTTTAGGCCTCGTTGGGCGAGAATGAAGCCACTAGGTGAGAATATCAACCCCAATACGCGAATATGGTTATTTAATCATGTTTTTACGAGAGTATTAGGGGATTCCTCATTTTTCACGAATAGAAACACCTTGAGTGCTTGGGAGAGACTCTTGGAGGCTATTAGGGGTGTTGGGAAACTCTCCCTTCTCCTTCTTGGGTTTCCTTCTTCATCCATGGAGGTTTTACCCCTTTTGGGTTGGAGAGGATGATGGGCTGCGAAATTGAAGGCGGGGATGCGAATGGGAGGCACAATTGAACCATGAGCAGTATTCAAGAACCTTGGGAGAGGGATTGTTTCTACTTTATGGTTCCAATTTCTTTCCTATTCTTAAATTTTGTAAAACCCTAGGTTCTCCACCATGGAGAGCAATTTCTATTTGTTGAGATTAGATGTAAAACATTGAATTCTTGTGTAAAATTGTGTTGTTGATTTATATGCTTTTCCAATTCATGTTAGTATTTGATTTCCATGCTTAATGCTTGTTGTGGTTTAATCACCCATGGCTTGTTTGTGGTTCTTGAGGTGTTGGGAAACATCTTTAGAATCTAGATTTGAAATTAAATACCTAATGGATGCTTGTATCTAGGAATAGAACTTGGTTCATTAGTAATCTTAGATTCTTGAAACTAATGCATGATTTCACTTGTTGAGGATTCAAGGAATTGAAACTTGATGAGTGATCATAGGCTCAAAGGCTCTAAGAATAAGATTTGAGTATTCTTGTGAATTGATTTTAACATGAATATGGAATTGGGATAATTTAGAATGCATGAGAATGAAATGGTTGAAGTCTAATCTTGACAAATTGTAAATATACTATGTTAATTTCTTATTGCACACCAACTATTTCATAAAATACAAAAAAAGTTTCTTAGTATTTTTGTGAACTTTGTGTCTAATTAAATCGTGAATTGCAAGAGTTGACATGTGTTGCACAAGTCCCTTGGGAGAGAACGATAAAATACTTATTACTTGCTATGTGCGACCGGTGCACTTGCCGTGTTGGTTTTTCACTAACAAGTTTTTGCATACTGGTGAGAGTTCTGATAATCCACAAACCTTACTCCTCGCAACAAACAATTTTTTAGGCGATGGAGATATTTGGAACCTAGATACTATCTGCAGCAACCACATGTGTGGGAAAAAGGAGTTATTTTTCTCACTAGATGAAATGGTAAAATCTAGCGTGAAATTCGGAAATAACTCAACATTTCGATTTTGGGAAAAGGCCGAGTTGCAATCAAATTGAAGAGCGATTCTCAAAATTTCATCTTTGATGTTTTCTATGCTCTTGGTCTTCATCATAACCTGTTGAGCATGGGACAATTATCAGAGAAAGGCTACAACATGCAGATTCATGATGGCTATTGTATGTTGATTGACAAAAATAGGAGATTCATTACCAAGGTAAAAATGACTCCTAATCGCCTATTCCCTTTAAAAGTTCAACATGATAAAATTCCTTGCTTGAGTTCCATTATACAAAATGATGATTGGCTGTGGCACATGCGCTTTGGACATTACCACTTTTCTGGATTAAATTTTTTATCTAAAAAGGAGTATGTATCTGGTTTGCCTGCTATAAACATTCCTGAAGGTATATGTGAGACTTCTGAAATTGGAAAGAAACACAGAGAATCTTTTCCAACTGGAAAATCCTGGAGAGCAAGAAAGCCATTGGAGATTGTGCATTCATATTTATGCATGGTTGAGATACCAACACATGGCGATAGCAGGTATTTCATTACTTTTATTGATGACTTTAGCAGAAAAGCTTGGGTGTATTTATTGAAACAAAAATCAGAAGTTTGTGATGCCTTTAAGTCATTTAAGGCATTTGTGGAGAAACAAAGTGGCTGCAAGATTAAAGCATTGAGGACAGATAGAGGCCAAGAATACCTTGCTTGTGCAGATTTCTTTGACCACCATGGAATTCAACATCAAATGATAACAAGATACACTCCTCAACAAAATGGAGTAGTAGAAAGGAAGAACAGAACAATCATGGATATGGTGAGATGCATGCTAAAGGCGAAACAAATGCCTAGAGAATTTTGGACAGAAGTAGTTTCTACTGTTGTGTATATTTTGAACAGGTGTCCAACAAAGAGTGTTTGTGATAAAACACCAGAAGAAGCTTAGAGTGGAAGGAAGCCCTCAATCCGGCATCTCAAAGTTTTTGGGTGTATAGCATATGCCCATGTACTAGATCAACTCAAAAAAAAGCTTGATGACAAAGGAGAGAAGTGCATCTTCATTGGTTACAACATTAACTCAAAGGCGTACAAGCTTTACAATGCAGTGACAAAGAAGGTAATTATCAGCAGAGATGTGACCTTTGATGAAGAAAGAATGTGGGATTGGTCTTCTAAAGAACAAAAAGAACATGCAGTAAATCCAGAAAATTATGAAGAGGAGAACATACATGTAGATCCAACACCTAATGATCCAGAAACATCAAGCAGACCATAGAGCAACGGAGACTACCAATCAGATTGGAGGATTATGTTGTGGGTAATGACAATGACCCATTTGATGAAGAAATTATCAATTTTGCCTTATTTGCAAATTGTGAGCCTGTAACATTTGAAGAAGCTTCAAATAATCAACATTGGAGAAAAGCAATGGATGAAGAAATTCATGCCATTATGAAGAATCAAACATGGGAGCTGACAAACTTACCAGTAGACAAAAGGCCAATTGGAGTAAAATGGGTGTACAAAACTAAGTACAAGTCCAATGGAGAAATTGATCGTTTCAAAGCAAGGTTGGTAGCAAAAGGGTACAAACAAAAGCCAGGTATTGATTATTTTGAGGTATTTGCTCCTGTAGCAAGATTATATACAATTTGTATGCTTATCTCTCTATCAGCTCAAAATAATTGGAAAATTCATCAAATGGATGTTAAATCTGCCTTTTTGAATGACACTTTGGAAGAAGAAGTATATGTTGAGCAGCCTGCAGGATATGAAGTTGAAGGAAAAGAAGATAAAGTTTACAGATTGAAGAAGACATTTTATGGCTTGAAGTAGGCACCCATGGCATGGTATAAGAAGATTGATTCTTACTTTGTGCATAATGGTTTTCAGAGATGCCCGTTTGAACATACTTTGTATATCAGATCAGTTGACTCTGACAATATTCTTATTGTGTGCCTCTATGTTGATGATCTAATTTTTACTATCAATAATTCAAAGATGATTGCAGAATTCAGGGAGGCCATGGTTAAATGTTTTGAGATGACAGATTTGGGCCTAATGTCATATTTTCTTGGCATTGAGGTCATTCAGCAAGATGATGGAATTTTTATATCTCAAAAGAAGTATGCTGCTGACGTTTTAAAAAAATTCAAGATGGAGAATTCAAAGTCAATCTCAATACCTGTTGAAGAGAAGTTGAAGCTGAAAAAGGATAGTGATGAAAAAAGAATTGATTCAACATATTACAAGAGCTTGATTGGAAGCCTCATATATTTGATTGCTACTATACCAGATATTGTCTTTGGAGTAGGATTGCTGAGCAGATTCATGGAAGAACCACATGCATGTCCTTTACAAGGAGCAAAGAGAATTCTCAGATATATCAAAGGTACTCTGACCGAGGGAATTTTTTATGCTAACACTAAAGTTGTGAAGCTTGTTGGACATACAGATAGTGATTGGGCAGGAGATGTTGAAACAAGAAAAAGCACGTCAGGATATACATTTCATCTAGGAACAGGAGCAATATCGTGGTCCTCAAAGAAACAACCTGTCGTCGCTCTTTCAACAGTCGCATGGCAACAGCTAGTTGTGCAACCCAGACAGTATGATTAAGAATAATGCTTGAAGTGATGCATCAGAAGCAAGATACTCCCACAGTGGTATTTTGTGATAACAAGTCAGCAATTGCATTGTGCAAAAATCCAGTATTTCATGGACGATCCAAGCACATAGATATTTGGTTTCATAAAATCTGAGAACTGGTAGCTGAGAAAGAAGTAGCAATCGAATATTGTCCAACTAAAGAACAAGTTGCAAATATTTTTACACTGAAAGCTGAGTTATTTTATAAGTTAAAAAGAATGCTTGGAATGATACAAGCTTGATTTAAGGGAGGCAATGTCAGTAATTAAATCAAGCTGCAGAAGTTGAAAACTTTGACCGGATAGAAAATGATTGATTGGACCAAAACTTACCTTATGAGAAAGCTTTGTAACTTTATTGGAAAGCATAAAGGCAGCTACACTGGTAAAGCTAATTGTAGGCATCGCACAAAATTGCACAAAATTATAAACACCATTCAATTAGAGTCACAAGTTGAAAGGATATTTACTGACAATTTCTTCTTGAGTGGGTTGTCTAAAAAAAATTAATATTATAATATTTTGTAAAGCCTATAAAAGGCTAATCTTGTACCAAGAGTAATGCATCAATTTTAGATTGAAATATATTGAGTAGAAACACTCTCTTCCTCTCTTGTTTCGCTGTACCTGTATGAGTGTTATTTGATAAAATTATGTCCCACTGATATCAAAATTTATATGCATATTTCATATTTTATATTTTATTTTTAAATTTATTTTTCTTCATAAATATAAAAGTTAACTTAACTAAAATACTCTAAAACTGAATTATATGCGTATAATGTGTAAAAAAAACATTTTTCGAATAAAATAACGACTACACGTTCATACATTTCATACATAGTATAAATGATATATATATCCAAACACCCTAGGAAAGTCCTGAAGGTTACAATTACACACTTCCAACTTCATAACATCATGGCACAGTTCGAGAAAATCACATGTTTTACAATTTGCATGCTTGTAATATGCCTACTAACAAGTTCATCATCGGAAGCTTCTGATGTAAGAGCTACCATGCTAACTTTAATTTGTTTCCTACAATTGATTTTGATCTACTTAAGCTGAACTTACTATATATGGTTGAGTGGTTTTAGGAGACATTCAGAGCAACAGAAAAGACAGAAAACTGGTTGAACCATGGTGGGGGTATATACAACAGAAGATATGCGAGCATGGAGAAAAAGATCAGCGTTGAAACTGTTTCGAACTTAAGTTTGAAGTGGAAGTTCGAAGCGGGCAAAGACATAACTGCAACTCCAGCCATTTTTTATGGCGTACTCTACTTTCCGTCGTGGAATGGTAACATTTATGCGGTGAGAACAGAAGATGGATCTCTGATGTGGAAGCAGAACTTGCAGAATCTATGGTGTGGAAGTAGAGTTGTGATGACATGTATATAAAATGTTCCGACTTCCAATTATTTAGAAAAAAGATTCAATTTTGAGCAAGAGAACAAAATTAACTATGTATAAATGAGTGTTTAAAAACTACGCTCAATATAGAGAGGAAAACATATGCTATAGTTTTCGTTTTATTAATAATCCATTTATGATTATCACATTTTTTAAAAGAGATAACTTTTAGCAGCTTTTTGCCAAAAGCTAAAAGAACTGTTAATCCTTAACACAGAAGGCAAAGAGAGAGTTTCCTTGTGTTAATTTCTTGTTAAACCCATAACCAGCATTGAATCCATGGCCCACATAGATGCACCCTTTGTTGATTGACATGCCTCCATAGACACTGGCTCCAGTTTTATAGGACCATAAAATTTTCCCACTCTTTGCATCCATTGCATATATGTATCCCATTTTATCAGCTGATCCAGCAAAGAGAACACCATTTGCAACACTAACAGGACCATCAGCAGTGCTGTTAGCAGGGTTTGCTGTTGACCACAGAACTCTACCATTGTTAGCATCCATTGCCACCCACCCACCCGCAGTTGTAATCTTGTTTGAGGGTTTGAGCGTGAAATTTTGGGCATCAGAATTCACAATGTTCGTGTAAACCCTCTTTTCATCAGTTGCTGCACCCCATGATCCACCTCCTGCCGACCCATATGGCCCAGCTTCCTACAAAAGAAAAATAGAGAACAAAATGAATAAACTTTTCAACTGATATAGAGATGTCCACCAACTGTTCGATGAAAAGGGTGGGGAGAAGAAAATAGAAAACTATCATACTATAAATTATGTATTACCGTATACCAAACGACGTCACCATTATTTCGATCCAAAGCCCAAGCAATGCCACTTTGCTGGACTGCAACAACAATATCTCTTTTGTTCCCATTTATATCTACGGTCAACATCATAGGTGCCTCACCAAAATCAGCATCTGGTTTGTCTGCTAGAGGGGGACAATCAGGAGCAGGTGTGGGAGAATCGCTACATACTAAGAGAGACACATCTAGCCTCCGGCCTGGTAGTACCATTTGATCTTCCCAGAATCCAAATCAAGGGCTAAGATTGAGTTGGAGTGGTTGTCTGGTTCAACACACTCGTCTGGTTGAGTAGGTTGAGTTCGATTAATTTGTCTCTCTCGACACTGGCGTATTCGTAATGGGGCAGCATAGAGGTTCCCTGTGGCCATATAGACATGGTTTCTTTTCTCATCAATGGAAGGACTACTTCCCCAAACAGCAGCTCCTGCATATCCTCCTTTTGTGTTATTGTTATCTGGTATCGTATAAGTCCTCCACGTGATGTCACCGGATTCAGGATCAAGTTTCACAAATCTTCCACGAAACGTGCAGCACTCATCACGTTTCACAAGTGACTCCAGGGAAGATGTTCCAACATAGTAACCTCTGTGGAGGGTTGAGCATAAATAAGTTTTATAACATGAGTTTTTCCATTAAGAAAATAAGGCAAATAGATCTGCAAATAATGACCTTTTGTAATATGTTCCTGACATGGTGATGAGTGCTTTAGGATGGTAATCCAAAATGGTCTTCCACACAAGCTTACCTGTTGCTCTTTTGACAGCAATAACAGCAGCAGGGCCATACATTCCCATAATCAGCAAATCACCAACCACTGTAGGAGTTGACCGTGACACTGTCCAATTTACGTTATTAACAAGGCCTTCAGATGCTTTCAGACCTGTCAATTTGTCCAAGTTCTGCTTCCAAACAAGCGATCCATCAGCTTCTTTAACTGCATAGATGTTACCATTCCAGCTTGGAAAATAAAGGGTACGATCATATATGGCTGGTGTTGCAGTGATGTCTCTGCCAGTATAGAACTTCCACTTCATACGTAGGTCTGGTGCAGTTTTCGGACTGATCTTACGCTCCTTGGAAGCATATCTTCGGTTGAACAAATCTCCACCATGGTTTAACCAGCCTTGTGATTCGTGCCTTGCTACCTAAAACCAAAGCAAAAATTCATGAGTAATCTTTAAAACTATATGTACTCGAACGATATAATGAGGGTTACTATATATCATACGTCAGAGTTTGCTGCAAAGACCATTACTGCATGGATACATAATAACATTAGACAAAGATCCAAGTGCATGCTGTACTTGGGTAGTGGCATGATTGAACCTGAAGATGGTGTGTCAGTTTTCAAGATATATGTTTGAGAAACTTGTTTTGAAGAGACTTTATATGGAAAAAAAAAGTGGCCTAATTTGGTGCGTTATTTTTAGTGTGAAAGTAAAGTCTTACGTTAATGTTATCTAATAAATGATAGTATACAACAAAAGGTGACTTAGTATATTAAGAGATTAATGAAATTAAAATATATAAAAGTATTTAAATAGAAAACTTTTGTCCATGATACATCTAATCTAGTGTATTTATCAATTATTAAAAAAACAATAACTCTTTGATAAGATTATACGAATCATATAATTATATGGATAAACGGCTATCGATTGATTGTCAAATTTCAAACTCCGTAGAATAATATCTCATTAGCATTTCATTAAACAAAATCAATTCAACGTAATTTATTTCATATTAATTTTAATTTATTAAAAAATTCTACAATTTATGCCATACAAAAAAAGAAAGTTAAAATCTGTTTTTTTATTTCAAAAATATCTTTAAAAAGTCAATTCATACCTAACTCAATTAAGGTCGATTATAATCATATGACTCTGATGATATATGATAAAAACTTGTATGACATAATTTGATAACTTTTATAAGAATAAAATAATATTAAAAAAAATTAAGTTTTATATTTTAAAAAAGTAAATAATTGTGGGAAATAATATCAAATAATAGTAAAATAAAATATGGTATCGGTGTTTATTATATATATATATATATATATATATATATATATATATATATATATATATATATATATATATATATATATATATATATATATATATATATACATATATATA
>Ga0214544_1005054_pt1 | contig 25926 bp, 11 predicted proteins | sample CNSS3metaG_FD_160074 | JGI IMG/M metagenome (GOLD analysis project Ga0214544, IMG submission 160074) | Root nodule microbial communities from cowpea collected in UCLA plant growth center, Los Angeles, California, USA - CNSS3 | ecosystem: Host-associated > Plants > Roots > Nodule | place: USA... | reverse complement strand
AGCACAATGATTTCATGATGGTATATGAAACAAACCATAGTAGCAATATCGTCTAATCATACAAAATTACGAGAAAAGTTGCGAATATATTTGGTTAAGGCCTATAATGCAACATGTGCAAGAAACTCGTGACTATCCCAACAAAGATGGAATCAACAACCATATATGAAGATAATAGTGTATTGTTCAATTGAAAAGATGATATAGACATACAAAAATTCATTCATCTGAAAATATGACAAGTCTATTTGGAAAGTTTTTGCCAAGAAGAACTTTTGAGCAAATGACTCACAAATTCGGACTCCATCACCTTAATGATGCAAGTTTACATGAGGGGGAGAAATAGAATATGTGATGAACAATATTGTATTAAAGAATACAGAATGTTGTACTCTTTTTCCTTCACTAGGTTTTTTTTTATCCCAAATCCCAAAGGGTTTTTCCTAGTAAGGTTTTAACGAGGCACATTCTTTATCAATGGACACTCAAGGGGGAGTGTTATGAATTAATGATTATCCATTGATTTGATACATTTACTCGTATGATTAATTACTCTTTATGGTGAATATTTTAATTAACTAAGTTGATTTGTTTCATTTATGGATTACATATTGTATCGATAAATAGGACTCTTCCTATCAACAATAATAGACAGATGAGTTACTCCCTATTCTCTCATTCTCTATTCTCTCTTGTTTCTTCTCTTCTCTATTATCTATCATTATTCTCTATGTTATTCACTTTATTTCATAACAGTTTGTACATAAAAAACAAATTGAATGAAAAAGACGGATGAAAGAAAATAAGTGTAAAATAAAATAAAACTTACCAATTTTTATTAAATAAATTAGAGAAAAATATATAAAAATAGAGTTAAAGAGATGGGCAAAAAATATGAAAATAATATTATATATAAGAAGATTATAAATTATTTTTCTTCTATTTTGACACCAATCAACCTCCTTACATTAATTTCACCATGTCTTATTCTCTCAACTAATACCATGAATGCTTGTTGACCAAAGCCATCTTTGACTCTCCCTTTTCTTTTTCAACACCGTCACAATTGAAATTTGACACTTGAAAAGTTAAATTTCATTATCGAAACACGAAATCCAATTTTTAGAATCTCTAAGAGAAAAGTTTGTTGGAAATGGTTGGGAGATCTGTAATGTTTATTAATTAGGGATATGAACAATTTCTAATATGTAAGGATAAACTTTACCTTCACAAAGCTTTGTGAAATTAAGTTAAATTTAAATTTGATTATCTTAATGTGATATTAGAATAATTAAGAGTCTATCTTAATTCTGTGTTAAATTTTTCTGTCTCAATAATTGTGAAAGGCAGAGACCATGCAGCCTTGTGCAAGCAAAGAAGCTATGAAAGAGATGGAGTCAAACACTTCATGTAATCTATGCTTTTGTAATAATTTTATAATAGGCTTAATATGGACACTAGCAATCATTCACCAGTTACAAATCCACAAATAGAAGGTGAAAATTAACACAGTTTTTCACACTTAAACAATGGAAAAACTTGCTAATCATCCCCTCTCGTTTCTAACTGTCCCCAAGACACAAAACACACAGACATATTCAATATAAAAGAAATTGAAGATCTATGTGGATATGTAGAACAGAACAAACTGATATTATGGCTGAACATGCATTCCCTCACTTTTTAAGATGAGGAAAACAAGCATAGAGATCAGATTTGGGGTGTTTGGCTTCAGCATGCTCCTTGCACTTCACTTCTGATGTGGTGCACATAAATGTTTGCATGCAAACCTTACACTGCAATCACCAATTACAACATTATAGTCACTACAAAATGCAATAAGAAAGAAAGAGCTCACCCTTATAGCAGAACCAAAACCAAATAATCAATCTATTAAAATATCACCATCTTTGTTTTAACTTACCTAAAAAAAAGTAAAATCTTATGTGGATATACTTGTCCAAAATAACTTGGAGAAGAAGCAAACAATGAAAATTGAAATAAAATTGCAAAATAAACTAAATTTTAGCTTATGCATGAGTTTTCAGGAAAAAAAAATTAACAAATCTAAAGCTAATTTTAGTTCAAAAAAGAAACTTATTTCATTTTTGTCTGATTTATTTTCCTATCTTATTAATACTTATGAATAAAGTTATCCAAAGACGGTCAAATACATCTTAACTTCTTATTGAAAAGTTTTACCGTCTATGTGACGAAACAGAACGTCTTTGGTGAATTTCCAAAAATATCAATAGCTAAATAATTAATTAAATATTGGGATGAAATATCACAAAATGACTCTGTTGGAAAGTTGCTCTCATGAAGGGAAGGAATTCTACCTTCCAATTACAAGCCATCCTATTACATAGCCATCTAATTTTACAATCTTTGAGGGGTTGTAATGTCAGACAAAGAACAAAACAGAGGAATAAATTTTTACCTGAATGTTCATGGCTTTCTTGTTTGAATCCAACTGGCTTCCTGCAAAGGATCATTAAAATCAACAACTACATCAGATCGAACACATATAGCCCCAATTATTTTCAAGAGAAATAATTTTTGTAAAACAATTCTAATTTACTCCTAAAACGTACGAAATTCGAAAAGTAAAAGGAGAAAGATTACCCTTGGCTGCAGCCTTCTGCTTCTCGAGGTTCTTCTCGCGAGCCATTCTAGACTTTTGGCCATTGCCTCCTCCCATGACCAAGACGAGAGACTCAAAACACAAACCCTAACTTTTCTTACAGAGGATTTGGGTGCTGAGTCTGGGCGCAAGACAGAATGGGTGGGTTACTATATTTTTATATGAGAATGAGAAAGTGATTCTCACACGCAATTTTTAGGTTCATTAAATTCGCGTTTGGATTATATTGGACTTTCTTTTATATTGTACGTGGTCACAACCGACAATTATGTAAGAATCCAAACATGTACTAATTGTTAAATTTAGTGCGCTTTCAGAGTAGTAGTATTTTCCACACCACTTGGTGTTCCAAAATGAGGAAAGATTGGAAGCAGATAAAGCAATTCTATTTTTAAACATTATAAAAATATGTTGATTAAATTATTGATCTAGTGAATTAATTATGCTGTTAATTTTTATCAATATTCATGTATTATAATAAGATAAATCATCACAATAATGTTATTAGAATAAAAATATTATTAATACTTATTTCTTATTTTACTTTTATTTATATCACTCAGTCTAAATAATTTCAGTTTTCTTTTTTTTTTCTTCTTTCCTTTTTCACTGTTGTACTTTTTTTCTCCCAATTTAAATAAAGTTTAAGATTAACAACATCTCCAGCTTATAATAATTACCTATAAATAAAAGTATTATTATAACTTTTATAAAAGAATATTTAATTTAAGAATAATTATTTATACATTGAAAACAATCGTCAACTTTTTTAGTGTAAAATAATATGTATGGAAACTTACCGTAAAATAGGAATCTTATTTTTAAATCATTTTTATAAATAATTTTATTAGAGATGATTTAAAATTCCATAATTGGAGGAATATTTATAGGAGAATTGTTTTCACAAACAATAAGAGTTTCTAAACAGGGTTAAATATATTTTTTAATTCTTGAATTTTTAGTGAAAACTGAAATTAGTTTTTTTTTAAAACTAAATTAGTTTAGTTTTTTAAATTTTATAAATTATGAATTTAGTCTTTTTAACCAAATTTTATTAAATTTATTTGACGTTTCAGACATATTTTATTATAATATTTTAGTTTGTATACATTGTTTGACACATGTTCACTTTAATTTTAGCTTGAGAAATACATTTAAAACGTTAAATAAATTTAATAAAATTTGATTAAAATGACTAAATTCATATATTTACATAATTGAGAGACTAAATTGGTTCAAGGTTTTAAAGATAGACTAATTCTAATTTTCATTAAAAATTAAAACATAAAAATCATATTTAACCCAAATTGAAATAAAAGTGAAAATTACAAATGTGATATAATTATTCCACAGGTACATGAACAAAGTTAGAGTTTTTATTTAAATTCTGAATTAAATATGTATGAAATCTAAATCTTTAAAATATGATGTAATTAAAACTATTCTAAGAATACCACTTATATAAAATTTTCTAGTGAGATATATCTTACTCTAAGGACGTGTTCTTTACGGTGGATTTCCTATTCACGACGAACATGAAGCGCTGATTCGCGATTATTTTTCTCGTTCGTTTTCAATGATTTGAGAGGGGGAGACGGAATTTGCGACATGCATGACTTTTCTAATCTTTGCATCAATGATGAGATTTGGAAGTGAAAACGTTGCAATGATCAATCTACCCTTATTCAAATCAAAGCCTTCATATCCCGTTCATGGTGGTCAAGGAACAAATCCATGGTTGAGCTTTGACCAGTGTGGAATTTGGTTCTAGGTTGGTGGAACAAATTTTATTATTTCACAAGTGGATTGGTGGAACCTATTCTCTTTTTATTGGATTCAATTCCAAATTCTACTTACGGTTGCGAATGTTTTTTTTTTAATTAAAATATTACATTTTCTAAATCAAATATATTTGAATTTTTTTTCAATTAATAAATATTTTTATTTATGATAATAATATGTAAAAAATTAATTACAACTTATCTAAATATCATTTTATTAGACTTTGGTTTAAATACTTTTTTGGTCCTCATTTTCGTAGTGTTTGTTGCGGATGGTTCTCATTTTGACATAATGTTTAAAATGGTCCTCATTTTTTACAGAATGTTTAAAATGGTCCTCATTTTCGCAATTCATGTTTTATTTGGTCCTTTTCTGTAGCGCCGTTTAAATCATTAACGGAGCATTGTACAGGTGACACAGTTTGTATTAGGTTGTGTTACGTGTACTGTACATATGACTAATTAACGTCAATTTTTTAATTTAGGGGAAATTTTGCAATTAGGAAAATTTTTTCATCTTCGTCTTTCTTGAGCGTGCCACCTGTGCAATGCTCCGTTAATGATTTAAACGGCGTTATAGAAAAGGACCAAATAAAACATGAATTACGAAAATGAGGATCATTTTAAACATTCGGTAAAAATGAGGATCATTTTAAACATTCTATCAAAATGAGGATCATCCGCAACAAACACTACGAAAATGAGGACCGAAAAGATATTTAAGCCTAATTTTTTTTAGTTATATCACTCAAATCTTTCACAAACTTTCACAAAAATTACTCTCAAATTCACTCCACTATCACACGCAAATCAATAAAAAAGAACAACATAAACATCACTTTTTAATCGATCAAAATCAATCATTTCTCTCTCCTTCAAATCATCACATAAGAACACAACCTATATGGGTCTCACTTTTGCTCCATTATTTTTCATATTTTTAAAATTTTTGTTGTAATAAAAAAATTCACCTTTTTATCATTTTTATCTTAAAAAATAATTTAATTGTTATAATTAAATAATTTTTATTTTTAAAACTTATTATCTTATACAAGATTCGGATATTAGCATTATATCGTATTTTTTTAATAAAATATTGATAATAAGTAAGTCCTTTATATCAGATATGCGTAGTATAATAGTATTACTCTATTTTACAACTCATCATTCCAACCATCTCCAAGGATAACAAGCTTTAAAATAAAGCATTTAAGCTTTTGTTTCAAAAACACAACCTTTCCGGTGGGCTATAGGAGCAACTCTATTGTATTCATGTTGTTTCAATATGTGCCGATGTGGTCATGCTTATTAATATACTAATCATTTATTAATATTCTTTTCAAGTTACGGCTGCATTATGCTAATCTCATTAGTGAAGGTGTGATGCTATATACGTAGGACTCTTTTTCTAAAAAAAAAAAAGAAACTTCTATTCAAGTCGCAATCAGTTGGAGAAAAATAACACAACAATTAAGTAGCTCGTAATTACGGAAATTTCTGAAAAATCTCGCAATCAAGTCACATGGATCATCAATGTAATATGTTATAACTGATTAAGACGAAAATCTGCACCGTTTATATATCATTTAAAAAAACTAAGGTTATGAGTCTTAATTATTATTGAAGTGAAGAAATATCTATCACACTATAAAACTCACGATGGTGATGCTCTTTGTCCATGTGATCCATATTAGGAAGAGGACGTATTAGAATTTTTCATTTTTGGGCAGTGTTGTGTCATCAGTGCTATTTCCAGGAAAAGAAAATGAGAAAACATGGTGAAAGGGAAAATCAGTGGTGAAGGAGGACAATGCTATCATAATCAGACATGAAGTAGCGTGATGTAACAAGTATTTGTAAGTTGTTGTTAGCGTGTAACAGCGAAAGAAGGTATATTAAGAAAACGCGTCATGAAGCAGTGAACATGACGCACCACCAACTGAGTAGCAGCAAGAGACGTTTCAGTGTCTCTGTCTGCGCACAAAAGGAGCGGTCTTGGCAGTTTTTCCCGCGAATTCATGCTTTATAAAAACTATTTTGTGTATGTTTTGAAAAATGTTGCATGCATCATTCTACTCTAACGGTGCCACTGGAGACAGTAAAAAGTGATTTAAGTGTACGTAATAAGAGCATGTTTAAGTCACTCTATTGATTGCTTTTAGCCGATGTTTGTTTGGTGAATGAATTTAAAGAAAACAAAAAAAAGTAAATATTGAGTTATTTAAATTAATGGAATGATGATAAAAATTGAAATAAAATAAGATGAAAGTTTAGGAAAATTAATGAATGATATAATGATGTGATAAATTAAAAACTATAGTTTAATTGATAAAAAAAATAAGGTTACTACTTTATAAAAGGCTTAAATATCTTTTTGGTTCTCATTTTCGTAGTGTTTATTGCGGATGGTTCTCATTTTGACAGAATATTTAAAATGGTCATCATTTTTACCGAATGTTTAAAATGATCCTCATTTTCACAATTCGTGTTTTATTTGGTCATTTACTGTGACGCCGTTTAAATCATTAACGGAGCATTGTACATGTGACACGTAACACACCCTAATACAAACCGTGTCACTTGTACAATGCTCCGTTAATGATTTAAACGGCGTCACAGAAAATGACCAAATAAAACACGAATTATTACGAAAATGAGGATCATTTTAAACATTCTGTAAAAATGAGGATTATTTTAAACGTCCTGTCAAAATGAGGATCATCTACAACAAATACTACGAAAATGAGGACCAAAAAGGAATTTAAGCCTATACAAAAGTATTTTAAATTAAATTGTAAATAATGTAAATTATATTATAATAAAATGTCAGTTATTATTTAAACTCGAATATGAATTTTAAAAATTAAGATAGAATACAATTTTGGAAATTAGTCTAGAAAGATTTAAGTAATAATTTGATATTATAAAGTTATTTTAAATTGATATGTGATAAATTAAAAATTATAATTTTTTTGATAAAAAAAAATAAGGTTACAAGTTTATAAAAGTATTTTAAATTAAATCGTAAATGATGTAAATTATATTATAATAAAATGTCACTTATTATTTAAACTCGAATATGAATTTTAGAAATTAAGATAGAATACAATTTTGAAAATTAGTCTAAAAATATTTAAGTAATAATTTGATATTATAAAGTTATTTTAAATTGATATGTGTTAGTTTAAAATTATTACAAATTAAATGGTCAGAATATATAGATAAAATAAAAATCAGTAAAAGAATAAAATAAGTGTAAAAGTGACAAAATAAAAAGTATATGAATAAATTGGTAATTGCACTTGGAGTGACTTTTACTCAAATCTTCTCGGTTCAAGTAAAAGTGGAAAACTGAAAAAGTATAAGAATAAAATGGTAATTGTAATTAGAGTAACTTGACTTTCCACTCAAATCTTCTCACTAGAGAAGATCACTCTCTCCTCCACTCCTCCAAATTTGTCTTTGCGTATCAGCTTAAATCAGTCACGACCAATTTAAGGGTAAAACAAGTAAAATCACTCGTTTTAGGCCTCCAGCAAAAGAAGATTTCAATTTTTTTTTATTAATATTTTTCCTATTAATTAATTAGTAATGCATTTTTTTTTGCCCAGTTTTGTTTTTTGATTTAGTAGTTTCAAGAGATTTTTTTTTTTGCATAATATTTTGATGAGGAATTAAAATTTTTCTACAAAACTATTAGTTATATTAAGGGTTAGTCTTTTGGTAGATAATAAATTAATTGGAGCATAATTCAAAGTTAGGTTTTCTGTAAAAAGATAATTCAAGTTTAGGAAAAAAAAGACTTACTATCGAGTTAAGAAGAATCTAAGTTTTGTGAAAAACGTATTAGACGCAAAAAATAAACAATTTAATGAAAACATTCAAAATGAAATTGTAAAATCTCTTCAAGAATTGTCTAGAATTGATTACTTTTTGTATATTGTAGATAAAAAAATTATTACACTTCAGAATAGATTTGAACAATTTAAAATATATGAAGATATTTTTTATTTTTTATGCATTTATTATGTTAAATTGAACACTTACATCTAATATGATTTGATGCTCATGAAGGATTTTTTTAACACTTTGTTGTTTGATTACAAGATCATAGCCATACCAAAGGTCCTTAAGCTCCCAGTTTCCTAGGAATTTATATGTATAGATTTTCTTTTGTAAATACATGCACTAGCCTTCCTCTAAGACTATTTAGTTTGAAATATTTATACTTTGTTACAATGGTGGATTCTCACAGTCAATTTGACTAAAGTGAGACACCTTGTAGGTTTCAATGTGCAAATATGAAGTGTAACATGCATGAAAGCAAAAAAAATCCAAATGATATACCAATTCAACAAAATAGGAAGCAAAATCCACAAGGTTTAACATTTTTAGTTGATTACCATAACATAAGAGTGTGCTTTATCTGTTATTTACATTTCTATCCCAAACCTCTTTGTGTTAATCTTAATGTTTGAACATTTTTTCTCAGATAATTTTGTAAAAGAGTTGAGACACACCCAAGTGTTCCAATTACTATATTCTTTATTTCTCATAAAGAAAAAAAAAACAAAATAGTTTATTATCAATTCAACAAAATGTGATATATATATATATATATATATATATATATATATATATTTATTTATTGAATAATATCGTTGTATTATGTGTATGATGATATTTTATTGAATGAGAGTTATAAAATAAATTCATAATCTTTTAGTTAACATAATTGTCCATTATACTCAACTTACGGTGCTTTAAGTATCTTTAATATTAAACATTTTTTTTCTTGTATTTAGAATATTAGTTTTAGCATGCAAGTAGAGAAAATTGAGTTAGAATGTCAAAAACTTTATTGAAATGTGCTAATCAATGTTGATAGCTTCTTATCACCACGTTATGCTAAAATAATGTTAACTTATATACAGAATAAAAATATTGCAACAAGTAAGACAAAAAGAAAGTATAATTCTAACGTTATATGTTCACTGATTTTCATACGAATAAAATTAAGTATATCTAATTGACTTTATTTTGTACTTTAAAATAACTGTATACACATTCTAATTGAAAACTATGTTTAAACCGTTGATTATAAATATTTTGATAGAAAAATATGTAAAGTTGAATTGATTGAGAATGTACTTCAAAACTCCATTCAATGAAGAAGGTAATATGTCTTTGAAGAACATTAAAATGTTAGGTTATGATTATCAGCGTCTATCACGTTAAAGTATGACAAAAAATAAGATTGAAAAAATGGATAAGAAATAAAATAAAATATTTAATTATTTAAAATAGTAATGAAAGTAGAAAAAGGGGTACAATTTAATTAATTTGATAAACAGATAAATATAAAATAGTAAAAGGAATATTACGGTTTTTTAAATTAATAACAAACAAAATCATTATTTTTAATCCCCCTTCTATCCTTCTCTTCTCTCCCAAACATCGCGGTAAAATACACATTTAACATGTTGGATGAAGCAATAAATGAAGCAACGAAAGAAATTAAATTGAATAATGCAATTATTATTAGGTGGGTAGCAGAAATAATAATAACTAATAAGAGCTTATTCTAATATTTTGATATTTTTTTTTAGCTTTAAGAATTTTATTATTTTATTGGTTTTGCATGTGATCTTATCTGCCGCCAACTCACTCGCAGAAAAATATACTTTTTAATCCACATATAATGAGTAGGCCATGCTTCAATATCATACTCGTTTTCATTTTATCATTTCAATATATATTTATTAATGATTACATTTTCTCTTTCCATATTAAACTAAATTAGAGATATACCAAGACTTGTTGTCGTTAAATAGGATTTTGATTTGATCTGTAAGGAACAAGAAAATTGAAGAGAATCATATTACTGAAGTCAAATTAGTCCAAGAGCAAGACCATTCACGTCACCGAAGTTATCGGAGTAGAAACAAATGGCAAAGATCTCGTAACATTTATTGAAAACTAAAGATATTTATTCAGAAAAAAGGGACAACGTTAGTTGTTTAGGAAACAAGTCGTGCTATGTTTGTTGTCAATTCATGTAAATTCCCAGCACAGAAGAAAGCCCGTGAGTGAAATTTCTTGGTTTTGGTAATCCGTGAACCACTTTCTTAAGATAGGAGGAAAAGGAAAACTTGGTTGGCTGGTATAGACAAAGACGCTAGGGTCCAAACTGTACCTAACTAAAATATCTGTTGATTTAATAAAGTTGAAGTGGAGTTTGTGTAAGATTACACTACAATACAAATGAATACCCGTGAATCGAAACACTCGTAATTTACAATATCAAGAGCTTCACCTTATCTTCACCGCCTAGCGTCTAGCATGGTATGCATGTAGGCATAGCGCAAATTGAAATGGTATTATAAAAATATAGGTAAAAGGACGCATTTGAAGCGTTAGTAGGTAAAGGATTGGTGAGTGAAGTAACGTTTGGAGAACGTGGTGGTGTGGCAGACAGTGTGAAGGGTCCTGTTAAAAAGCCAAAGCATAATGATGCTTTAATCTGCCAAAACAGGTAAAGGTAGAAAAAGCAAGAGAAATAAAATAAGAGAAAATATTAATAATAATAACAACTGAGGGAACGGTCATAAACGCACATGTGAACTAAAATCGAACGTCTTAAATGGACTAATTGAGATAACTCGTATTTCTATCTCCTCCTTTTTTTGTCTCAACGTTCGCAATTATTTTGAGAAGCAGACAACCACCCACCGCATCCTTTTTTTTTTTCACAACATTGCTAAACTGGCACACTCCCATAAAGTTTGCATTAAAGCCACCACTCCTTAAAGCCACCACATCTATTTTCACTTCCCTCACTCTCTCCCATGGCTTCGTCGATTCGCACAACGTTGCCTCTGCTTCTCTCGGTTCTTCTGTTTCTCGGTCGCCACGATGCTGCTCGGGCGGCAGAACCGGAGAGGGGAACCTACATTGTACACGTGGCAAAATCGGAAATGCCCCAAAGCTTTGAACACCATACGCTGTGGTATGAGTCGTCGCTCAAATCGGTGTCCGACTCGGCGGAAATGATTTACACCTACGATAACGCCATCCACGGATACGCGACTAGATTAACTGCGGATGAAGCGCGTTTGCTGGAAAGCCAAACTGGGATTCTGGCGGTGTTGCCGGAGATGAGGTATGAACTCCACACAACGAGGACGCCGCAGTTCCTGGGTCTCGACAAGAGCGCGGACATGTTCCCCGAGTCGAGCTCCGCGAGTGACGTCATCATCGGAGTCTTGGACACTGGCGTTTGGCCCGAGAGCAAGAGCTTCGACGACACGGGGCTTGGACCTGTTCCTAGTAGCTGGAAAGGAGAGTGTGAAGTGGGAACGAACTTCAGCGCTTCCAACTGCAACAGAAAGTTGATCGGAGCCAGGTTCTTTGCCAAGGGTTGTGAGGCCATGTTGGGTCCCATTAACGAGACTGAGGAGTCTAGATCTCCGCGCGACGATGACGGTCACGGCACCCACACCGCCAGCACGGCCGCGGGGTCGGTGGTTTCCGGTGCGAGTCTCTTCGGTTACGCAGCCGGGACGGCGCGTGGGATGGCGACGCGCGCGAGAGTCGCTGTTTACAAGGTTTGCTGGAAAGGAGGGTGTTTCAGTTCCGATATTCTTGCGGCAATTGAGAGCGCGATACAAGACAACGCTAATGTGCTGTCGTTGTCGCTTGGTGGTGGAATGGCCGATTATTTCAGAGACAGTGTCGCTATTGGAGCTTTTTCCGCGATGGAGAAAGGGATTTTAGTTTCTTGCTCCGCTGGGAACGCGGGTCCTAGTCCTTACAGTCTCTCAAACGTGGCACCATGGATTACGACCGTGGGTGCCGGTACTCTGGATCGTGACTTCCCTGCTTATGTTGCTCTAGGGAATGGACTTAACTTCTCCGGCGTGTCGCTATACCGAGGTAACGCTTTACCCGATTCACCGTTACCATTTGTTTACGCAGGGAATGCCAGCAACGCTACGAACGGGAACTTATGCGTGACGGGAACCTTGTCGCCGGAGAAAGTAGCCGGAAAGATTGTGTTATGCGACCGTGGATTAACTGCTAGGGTACAGAAAGGTTCAGTGGTGAAATCCGCCGGGGCTTTGGGCATGGTGTTGAGCAACACCGCCGCCAACGGCGAGGAGCTGGTGGCTGATGCTCATCTGCTGCCGGCATCGGCTGTGGGGGAGAAAGCCGGCGATGCCATCAAGAAGTATTTGTTTTCCGAGGCTAAACCGACGGTCAGTATTTTGTTCGAAGGAACAAAGGTGGGGATTCAGCCATCACCTGTGGTTGCAGCGTTTAGCTCAAGAGGTCCCAACTCGATCACGCCACAGATCCTGAAACCAGATCTGATCGCGCCAGGTGTCAACATCCTGGCGGGGTGGTCAAAAGCCGTGGGTCCCACAGGGTTGCCCGTTGATAACAGGCGAGTGGATTTCAACATCATCTCGGGGACCTCAATGTCTTGTCCTCACGTGAGCGGTTTAGCCGCTTTGATAAAATCGGTTCACCCAGAGTGGAGCCCAGCCGCGGTTCGATCGGCTCTCATGACAACGGCTTACACCGTTTACAAAACCGGTGCGAAGTTGCAAGACAGTGCAACGGGAAAACCCTCGACGCCGTTCGATCACGGAGCGGGACACGTGGACCCGGTGGCTGCCCTCAATCCAGGGCTGGTCTACGATCTAACAGTGGATGATTATCTTGGTTTTCTGTGCGCGTTAAACTACTCTGCCTCCGAAATCAACACCCTGGCGAAGAGAAAATTCGAGTGCGAAGCTGGCAAGCAGTACAGTGTGAACGACCTGAACTACCCGTCGTTTGCGGTGTTGTTTGAATCAGGGAGTGGGTCCGGAGTGGTGAAGCACAGTCGAACCGTCACTAACATGGGGCCCGCGGGAACGTACAAGGCTTCGGTGACGTCAGACACGGCCTCAGTGAAAATCTCAGTTGAGCCGGAAGTGCTGAGTTTGAAGGAGAATGAGAAAAAATCGTTCGTTGTAACGTTTTCGTCCTCTGGTTCCACACAGGACAGAGTGAATGCGTTTGGACGGTTGGAATGGTCTGATGGGAAGCACGTGGTTGGGACCCCAATCTCCATTAACTGGGGTTGATCTAAGGTTCATCACTCACTCGAAGAGGGGTGTGCCTTGATTGGCTACTCATTTTATTTTATAATATTTTAATATTTAACTTTTCCAAACGAAAAAAAGGTCTTAAAAGTTAGGTTTGATGATGGCTGGGGCCTTCTGCTTGGTTGGAGTTGGTCTGTTTGCTCCCTGGCATGGGAGAAATGTTGCAAGCCAAACCTAAATATTGGCTCATTTTTCTTCCACTGTACAGCCTCTCCTCATCGTTCATTCATTACCAACTTTCTATTTTCACACCATAAACCTACGGATCATTAATGCTATTCAAACCAGCCCTTTTAATTCCGTCAAACTTCACTGTCTTTCTACCAATGCTTAATAATTATACATAATAACTTCCTTGAACACCTTTTTTCAGTTAGTCTCTTCATCTAAGTAATTGTATTTTTTTCTAATAATACTTGGTCTATAATGACATTTGACGATAAAAGTGAATGCAGAAGGCCAGAACTATTCTCGCCAAAACAACATCAAACATATTATGACACATACTTATTATAACTCAGGTTTGAGGGCAAGTTTTTTTTTTAACCCTTTTTTTCTTCTCTTCACACCCTCTTGGGACTATGTTCCCACAGATATTCTTGAGGAGTTGTTAGATGTCTCATAAAATCAATTTTAGAATGCATTAAATACATTTTGAAAATTTGGTTTACGTTTGGGACATTTGCACTTGTTAGAAATATGGGAGGGAATTAGTGCGACAATGGTAAAAAGAATGGGAGAAACATTGGTGAAGAAATGCAAAGGAGATATTGTGCAAGAAATGGAAAGATGTTGATATGAAGGGTGTGAATGGAGTTAGACGAATCATTTAATATTAATTGCTAATAATGTTGGTAGATTATTTGTTATTAATTATGCAATTTTTTTTGCAAGACTTTTTAACCCCAATCACGTATCTGTGGTCCACTGTACAAGCATATAGTGGTTTTATAATTATTTCTTACTCATAATTACTTAGGCCGGCCGTAAACCACTACTTCAGTTTGTAAAATAGTACTTTTTGTACTAAGAAAATGAATAATTTTCCTAAGAAAAACTTTAATGACTTAATTATGTGGTGTCTTCTAATTTTTTCCTATGACATTGAGAGAATCATAATGTTAAAATACATATTTATCTCTCTCATAATTATGAATATTATAACACTTGTATAATTTATTTTATTATATTTATATTCATAATAATATTAAAATAATATGTATGCCATTTATTTTTATTAAAATAATATGTACACTCTGGCGACCGAACTCTATATGACCTATGTGTATGTGTGTATTGGGTCGACTTCAAGATAACTTATGTGTATGTGCGTATTGAGCCGACTTCAAGACGACCTCAGGACGACCTATGTGTATGTGCGTACTGGGCCAACCTCAAGACAACCTATGTGTATGGACTATTGGGTCGACCTCAAAATGACCTATGCGTATGGACTATTGGGCCGACCTCAAGCCAACCAAGGTGTGCGAACGTATTGTGTTTGGACTGGAGCCAACCTCATTACAAGGACATACTGTGTTCAACTTGGAGTCGACCTATGTACTCCGATGCACTGAACTCAACCTATCCGGAAGGCCCAATTCACTTAAATTGCCCTCTCTCTTCAGAATAACGACAAAACAGTCACATAACCACATCCCCACAAAGGTTGGGGTAACCCCCGCACACGTCAACTATCTCCCGCAATCCTAGGAAGACTGAAACATGAGCTGGAGACCTCTATAAAGCTAAGAAGCTGCTCTCCACCAAGAGGAAGGTTATATGACCGAAAAGGCAGGAGGTCTAAAGAGAAACGAAAGCATTCATTTGTATAACATCTGGCAAACAGGTCGAGTTACGACCAGTGTGCATCTCGGATTCCCCTTTTGCGAGAACAATATGCCATTTATTTTTATTTGTCATTATAAAAATATATTTTTTATATTTCTATGAGACAATTTATAATTGAGTGAAAATATAATTTTTTATATTATTACTATAATTTTGTATACCATTCCATAATTTCATTTAATTGAGAGTTTATTAAAATTTTAGGACTAACTCAATTCAAAATGTATGATTTCAAGGATTGATTTATTATATTGTTAATTTTAAACACCAAATTAGTAAACTATGACAATTTTAAAAGATTAAATTTTCATATCTTCTTAGGTATCCACTAATTATTAGATTTAGAAGTTGAAATGGAATAGTGTATAAATAGAAATTATAATTTCTTAATTTATTTTAATGTTCATATTTTTTTGAAGTTTGTTTCAACATTCTTTTTCGGTAAATAAGGGTTTTTAATCATAGTTTCTATGTGAACATAAAGTCTTGAAGAATTGGTAAAGTATAAATAAACTTATACCGATCAAATCTTAGTTTTCGTAAGTATGTTCAATCTTATCGGTGTTTAAGTTATTTTCTTTCTCTGTAGAGGAATGCATAACAGTAGATGTTGTGGGTATAACAATGAAACAATGTACATGTTGTGTCATTATGAAAGTAGTGTATCTTGAACGAGTGTTTGAGTACTAGTTGATACCTCATGTGCCGCCATAAAGAGGTTAATGACCCTAATAGAATTGGTTGTATGCTTGTATGCATGTTGTATGCTTTCGTACATGTTTTTTTTCCAAGCTATGCATCGGTCATATTTTCTGTTTATTTATTTTATTTTATTTTATTTTTAGTTAAGCATTGGTTCAACTTAATTATTTCTTTTAATTTATCTCTATTTACGTACTGATTTTATTTATTTATTTTATTTTATTTATATTCCGTTATGCACTGATCCTGATTATTTATTTTATTTAATTTATTTTCAGTTATACACTAGCTCTATTTTTTTATTTTAGTAATTTATCTTCAATTACGTATTGGTCTTATTTATTTATTTCGTTTCATTTATCTTCAGTTTTGTACGGGTCCTTATATTAATTTATAATTTATTTTTTTATAACATTTTAATCTGTATATAGTTAATTATTTAAAGTTCTTGCTTTGATTCTTATTTTGTTTTATCATTATTTTATAATTTAAAAAATATAAAAATGAAGTAAAAGAAAATATTATTTTATTTAGTAAGCTTGGATAAAAGAAAGTTACCTATATGTTTTATTGTTATTTTATATTCTTTGTGTATTGTATATATATATATATATATATATATATATATATATATATATATATATATATATATATATATATTTGTTTCAATAAGTTGAGATAAAACCAATGACAAAGTGTTTGGATCTGGGAAGTCACAGTTTGGTGCACTACGGGATATGAGGGGGACTATGGTGGGGTCTAAGGAAGTTTTACCAAGTAAGTGAGTATTTAGATAGTTCAAAATAGCACCCTGAACTAGGATATTCATAGACCAAAGTTGGGACTATCTAATACATGTTCGAGATCGCCAAGGTTAGGTCGTGAGTATATATCTCTTTTATAGACCTGTAAATGACTAATATTCTCGATAAAGAAATAATTATGATGGTACCAATATTTTTAATGAGAAATACTCAACTACCTAATCATTTCTTAAAATAGTTTTTGATGTTCATAATGGATCATCAAAAATGAAATATGGATCCAAATGTCTGATAAGGTGAGATCGAGTCTTGTCGTTGTAAGTGAAATTTTACGCCATTGTTTGTTGAGTTTTGTTTTTAGTTTATACAAGTATCCAACATATTCATATTCTATATACCGAGAACATCAAATGCATAAAAAAAAGGACTAATAAAAGTGACCAATTAGCCAAATAAATCTTATTGTTATAAACTCTAATATCATTTTATAATATAGACTTTAAAGCTAATATTTACATATCACTATATTATAATGTAATCACAATTTAAAACTATTTAAACGATTAAAACATGAGACTATGTGTGATTTCCACCAAAAATGAAAGAAAGAGGATATTTATTTATTAGCTTTTCATCTCATTAATTAATCAAAAATATATTTAAATTATTTTTAATATGAAAATGGTCTTTATATAAGCTAATAACTTTATATAAAGGTTTATAAATCTGTGTCAGGCTTAAAATAAATACACAAGGGACGAATAAGTTAGACTACTTGTAAAATAGATTTAACAACTTAGGGTGCATTATTGTGAAAACGGGAAATATGGTAGTGTCTATCTATTCAGGAGATTCCTTCTACATTCAGTGTATTGAAAGTTTGAAAGGAAGAAACCTTTGAGCAAAGCATGAGGCACTACACTGAGTAGTGGCCAGTGGATTTCAACCACTCTGAGAGGACATGAAGATACCATACGTAACCTTTTGTTTTATATAAAGGTGTCGAGTTTTCATATCAGTGTAACTTTCGGACCTGCTTAATATGGCTAAGGGCTGTGACTGTTCAAATTTTTGCCAATATGACAAAGACACTTACTAGACTGGTCCCCTTTGTTAAGATCACGTACGAATCTAGAGTTTTGACCGTTGCATAGATACTAGACATCGGCTTAAGGTAGCATATTTTAGGTTTAATCAGTCGGATGATATTCATTTTTGTTTGGATGTTTTAGTTTGATTTCTATTTTTAAAAAAGTTTCAATTATGTCCTGTTTTTTTTTTTAAATTGTCTCAATTAGGTCCTTTTTAGAAAAAAAAAATTATTGACGCCGTTAACAGCGTGCCACGTGTCAGTCTCAAGATTTTTTTAATTTTTTTTAATTTCTTTTTTTAAATTTGAATTCTTTTTTTACCATATGGCAGGTCTCTGGTGTGACACGTGGCACTGTCAGTGTACGTGATGAGGTACTAACATGTGTTAGTGTCACTATCAAATGTTATTGTTTTGATTTCAATTTAGTCTCCTAATATGACTATTTGTTTCAATTTAGTCCCCACATATATAAATAATAAGTTTGGTCTCAAATTTCAAAAGATACTATATTCTCTGTCTTGAAAATGACGCTATAACATAATATATTTTTTTAATTGTTAACTCATGTTTTGTTATTCATGACTTTTTCAACTAAATTTTAATATCAATATCAATACTTAATTTTGTAAGTTATTTTTAAAAACAAATATCAATATAAGATTTATATAAATAATAAATTTTGTATTAAGAAAAACAATATTTCTCTATTTTGAAAAAAAAAATTGAGACAAAATTAAATCAAAAGAATATATGTGGGGACTAAATTGAAACAAATAGACATATGTAAAAACTAAATTGAAACAGGTATATGTGAGCACTAAATTGAAATCAAGTCAATGACCCTTGGTACGTTGACACATGGCAGTACCTTGTCATGTGACACTGACAATGTCACATGTCACACTAGGGACCTGACACCTGGCAAAAAAAATTCAAAAAAATCTAAAAAAAAAATGGAATGAAAAAATCCAGAGACTGATACGAGGCACGCCGTTAACGACGTTGTAATTTTTTTTCCTCAAAAAGACCTAATTGAGGCACTTTTTCAAAAGTTATGACACAATTGAAACTTTTTTAAAAGTCGGGACCAAACTGAAACATCCGAACAAAAGTGGGTACCATCAAACTAATTAAGCCTATGGATGGCAACGGGTCGGGTCGGGCACGGATAGTGCCTACCCGTAAACCCTAAACCCTAAACCTGCATAAAAAAAATCCAACCGCTACTCGCCCTTTTACCCGTCAGGTATCCGCTTAAAAAATACCCGCGGATATTTTTAAAACCTGCGGGTACCCGTGGATACCTGATAACAGCAAATATTTAAAATATATATATATATATATATATATATATATATTATAAATTTTTTAATATAAAATTATAAAAATAAAATATAAATTAAATTATAATTATAATTAAATTTGACATAATAAAATATACTATTAATTTTAATTTTAATTAAATTTAACTTAATAAAATATAAATTAAATTTTAATTTTAATTTTTTGCGGGTAATGGGTATCCGCGGGTATGGATAATATGATACCCGTACCCGACCCGTTTATAAGCGGGTATTAAAATACCCACTACCCGCGGGTAGTAACTATCTGCCGTGAATTTTATCCGCGAATATCCGCGGACGCGGATATTTTTGCCATCCCTAATTAAGCGTATATTTTAAGACATAATTACAATATAAAATATCAAGAGTCATATAATTATAGTATGAAATATTATAGAGGTTGAAAATTTGTAAGTGTTATGGAAATATGAAAGATATATGATAAATATAAAAGATATATTATATGGAATAACTTGTCATTTTATTTTACTCATATACTATACATACACACTTATATATATATATATATATATATATATATATATATATATATATATATATATATTTTTTTTACTATATGTTAATCTTGATTACCTAATTCTAAAATAATAACTTATTTCTAAATTTTAAATTCTAAAATAATAACTAATTTCTAAAATTGGAAGATATTTTTTAAAAAGATAAATATTTTTTAAAAACTAATTTAAATAAAAAAATATTAAGTAAATATTTTCAACATGAGTCATATAATAAACTTTAGAAGAGATCGAGTAAACCATGAATAAGATCTCTTGAGAGGATCTTCCTATTGAATTTGATGTGATGATAATGAATTTGAAATTGGTTTATACAAAGTTGAAGTTGATCAATGTGATGTTATTTTCAAATCATTAGAAAGTTTTACCCACCTCAATGTTAATATAATCGAGTTGAAATATTTTATCTTTTTATCATTGAATCAATCAAATCAAGTTAAAAGATACATTGTTCACCCTTCATTGCATTTTAAAGAAATATACCAAATCAAAAATGATTTTCAAATAACTTTAAATAAATTTTTTAAAATAAATCATATAATTTTCTATTTTCAAATACAAGTTTAAATGGAATATAAACTTAAATGAATGAAAAAAAATAAGCAAATATATACTGTACTTCTGAACAAATACATATTGAAATGACTACTTACTACAGAAAAAGTGAAATTTTGGGCTCATCACGTAAAAAGTAACTTTAAACTTACTTTTATGTTAACCATTAGGGTTTAAACTAACTTTTAATGTTAAACATTATTGAACTTGAAGTAAGAGTGATTTGTTTACATCAAATAATGGGTAACGAACGTAAAATGTCGGTTTTCTTTTTTAATCTAACTTTCACATTATTCTTTTTCTACAACGTGACTCAATTTTTTAGTGACCAACTTTGAATATGTTCTTTTTAACATTCACAATTTGTTAGGTGTAAAAAAAATAAGATGTTTCAAATAATATATTAAATTTACGATGTTAAATATATTAAAATTCTAATTTTTTTTTTATATACTAATTTATATATATGCAAAAGAAGTTAAGAGATCAAAGTCTTCTTCATTAAACACTTATGTTATGTTCACTTGAGGATTTGAGAAAGTGGGTGGGTTTTGAATGGATTTGAGAGCGAATTATGTGTTATTTTGATTTATAAGAGATTGTGAGTAGATTTGAAAGTAAATTTTGTGAAAGTTTTGGAGTGATTTTATTTATGAGATAGATTAAAAAATATGTTTTAATAGAAGTATTGACTAGATTATCATTTTGACCTTTATGTAATAAGTAATATAATTTGATATTTGTACAAGTAAATTTATTTTGTTATTTTTTTAACCACTAAAATTGAAAAAAAAACGTACCAAGTGATGGGATAAGATCCTTTCTCTCACGCCATGCCTGGATCAATTCCAGCTTTGGCAAGATCAGATCCTTTCACTCACGCCATGCCCTGGATCAATTCCAACTATGGCAAGATTGAATTTCTTCTTCAGTGAATATTGTACACCTCACTAGATCTACACCAATTCTGTTATTTTCTATTTCCAGACCTCAGCCACACACACAAATATTACACAAAAGGGTAAACTTGTATTTGCTTAATTAATCATCTCAAATCACCTCCATTATGCGAGATGCTAAAAGTGATACGTCTAGTTAATCACTTCATTCACTTTCTTTTGATTAACCACAAACGAACGAAAAAATCACTTCGTAATCCATCTTACCAATTCCTTTCAACCTCAAATGAACAGAGTCTAAGTTCTATCTATGTGACTTGTATTGATCACCCTTCCCACAAATAGCGTCACCTGTTACACATATTCATTAATTTCAATTTAAGGATAACAAAATTTGTAATAAATACTAAATGAATATTATTAATGTATACACATGAGTAATGAGTATAAATATTTAATAGTGAAGTAACTTTTAATTCAAGTGATATTATTAGTGAAAGGTATATTAATAATAAAATAATCAATTAAAATTTGACTTTATGTATTTCTATTTTTTTTAATTAATTTTTTAAAATTTTATTTTAGCACAATTTATTTAAATTTATTTTTTGAAAGGACCAAATTTATTTACATTAATTATCATTCAATAACTTGATTTGATTCATATTTAAAGTTTATTATTATTTATTTAAATTATTATTTACAGTAATTTTATTTAAAATTTGAAAAACATATAAAAATATCTACAAATAGGTCGGTATCCACCTATATTAAAAAAACTCTTATATTTTTCCACAAATACTATACGAATAACAAGACAGGAAACAAAATAAATCTTTTTAGACCGGACGGGTAACCGGGTAAACATTACCCATACCCAACCCGATTTATTAACATCTTCAATTCCATTCCTCTCTTTCATCTGCCTGTCCTAATGTTGAAATGAGTCACCCTACACAATGCTTTGTTATTGCAAGGTGGAAGGTGTTTTTACTATTCCATTGTTGGATTATATTGAATTTTTTTTTTCAAGTAATTTTCTTCACTCAAACATGTTTTTTTTTTTTTTTTTTTTTTTTTTATTTTTTTTTTTATAAATTTTTTTTTTTTTTTTTTTTTCCTTTTTAAAAATATTTTTTTTTTTTTTTTTATGTTCGTAGTTTCTATATCATAAATTTGTTTATTTACGTCGTATCCCATGTGAAACATATTTTTCTTACTTTGTATGGATCTAAGTCAAATCTAAAAACAATGTAATTTATTCGAAATAATTAAAGCAAAAAAAATAATTTTCACTAATAAATGTAATATAATTATAATTAAAGTTTAAAAATTAAGAAATAATCTTCTTTAAACTTACAAAATTAATTTATAAAATAAATAAAATTTTCATCTTATTTATATTAAATTATTTTATCTTTCATAATCTTACAAAAGTGGTATAGATAAGTGCACATGAGAGGAAAAGAGTAGCTAAATTTGTCTCAGCAACAGAGGAAAAGAGGAACTCACTCACTTCTTTTAAATAAAATATAAAGATATATGTATAATGGGGTATATATGAATAAATGAAACTCGAAAGTACACGTGGTGTGGTGGAGAAGCATGTGGAGAAAGAGGTTGTTGTCCATGGAATGATTTTGTGGACAGAAACAGCAAGGTTGTCGTAGAGGTGGCACGTAAGTGTGAGATTTGTGGGGGGAGAGGACGCGTGTTAGAGTGGGGGAAGTGGCAGAGGAGGTAGAAAATAGAAGTATCCTATATAAAGAAAGGTTGAAAATGGAGAAGAAAGGAAGAGAAAGATGGAGCAAGAAAAGCAGAGAAAAACAGAGAGTGAATCAGAGAAAGAAAGGCTTGAAGGGCTTCCAATAGAGGACAGTCCCTACGTGCAATACAAGGATCTGGAGGATTATAAGCAACAGGGTTATGGAACGCAGGGTCATCAAGAACCAAAGACAGGTCGTGGTGCTGGAGCCACTGAAGCACCCACTCTTTCTGGTGCTGCACTTTCCTCTCAGTCTGAAGCCACTGCCACTGGTGCAAATAATCACAAAGGGGTTCCTTAATTAACACCACCTCCTACTACACTGCAATACCTCAATAACATCTTAGTCATTTGTATTATTACACGTTTTAAATTTGCGTTTCTACTTTTCTTCACATGTTGGATAAATCCTTTTCTTTTTTGTTGCAAATTTAGATTTTCTCAGGATAGGATGATGATGTTGTTGTTGTGATACCATGGATCCAAATCATACTTTTTCTCTTATTACAGGATTTTGTTTTAACTCATCCAAACTTCATTTTCTTTAAAATAAGCACGTTAAATGTTATGCTTGTTCTAATTCTTTTGTCAAATTTATTGATTTTTTTTTTAATATAATTGTCTTATTAACTCTGACTTTAATAAATTTTGGAAATACAGAAACTAACGAAAACCAATTTGTGTAATATATTTTCTTAGTTACACTCTTTAAAAAAAGAAATTCGATGCGTCTATTTTTAGGATAGACTTTTAGATCGATGAAAAAAATATTTTTTAAATAAATGATGACTACGTATCTGGAATTCACTTCTCTAGCTGTATTGGGCCTGTTTCCAGGAAGGGCGGGCCTTCTGAATTCTCAATACAGAATTTCTTTCTGCAGCCCATATAAAGAAGCTTTCTAGAAAATTCCAAAACTTAAAAATGATGCTGAATTAACTTTCGAACTTAATAAGCACGGACAAATTTTTAGATTATACAATTTAAGATTTATTTTATAATAAAAAAATGTATTTGAATTATATAATTTAGAAGTGATTTATAATCTAAAAATTTGAATTATATAATTTAAAAGTTCTTTTTTATTTTTGGATTTATAATTTAAAAATTATTTTTTATTTTAAAATTTTAAAATTTGGAAGAAGTAACATATTTTCTTTAATTGAAAACTTGAGGGATTAAGAAATTAACAATAATACAAATCAAATCAATACAAAAAACAATTGTTGTCACGGGTGAAAAAAGAAGATCAAATTGGAAAAAGAAGATCAAATTAAAAAAAAGAAAAATAAGATGGGTGGAAAAAGAAGATCAAATTGGAAAAGAAGATCAAATTGGAAAAAAAGATCAAATTGTATGGCCAGCAAATTTATTGATAATTATTAATATATATTTATCAATATATTTGTAGTTTTCGATAATTACATAAAATTTGACGGTAAAAAATTTGTCGACGGTAAAATTTAAAAAAGCGACTTTTTTTATAATGAATAATTTAATTACTTTACTTTAAATTTTTGAAAATACAAAGAGAGAAGACCGGTTAAACATGAAAAATAATACTTTGGGCATCTTGATGCTGCATACAATAACAATAAATGTTTTCATTCAAAATGAAAATGATATTTAAATAATATATATATATATATATATATATATATATATATATATATATATATATATATATATATATATATATATATATATATGGAGACAATTTTTTAGATCAACAAACTTTTTACATGATTGTATAAGATGGGTTTCTTTACATCTTTTAGGATAATCAATTTTGGAATTAAAATGGTATGTCCTCCTCTCAATTATGTTTATGTATTTTTTATTAATTTTTTTTTTATATTTTTCGTATAATTGTTTTAATATGATGCTTAGTTTTTTTCAATGTTGTTTATATTGCTTATGGTCTTTCTTGTGTCGGTTAGCTTCCATTATTTTTATTATTTATAGTTTTTCTTTTTCATGTTGTTCTGTGTATTTGATTATTTATATTTTTCTGGTAAATTATGATATATTTATTTAATGATAATTTATTAACCCATAGGTTGATAAAAATAAATATTAAATAGTAAACTTTAAAAATTTGTACGAAAAATAATACGCAGATCCATATGATTTTTGTGACTTATAAGTAGTTCTATACGTATTTTGTGACTTATAAGCAAACTCGTGGTACATAAAAAATATATGTCATTGGATAATAAAAACAATATTTGTTAGTATATTTAAAAAAATTATACAAAAAATAATATGCATTTCCCCATTTAACATGCAGTTTCCCACTCCATTGTTCATTATTCCTCATTTAGATTGAGATATGATTTGACTTGTTTTTTTTTCTTGAAGCCAGTACAAACAATAATGGTAGATTTGTGTAACTTATAATCAAATTCGTGATACATAACTAGGGATGTCAACGGGGCGGGTAGGGTACGAGTAACAGCTCCCCCGTACCCTACCCATGAGATAAATATTTGTCCCGTACCCGTACCCATATTCGTCGGGTATCCGTTATGCGGGTACTCACCTATTTTTTTCATATCCGTGGGTATTCACGGGTACCCGCGGGTATTTAAAAAAATATTTTAAAAAACAAATATTTAACCATAAATAGTGCTTGGATAAACAAACTCAGTTTCTCCGATTAATTCCTGAAAAACAAACAAATAAAAAATCACTAACAATTTATATTGTAGTTTATTTTTGAATGAAATATTAAAGAAATTACTAACTTCATCAATGTCCACATCTTGCAACATTGTATAAAGTTTCATGTTGTCCAATTTTAATCTAGAAGAGCCTGAAAACATAAGAAGTTTATTA
>Ga0214544_1005052_pt1 | contig 25929 bp, 21 predicted proteins | sample CNSS3metaG_FD_160074 | JGI IMG/M metagenome (GOLD analysis project Ga0214544, IMG submission 160074) | Root nodule microbial communities from cowpea collected in UCLA plant growth center, Los Angeles, California, USA - CNSS3 | ecosystem: Host-associated > Plants > Roots > Nodule | place: USA... | reverse complement strand
TATATATATATATAGAGAGAGAGAGAGAGAGAGAGAAAAGAATAACCTACACCTCGTATAACCAATGTAAGTCGTCAAGGCAAGTAATCGGTCCAAGCCGGCTACTCCAGCGGACAGCGAACCCGATAAGATTAGAGCCCAGGCCGACAACTCCAATAAACTTAGTGAAAATAGAAGCCCCCGCATTCAATAGGTCTTAAGGGCCTGGGTTGGGGCCCAAGCCCACTCATGGCCCAAGCCATAGCCCAAGTTAAGGCCCGACCCATGAGGTAATCAGACATCATTAATGCTCTATAAATACGCGTGGACCCCAATAATTAAAGGTACGCATTCATTAATCACTGATTTGACTCTCTGAGAGCTTTGACTTACTTGAGCTTCGGAGACTCTTCTGCAGGTAACCCCTCCTGGGTTCAAGCTGACATGTATCAATCGGGAAGAGGCCAACTAAAGAGATAGCGTACTACATGGTAAGGTGACACTTATGCCTAACTTATTTTATTTGTTCTCTGCAGGAACAATTTTTTTTTTGAATGCACTAACCACGTGACCTCTACATAGCATCTAAACATGTGGTAGAATGAACCAAAGTCACCGTAAGTCCCAAACCCCGTAAAACACATGCTTCAAACCCTAATCCCCCAACGTCACTTATTAAATCTCTTCCCTTTTTGTTCTTCAGGATTAAAAAAAGGTGACTAAAGGTTGCACTTATCACACCAAACATCATATACCCTATAAACACGAAACCGTGCATCAAGCAAAGAAGGAAGAGAACCAACCAAAGAATAATATGCAGACCCGTACTTAACCATACCACCAACGAAGAAACAATCTGTGATGCATGTTATGGGTTTCAAAGATCCGAACAAACTCATGATTCATGCTCCCATGGAGTTTAAACCCTAAGAAAATGAATATGGCTATTGAAACCAACATATGAATGAAACGTAACCAAAACCATAATCGACGCAAACCATAGATTTCTACACATCAAAACGTATGTGTGGTATGCAGTGGTATGACCTACAACCACTACACCGCACACCCAAAATTCATGCATCAAAACTCTGAATGCCCCGCAAGCCAAGGCTAAAACACATGGTATCCAACAGGAATATATTGGAATTGAAAACGACGGGAAGAAAAGGAAAAGAAAAGGACCGAATAATACTCATCATTAATCACCAAGAGGCTAAAAAAAAGAAAACAAGTTCAAGTTTCATTCATCAAAACATATGTCTGGTATGCAGTGGTATGACCTACAACCACTGCACCACACAAAATCGTCCCTAAGGAAAAAAAAAAAAAGATTTATGATTTTACTCTAGCATATATTAAAGAAATTAAATTCACAAACAATTGGCATACACAGGACTTGAACCTAAGTCCTCTCAACATAATCAAGTACTCTCAACTACTTGAGCTAGTACTTTTCCACATTATAAATCCAAGCATTAAATGTAATAAATGTCCCCACTACCTGCATTTATTAAATAATTATTTATTTAATTATTTAAATTTCCCGGGTCTTACAATTAAAACATTGACAGATGACACATTATGTAGAATTTGATAGTTTAAGTGAAATTTATGTGCTGTTTTATAGATTTAATTGATTAAAATACTAGAAGATCACACTTTATGCATAATTTAACAATTTAAGTGAAATTAACACATGATTCAATTCAATTAACATGCTAGAAAAGTATCAAGTCACATTTTTTCATATCCAAAATGCCTAATTCTATTCTAAGCTTGTTAAACTTATCACGAGCAAGTGGTTTAGTGAACAAATAAGGTAGTTGATTCTCTGTTTTAACAAACTTAATTTCATAATAAACTTTTTGTACGTGGTCTCTAATAAACTGATGCCTTATCTCAATATGTTTGGTTTTGGAGTGTTGTATTAGAATTTTAGTTAGATTAATTGCACTAGTGTTATCATAATATAAAGGAACCTTCACTAACTTCACACCATAGTCCAAAAGTTGATGTTTCAGCCATATGATTTGAGCACAACCATGACCAATTACTATATATTCTGCTTCAGCTATGGAGAATGCCACACAAGCTTCCTCCTTGCTACTCCAGGATATCAAGATTGAGCCAAGTAGGTGACATGTTCCACTTGTACTTTTCCTATCCAATTTGCACCTTGCATAGTAAAAATATGAGAATCCACTAAGAGATATCTTAAAATTACCTGGATATTGTAACACCCTATCTGGATATTACCTTTGGTACAATTCAATATAACATCAAACCAAAAGAAATCTTTGTGATACCATCCCAATACGTGGGAAAATTTAGAACTTCATCATCATGATAATAATATCGATAATTCAAAATAATCTATTACAAGTTCCAACCAAAACCAACTTTTAAAAGAAAGAAAAAAACATTAAATAAAGTCTTTCAAAATTCCCCAAAGCTAGCCCGCATCTCCAAGCTTATGCCTCGCCAGCACCATCTGTAACAACATGTGCTCCCGTGCTACAAAGCCACTTGACCATTGCACAACCACTAACAGAAAGACTAAGCTTAACAAAATAAAACATACACATATAACATGATCACTTCACCCAAACAACTTATCATGACAAGATACCCATACTTAAAGACCTTACATCACAAGGTAATTACGTAGCCATAGTTTCATAATCCATATAAGACCCAGCACAACCAAACACATCATTATCCTATTCAACTAGAGTCTTAAGGATAAAAAAAACCATCTATAAAACTGCTCGCTCGTAGGCATACCTCTACGAACCTACCCGCTCTTAGTCCTACACGTGTGAGCTACAACTATTTACGAACCTCCCTACTTGTAAGACAATCACGTGTGAGTGTAGTTCTTACAAACCTCCCAACTCGTAATTCTAACACAGCAACACCACTATCACGAACCTCCCCATCCATATTCATCACATGTTCGAACCTCAACTTACGAACCTCCCCGCTTGTAACATTCCAACATAAAAATGACCATAACCCAACATGAAGAACCTATAGGATTCATCCTCATCACCTACCACACATAATCACACATAAAACACAAGTAACTTAACTTCTCAATACAATTGATCACTAAGCCATCACACACATGCATGTATAACAAAAAAACCCCAAAAGGTAGCTCTTGGAATCCGCCTGACAAAACAAGAGGGTCGCCTGGCGGTTACTACTATAGTCTGCCTGGCGGTTACTACTGCAGTCCGCTTGGCGGATCAGCGATGCTGCCTGACACCCCACCTCCTAGTGTATCCCTGCCTCGACTCTTTCCTGGCAGTCCAACAGTGCCGTCAGGCGCTATACCACTAGTGTCAAACTAGTTAATTTATGCCTAAAAATAGATTCCTACATACCAACCATCCAATCCTAATTTTCAACATATAAAAACACATATCCACATGTCTCAACATGACTAAAAGTACACTACCACCAATCACATGCCTCAATCTTAGATAACCACACATACATTCACCAATTTAGACCATATCAACAAAGAGAATTATCAAAGAATTACTCATGCTCATAGGATAACCCAAAATCAGAAATGAAACAATTCATACAAGTCATTCTCACCTTCCCAAGCATCATGGAATCATTCACCTCTAAAACTTAGAGCTTTACACACACGTGCATACACACACACACACACACACATATATATATATATATATATATATGTATGTATACATCTATACATATTTATATATGTATAGATGCATATACATATATACATATTTATATTTATATATAGGGTTAAGTATGTTTTTAGTCCCTGAACTTTGATCCAAAATTGGATTTCGTCCCTGGTCGAAACTTTGATAAATTTTCGTCCCTAAACTTTAAAAATGAATGAATATAGTCCTTTTAATCCAATTTTGTTAACTTTTTTTTAGGTTTCGAATACATTTTTCAGTAAATATTGAGCCGAGAATGTGTCAAACGGCGTAAACAGCCCTAATATTTACTGAGAAATGCGTTCGAAACCTAAAAAAAAGTTAACAAAATTGGGTTAAAAGGACTATATTCATTCATTTTTAAAGTTTAGAGACCGAAATTTATCAAAGTTTCGACCAGGGACGAATTCCAATTTTGGAGCAAAGTTCAGGGAGTAAAAACATTACTTAACCTTATATATATATATATATATATATATATATATGTATAGATGTATATATGTATATATACAGTCTTAAGCCCAGTCATACATATTGATTCAAATCCTCCAACCAATACCATACCCATTAGCATATTATGTGAATCCTATTATTATTATTTTTTTTAAACAAACTGCAGAAATCCCACATGAACCATAATTTCATCACCAATCATACAAACATCCTAACATCACTGTTTCACATTTTTCCCTCGTGCCCCAAAGTTAAACCCCCCATGGCATTATTTATATAGTCACCAAGGTTTCATTACAACAGTGGTAATCCCAACATATCATATCAAAGTGACACTCAAGCAAGGATAAAATTCCAGAAGGACCAACATTGCACCACAACACCAACCAAAATAGTGCACACACTAAGTGCAACAAAAAAACACTTCTAGTACCATCAATCATGCATATCCCCTAACTTCCATAGTCACCAAAGTTCCATGAAAACAATAACAATTTAACCATTTTAAAACAATATAAGACATATTCAAAGTTTAACGTTCAAACAAAAACCCCAACTTGCACCATAACGCAATGAAAAACATGAACCATGATATGCATTGGGCGCTCTGCCTAGCGGTTCATAATTACTGCCCAATGGTGCAAAAAAGGTTTATGTGCAGATCTCCATTTTTCCCACCTATAAAAAAATACCCAAGCCCAACAAACACAACCCACTCATTCATATGCATGAAAATTTAACCATTTATGCTTCCAACATCCATATATACCCAACTAACTCCAACAAAACACGTCAACACAATTTTCATTCCACACAAGGACACCAAACATCATGCTCATGATGAAAACATAAATCTAATTGACTATCTCACAAAATTGGCAACATGCACACAAACTAAACACGAAAGACATCTCCATTTACCTTTTCTCTCGTTGCTGCACCCTTGCTCACGCTAAAGGTGACCTCCTAGATGCTTCTCCTTGCCTAGAAAAAGCTTTAACCTTTGCCTCTAACTCCAAGAACCTTCCTAACCCTTTAAGCTCTCCTTAGGTCTCCTTTTGGTGCTCTAAAAATTCAGCCATAATAGCCACATGAATTTTCTCCCCAAACCTTAACTAAATAACCCCTTCCTTTATTTTTCAGCCTAAAAGAATTAATAAAATAATTAAAAATGAAAATAAAAGTTTAATGGGCATCAATTGGCATTAACATGGAGGTTTCTGCCCATAAAGTCCCATAAACTATACTACTTTAACTCCTCTAAAAAATGGCTAGGGTTCATGGACCATCCACCAACGTAGTAAAAATAATAATGAGTAAAAAGAACAATTTGGTGCTAGCCATGGTTTGAACTCCCATCCTCACAATTACTAAGTATATGCACAACTAACAAGCCATTACATGTTTCCTGACATATTCACGCATATACATAAATATAATAACACATCATACAACCATACATTATATGCGAAATAAAATAAATAATTATAATATCACACTAATTGCATAGACAAGATTTGAACCCTAGACCTCCTAAAATCACAAGCACTCTCAACCTCTTGAGCTACCACTATTCCTTATTCTTGACAACATAATTATTTTAGATATACTTCTAATTCACCATCATTGTAAATAAATAAAAATTTATTTATTTAATTTTTTGGGTCTTACATTCTCCCCAACTAAAAAAAATTCATCCTCAAAAATTGCACTTACCAAGAAATAATTATGGATATGATTGCTTCATGAGATCCTCCAATTCCTAAGTCGCCTCTTGCGTTGCCTCATCGCAAAGGACTTTCATTGTTCGGATCTCCTTTGCTCTAAGCTTATTGACCTGAGAATCCAGTACCCTCATCGGTCTAACATCTATTGACAGATCCTCCCAAAACTGAACATTGTTTGCCTCTAACACATGAGTGGGACTTGTTATGTATTTCCCCAATTTTTGACACATGAAACACATTCTGCAAGTTCACCAAGTGTGGTGGTCAAGCGATCTCATATGCTACCGAATGATTTTGTCTTTTAATATGATAAGGTCCAATGAACTTTAGGGTCAACTTCTTTGATTTGATAACTCTTCCAAGGCTAGTGGTTGATGTAACATTGAGATACACATGATCTCCCACCTCAAACTCCAATGTCCTCCTCCTCTTATTTGCATAAGACTTTTGTCTACTTTGAGTCGCTTGCATCTGATCTTGAATCAATTTGACTTTTTTTGTTGTTTGCTACAACAATTCTCGACCAACAATGATCGTCTCACCTTTTTGAGACCAGCACAACGATGTTCTGCATCTTCTCCCATATAATGTCTCATACGATGCCATCCCAATGCTGGAGGGATAATTATTATTATAAGTAAACTCCACCAATAGGAGTATCTCACTCCCACTTCCCAAGTAGTCTAACATGCAAGCCCTTACCAAATCCTCTAAAGATTGAATGGTCCTTTCAGTATGACCATCCATCTGAGGATGATATGTTGAACTCATATGTAGTTATGTACCAAAAACTGCATGCAAGGACTGTTAGAACCTTGAAGTAATCCTCAGATCACGGTCTGACACTATGCTCACTAGTACTCCATGCAATCTAACCACCTCCCTAATATACAACTCTGTCAGTTTGTCCATTGACATTCTCTTATTGATTTGTAAGAAATGGGCGCACTTCGTTGATTTGTCTACAATAACCTAGATTGAATAATGAACCTTAATTGATATCGATAAATGGGTCACAAAGTCCATTGAAATACTGTCCCACTTCCACTAAGGAATGTCCAACTATTGTAGCATACCTTTTGATCTTGGATGTTCAATCTTGCCTTTCTGACAAACCAAGCAAGGTGCTACAAACTTTACTATGTCTTTCTTCATTCTGTTCCACCAAAAAGATTCTTTCAAATCCTTGTACATCTTAGTCATACCTGGATTTATCCTAAGATGACTTTTATGTCCCTCCTCAAGAATCATCTTCCTCAGTTTAGGCTTCGATGCAATGCACACTTTATTCTTAAAACGTAGAATGCCATTTGTCCCCAGCACAAACTCCTTACCTTTCTCTATATCTAACAACTCAACAATATGTTGTAACTCTACATCATTCACTTCCTCCACTCAGGTCTCTTCTAAGAATGTATTTGTGATCTTCAGCAGACTACATCAAATATGATCTAGACCCAATTGTAGCCCCAACTTCATATCGCGAAGCTTCTCAATCAATTCCAGCTCTTTCACCATTAATGATGAAGGCTTAAGGCATATGCTACTACATTGGCTATACCTGGATGGTATAAAAGCTCAAAGTCGTAGTCCTTGAGATACTTCATCCATCTTTTCTGTCTTATATTTATCTCTTTATGATCAAACAAGTACTTCAGGCTTTTGTGGTCACTGAAGAATTGAAACTGGGAGTCATTTAAATAATGTCTCCAATCTTTAGAGCAAACGCTATGACAATCAACTCTAGGTTACGAGTAGGATAATTCTTTTCATGCACCTTCAAGTGTCGAGACACAAACATCACTGGTCTCTTCTCTTGCATCAGTACACAACCCAAACCCTGATACGATGCATCATAGTACACCTCAAACACCTTGGTCGTATCTGGAATAGCTAACACTGGAGTAGTAACCAACATCTTCTTCATCTCTTCAAAAACATACTTCACATTTTTTTGTCCAAGAGAAAGGTTGATCCTTTCAGTGATTTGTGTCAATGGACTTACCATCTTAGAGAACCCATCAACAAACCTCCTGTAGTAACCTGCCAAACCCAAGAAACTTCTCACCTTTGTTACTATTTGTGGTCGTTCCCACTTCAGCATTGCCTTAATCTTCACTTGGTCCACCGCAATTTGTGCCAATATCATGTGGCCAAGAAATTGCACCTCTTTTAACTAGAAGTCACACTTGGCCAACTTCCCGTATAACAGATGCTACCTGAGTATGGCTAACACAATCCTAAGATGTTTTACATGTTCTTCACGATCCTTGGAATAAAGAAGGATGTTGTCAATAAACACAACAACAAATTTATCTAAGCATTAGTCACTGAAAATTGTAGGAGCATTAGTCACTCCAAAAGGCATATATTTGTAGTGTCCATAGCGTAACCTAAACACCGTCTTTTGAACATCCTTTGTAAGACCCGAAGAATTTAATTAATTAATTAAATAAATAATTAATAAATGTAGGTAGCAAGAGTCTTTATGGCAATTAATGCTAGTTTTTATAATATGGAATAGTACTAGTTTAAGTGGTTGAGAGTACTTGGCTATGTTGGAATAGTACTTGTGTATGCCAATTGTTTGTTAATTTAATTTTTTATTTCTTTTAAATAATATTCTTGATTGTGGTAAGTGATAATATAATCCTAGAGGTATAGGAATTATCATAAAACATGAATAATAGGTTCTTTTTGTCCAAATTTCTTTTTCGCATGAATGAGAAGGGGTAGCAACCCTAGCTGTCTTAGGGGGAAGCTAGGAGGGTTGCAAAACCACTTATTTATGGTCATTGAATAACTATTAAGCACCCTTGTTAATTACTTTTCCTTTTGTTGAGTAAAGAGGTAATTATTTGGTAGTAATTGCGGGAGAGAAAGGAATTAGAGGAGAATGAAACCCTGCATTTCGTGAGTGTTTTCGGTAGAAGATTTATAGAGTGCTAAAGCTGCATTTCATAAGAGTTTAAGAGCTATTGGTTGGAGAGGCAAAGGTAAGCCATTGAAGATTAGTAAAGAACACTTGATTTGTCAATTTTGAACAAGGAACGAGGTTTGGGGTGTTGAACTTATAATTTATTGTAATTGGTTAATTGTATGTTGTATGAAATGTATTGTGCATTATTTCCCTTTTGCAAGAATCTTGAGTTTTTGGATTTCTAAAAAATTTCCAAAAATTGCCTGGCGGGCCTTCAAAGCCGCTAGACACATACATTTTTGCCTATTTTTTAGGTTTTTGCCAAAAATCGTCTGGCGACGTGAGTGGGTTGCCAAGCGACACAACTTGTTTAACCCAAATTTTGGATTTTTGGATGAACCGCATGGCAGTGATGAACACCCACCAGATGACGTGAGCTAAATTTGCTCGAATGCGGGTTTTTAGGGTGTTTTGGGCTATTCTGATTAGAGAAAATGAATCTATACATGATGATGTAGTTGTGAAATACTATAAATGGTCAAATTACAGGGTGAATTGAATTAATGGTAATGAAATTTGGTATAGATCAATTTTAGGGATGATTGATGCATGAATTACATTGAGAACTTGTAGGTACACTTTTAAATTGATATTAAATAGCGTTGGATGTACATTTGCCTACTAAATTATGGAAATCAATAGAGGAATGTGTTCTGGAATTTTTGGAGACGTTTGCAGGTGTAACAGAATCTGGGTTTTTCCCATAAATTGATGCATCACCTAGCGGGATGTAATCTATCGCCAAGCAACAACACATAATGCACTTACAATTTTGCATTATGGGTGGAATGGGCTCAAGGTTATTTAATTGTTGGGTAATAATGAGACTGATATGTAAAATAGGAGAGAAATGGTGTAGTAGTACTTTGAATGTTGGAGAGAAAATATGATTGAGGGAGTGGAGACAACTAGAGCTGGAGTTGGATTGGGGGTTGCTGAATTCAATGTAAGTTGATTGTTGTAGTTAATGTTATGGTCTAAGGTATATGAGATGCATTTATTGGACTAAGTATAATCATAGGAATGGTGTTTATTTTCCTAGTTTCAATTTGAAGTAATGGAATTCAATGTATAAGTATAGAAGTATATGGCTACAAAGTGTAATGCATTTAGTTAAAACCAATTTAATGAAATAGAGATATTGATTAGGATCATGAATACAAATAGGGAGATTTTGAGGACTATTGCATGTGGTCTATTTCATGGTTGTCATTAAGTAAATATAAGCATGGAAATAGTTAGGTGAGTGAATATGTGGGGACTTAAATCTGTTGGAAGGCATGTGTGAGCAAATTTCAACTATGAAAGAATGATTTGTGTTTCACTAAGCACTATGTAGTGTGTTGGAAAGCTTGGATGAATGGGAAAACCTGGCTATAGTGGAAAAACTAGTACAACTCGCTGTACTGGTGTAGCACCTAGCGGCGAGGTTAGAGTTGTTAGGCGATAACTACAATTCTGGGGGCTACTGTGATGCGTTGTGTTTGGCGGTGAGGGTCGTCTCGCCAAGCGACACCTTAAGAGACAATGTGGCTAGAGGCGTTTAGCGCCTGGCGGTAGAAGGGCCCCGCTAGGTGGTCTAGAAGTGAATTTTGCCTAACGGCTCTAGAGCAGCGTAACCGATATTGTAGGGGCAAAATAATTGTATGCTTTGGATGTGCATGGTCTATAGGGCTTTGGGTGATACCTTTAAGATCGACTTGCTGGAATGTTCCTTGAGTTGTGGCTTAGAACGGTATCCCTTGAGTTATGGCTCAAGATAAAGGGTAAACACGTGGCATTCTTGGAGTTGTTGCTCGGAATGACATCCCTTGAGTTATGGCTCATGATGGCAAATGCACACAAGGAATCTTTGAGTTATGGCTCGAATTGGCGAGTGTTGTCGGTGTGAGTGTATGAGTTATGGCTCGTATGGATGGGTCTAGAAAGATTGCCCTCCTCGGTTTTTAGCCGACAAGTTTGGTAGTCTTGGGACATTACGAATTATGCTTCATGTGGGAAACTCCACCTAGCGTTACAAAATATGGTCCGTAGTAGGTTTCCTGCACATGTTCTACAAGTTGTGGCTTCTAGGTGTGGTAGCAAGAGAATCTCGAGGTATTCATCTAAAGACGTAGAACCATTATAACACGGTGGTGGATATATGGTAGTGAATAAAAGGATAGAGTTCCTTTGATGAGTGTATGCTTATATCCATTTGGATTGTTATATGTATTATCTGTTAGCTCACCCTATCTGTTTATGTTTGGTGATGATCGTGTAATGTGTTACATGGGAACATAGGATGTTGCAGGTGGTGCTGGTGAGGCATAGAGCTAGAGTGGGGCAAGCTTGGGAAATAGTTTTATGGAGTTTATTCCGTTGTGCATTCTAAAGACTTTGTAAACACTAATATTATCAAACTTGAAATTTGTATTTGATATTTATGTTTTGGCAGAATTTGAATAATTGGCGATGTAATACAATTTTAAATTTCCCGTGTTTGGGAAAAGATAATATAATAAATGAGGTTTTATTTCTATATTTGATTTTTATTTTATTTAAATTAGTAATATCCGACCAGAATGTTATATCCTCCGGTTTGACCAAGATCTGATGATAACCAGACCTCAAGTCAATCTTAGAGAATATTCCTGCTCCCCTCAACTGATCTAACAAGTTGTTTTTTCTTCTCAATGGATACTTGTTCTTGATCGTTAACTTATTGAGTTGACGATAGTCAATGCATAACCTCAAACTATTGTCCTTGTTATTAACTAGTAACACTAGAGCTCCCCATGGTGACACATTTGGTTTGATGAACTTCTTCTTTAGCAAATCCCTAATCTACTTCTTAAGTTCTACCAATTCCACTAGTGTCATTCTATATGGAGCAACAAATACTGGACTAGGTCCTAAGATCATATCAATAGTGAAATCTACATCCCTGCTCACTGGTAGAATTGAAACTTCAATTGGAAACACATCTACATACTTTTTTACAATCGGTATACTTCATATTTGCTTTTCTGCTCTTATTTTTTCTGCTTGAGCTACTGCCATGAAACAAGTAGTGCCCCCCTCAATTCCTTCATAACTTCATGAGTGGAGATTGACTTCAACCCATCTATGTTTGGAAACACCACCTTGTATCGTCCATAATCGATAACAGTATGATTGATAGATAACCAATCCATTCCTAGTCTCATATCCATACCCTCCAATGGCAAGCATATAAGATTCACCTTGGTCCTGTAGCCTGCCACTTTGATATAACATTCAACACAAACTAACTGGGTTGAAACCTGTCCAGACGTTGGTGTCGAGACCACTAACTCACACCCAAAATCACGTATAAGCAAACCAAGCCTTCCAACACAATTAACATATATAAAAGAGTGTGTGGCTCTAAAATCAAATAGCACATTCACACTCTTGCCAAAAGATAAAGAAGTGTCTTGTGTGAGATTACTTGTTTGCGTAGCTTCGATCCCAATCAAAGCGGATACCCTCCTAGCAACTTTCGCCTTCTCTTCCAACAACTTTTGTGGTCATGATCCTTCACCCGTCTTCAATCAGGACACCTATCAGCAAAATGCCCTGGCTGGTCACACATATAGCACTTCCTACCACTTGTACTGCCACCTGGGTTACTTGCAAGCTGGAGACAATCCTTCTTGAAGTGTGCTCCTCCACACTAGAAGCACTAAAACTTCTGAGATGATGTATGTGGTCTAATGTAGGGTTTCTTCTATTGTCTCCCTTCAATGTTATTTTTCTACGTTCTAACAACCTCATTGGGTTCCACCTCTAGTTGTTCTATAGTCTTGGCCTTCTCCACCAAGTAGAGAATTTTATGATTCTCAAGTGTACTAGAACTTTTAGCATCTCATGCCTCAAGCCTTTCTCAAATTTCCTACAGCGCCGTTCCTCTGTTATGTTCTATGAAGAAAACCATGCCAAATACTCAAACCTTTCAATGCAGTCTTGCACCAACCGATTTCCTTGCTGCAAAGTGAGGAACTAAACTTCTCTGTCATGTTTTGCACTTACAGGGAAATATTTGTTCAGGAACCTCATCCTAAAATTGGCCCAATCCGCTTCTTCTCCTTGAGTCTGCATTTGCTGCCGCATCCCTACCCACTAGTATTTTGCATCAACTACCAGAAGAAAGGTAGCATAGGTGAGTTGTTGCGCCGCTAAACATGCAATCACTCTGAAAGATTTCTCACACTCCCCTTTTAGGCATCAACTTCGTCTGGAGTTATCCTACCGTTGAACTTGACCAGCTTGTGTCTCATATAGTCATCCATAGTGGCTACTCGTTCAGTAGGATGTGATTGCACCATCAGTGGTGATTGCACTTCGTCAACCAGTCGGTGGATTGCTTAAGCAATCTCATCTACTGAGGTGTTGGTTTCATTCCTTTTGCGTGCCATTTCTAAACTCCACATATATTATTCCAAACGCAGTCATAAAAACATACTTCAATTCATCATAAATATAGAGAAAAATTGTAAGCATTAAAAACATCACATTCTAAGAGACTCTACAATCCAACCAAGACATACAGAGTTTCACAATCAAAACATGACTAGCTCACTCCCCAAAGCCCAAACACTTTTGAAACCAAATGGTTTGATACCAAATTTAACACCCCATCCGGATATTACCTTTGGTACAACTCAATATAACATAAAACCAAAAGAAATTCTTCTGATACCTTTCCAAGTCTTGGGAAAATTCAAAACTTCATCAACTTGATAACAAAACCGATAATTCAAAATAATCTATTACAAGTTCCAAACAAAACCATGTTTTAAAAGAAAGAAAAAAAACATTGAATAAAGTATTTCAAAATTCCCCGAAGCTAGCTCGCATCTTCAATCCTATGCCTTGCCAACCATCTACAACAACATCTGCTCCCGTGCGACAAAGCCACACGATCATTGCACAACCACAAAAAGAAAGGTTGAGCTTAACAAAATAAAACATACACATATAACATGATCACCTCACCCAAACAACTTATCATGACAAGATACCTATAGTTAGAGACCATGCATAACAAGGGAATTACACAGTCACATTCTCATAAGCCATACGAGACCTTACACAACTAAACACTTCACTATCCTATTCAACTAGAGCCTTAAGATTAGCACAAACCATCTACGAACCTGCCCGCTCGTAGTCAGACCTATTAGAATATCACGCTAATGGCATACACATGATTTGAACCCAAGACCTCCCAATACCACCAAGCACTCTAGTTAGTTTGGTTGCTGCCATGGAAAGAACAAAAATCTATTGTTATCCCAACTATTTGATGATTCCAACAACAAACTCCTTCGTTCCAGCTTTAAGCAAAATGCCAACTACCTAAACATCATAATGCCTAAATAGTCAGTGAATTTTTTTATTCACCCTTGGATTAGTATTTTTTGGAATGCTACTGCACTATTCTAATTAATTTATGCAGAAATTGATTCCACTCATAATTTATTTTTTGCTTAATAATTGTAATAAAACTAAACTAGAATTTGTGATATGAAATGCATCCGCAGTAGTTTAGCACTAGATTTTATTTTCAAACTACATCAAATTCTAGCAGGTACCAAATCAAATTTGTGGTTTGGACTAAACTTTTGACCTTTTGTAGCAATGGTAACTGTAAGACCCGAGAAATTTAACTAATTAAATAAATAATTAATTAATAAATGTGGGTAGTGGGAGCCTTTATGGCAATTAATGTTAGTTTGTATGATGTGGAATAGTAGTAGCTTAATTGGCTGAGAGTACTTGATTATGTTGAGAGGACTTTGATTCGAGTCCTGTCTATGTCATTTGTGTGTTATTTAATTTATTATCATTTTAATAATAATATGCTTGATCACGATGAGTGATAATATAATCCTAGATTTATAAGAATTGTCACGAAACTTGAATCGGTTGAATTGGTTGTGAAAGTGTTCGAACCTTCGTAGACATGAATTAAGCTTCCTTTTTTCCCAAAATTCTTTTTTTTTTGGCATGAAGGTGAATGGTCAAACAAATCCTAGCCGTTAGAGGGCAGCCAAGAAGGCTGGGAGAAGTACCCTAAAATAGCCATTTAATGATAATTATACTCAGTTAAAACGTGTTTAAGAGGTCAATTGATGTAGAGAAGAAGAGTTTTTGAGATTGGACATTTGAGAGCATTGTAAAGAGTGTGATTCCTGAGAAAAACAATGTTTAGTGAGTGATACAGAGGAGCTAAATTGTGGGAGAGCTAAGGGAAATCATTCTTGATCAAGGAGGAACTATCACATACACAATTTTTAAGCAAGGAATCCAGGTTAGGGGAGCTGCAAATTGCATTTCTTGATTTTAATTCATGATTATGAATTGTCTGATAAGAATGAATATATGTTGCGTGTGAATTTCTAAAATGTGATAAGTTTATGGAGATTTTCCAAAAACCGCTTGGCGGGCCCTCAAAGTTGCCACGCGACTCATACTTTTCTATGTAATTGTGGGTTTCAGTGAGGAACCGCTTGGCGGCATGAACTGACCGTCAGGTGACGCATGTGGTTCAACCCAGTTTCTGGGTTTTTGGTATGAACTGCCTGGTGATAAAGGACACCCGCTAGGCGACGCGGGTGAGTTTTGGTTTGATTTGGTTTTCTGCACATTCTAAGTTGATTTGATTCGGTGGAAAAAGGTTCTTGGTAGCTGGATATCTGGTGAACTGCTAATAATTGGATAATGGCGAGTTAGTTAGGCATACGAATAAGGGATGTATGATTTGTCTTGAGGAGATTGTATGTGTGTATTTAGAGTAATGTAGATACCTTTGGGAACCCAATTACTTGTGGAACTCTGCACGCTATTGTAGGAAGGCAATCTGGGAAATTTTTGGGGGCTTTGCAAGTGCTAGAAATTCTGGGGATTTTCCTAGAATACCATGCACCACTTGGCGATAAGGATTGGGCCGCTAGGTGCCAACGCAAAGTGGGTAGCTTTGTGTGGCTGTGAGGTGCAGATCTAGTTTTGAGTTTATTGACATCCATTTGTGGAAATAGAATTTGGGGAAATCATTTGGTGGGTTAGATTTGAATTTTTAGTATGAATTAATTTGAGGGTGGAATTAGGATTGAAAGAATTGGGATTTTTAGTACATTACAGTTTAGTTCCTAAACAAGGATCATGAATGATGTTAGCTGTGGAAAAAAGGACTTAGGCATTGGGATTACTATTTAGTGCCTAATCAGCAAGGAGGGTGATCAATGTGTCTAAGTGTAAAATAAGGTGCCATGGGATTTAAAAGAATAACAAACCAAGTCTGTATTAAGAATTAGAGGATGAGTACTGTAATGGTAAGTCGAATTGATAAGTATGAATGCATGATCTTTTACACTTGGGAAAACCTAAAGCTAATGGAATGCACATAGGATAGGACATGATGATTGAGGACAATGTTGGCCATATTTAGCTAAGTATATGGATTTTTGGTACGTGTGGAGGTAGATAAAGGTGTGTAAGAAACTTTGCAGGCTATAAAAAAATATTACAACTCGTTGCACTGATGTAGCGCCTAGAAGCAAGGATTGGACCATTAGACTATAGCTACAAAACCAATGGTGTTTCTGTAGATGTGTGTGGTATACAAGGCTTTGTGTGATACCTTCAAGATCGACTTGTTGGAATGTTCCTTGAGTTGTGGCTCAAAACGTATCCCTTAAGTTGTGACTCAGGATAAGGGTTAAACACGTGGAATTCCTTGAGTTGTAGCTCGGAATGGCATCTCTTGAGTTGTGGCTCGGGATGGCGGATCAACATGAGGAATCCTTGAGTTATGGCTCGGATTGGCGAGTGTTGCCGGTGTGAGTGTGCAAGTTGTGGCTCATACGAATGGGTCATGAAAGATTTCCTTTCTTGGTATATAGCCGACGAGTTTGGTAGTCTTAGGACATTATAAACTATGTTCTTATTGGGAACTCCACCTAGCATTACGGAGTGTGGTCTGTAGCAGTTGTCTCGCACGTGTTCTACAAGTTGTGGCTTATAAGTGTGGCAACAACGCATCATGAGGTATTAATCTAAAGACGTAGAGCATGGATAACATGGTGGTGGCCATGTGGTATGAGATTAAAGAATGGAATTCCTTGATGTGTGTGTGTGCTTATATATCTGCATTATATATATGATTTTTGTACTATTAGCTCACATTATCTACTTGTGGTTGGCGATGATAGTGCATGCGTTACACGGGAGCAGATGATGTTGTAGGTGATTCTGGTGAGGCTTAGCATCAAATAGGGGCTAGTTGGGAAAAAGATTTTTGGAGTTTTATTATTATTTTCTTTTATGGATTTTGTAAACCCTGTTTATGGAGTTATGAACTTGAGTTATTAGTGGAACTTTTATGAGTTTTATCACGAGAAGATGTTTAATGTTTTTTTTCCCACGTTTTGAGAAAGGACGTATTAATAAATGAAGTTTTACACATAACCGTAGCCTATACCACCTAAATAAGGTTATAATTTCAACATTTTTACATTGGCCCCTGCATATGTCTTTTTCCTCCTACCGCTACAAAGCCCTAAATCAAATTTTCTTGTCTTGGGGTGTGTTCAAGTCTTACTTCCTTGTTTTCTTCATTACTATCTTCCTCCAATGTGGTTAGGTTCATCTCTCTTGCATTTAGGTGCATCTCTCCCATGTTCAAGTTCATCTCTCTTTTTTCCTCTCTCATTTTCTTCTAGATCAAGTATATCCACCTTGTGCATTCACAAGTTTGTCACCCATCATTAGTGGTTTGTCTTCTCTCTTGCATGCCCATAAGTGCACCTTGCTCCCATTTTCAACGCTTGCTCCCAGGTCCGTCTTCTCTCTCGTTTTCTTTCACATTTGTCTCATGCCTTGCTCCTCCTATATCTTTAAAATTTGTATGTAAAATGTAAAAGAATCCTAAACTCTAAATATTGTATACATGAAAGTATGAGAAACCTAAAATGTCAAATCATGAAAAATCTCTATTTAATGTTAGAAAACACCAAAATAAAAATGGAAAAGAAATTCTAGAAAATAATAAGAGATAGTAAATGGTGGAGTTTTGAAACTTTTGGAACCCTAACCTCCTTTGGATGTTGGCCAGTAGAAAGAAAACACAATTTCCAACAACTTTGCAATTCAATACATCTTCATCTAAGGTCCACAATAAGTGTTCTTTTCTCCACCAAATCTCACCAAAACAATACATGTGACAAATATGTGCAATGTACATACTCTACAAACAAATATACAATAATAGAAGTAAACACAAAAAAATGGGACTCAAAAAATCAATTTTTACCTATTTTTAGTGAATTTATCAAAATCATTACTTGTGATGAAAACTTAACTTTTACGTTGCTTGTTTTTGGTTCAATAATGTTTCCTGGTGATGTTAAATCTTCGTTTTTAATTTTTCAGGTTGTTTAATAGAGTGTAGAAATTACTAAAATGATTTTTTTAATTCTATAATAAGCTACAGTTGGATGAAAAAACTATAATCTATTCATGACTATACACTATAACCCACCCTTTTTTACTACATCTAGATATACTACGATTTATTAACCGTAGTTTAACATAAAAAGTAACCATAGTCATATTCCTTCACTAAACTAGTAACTTAAATGGATTGCTTGATTAATGATTCTCTTCCAACACTAATTTCATGAAAGATTTGCTTCCAAGCTTTATTATTCAACTGACAAAACAAACATAAAACCAATTTGTATCAATAAACAATTGCAGCTCCAATAGTTCAACACTAGAACTTCAATACTCACCACCGTAGAAGAAATGCTTATGCTACTAATTGAATCAATGTTCAAACAAATACTTTACAAACCAACATTACAAGGATGGTCAATTTTTTATTGAAACAATGCTAGCATCGAAAAACAAAACTGAAATATGAATCAATACTTTCTACTTTAGTGAGTTTATGCATCACACAAGTTAATATTCCTAGTTATCATAATAAAGTTTGGTTTGAATTGGCCAAAATGTATTTTTATAAGGTTGTGTCTTCAAATAAACTAAGTCTTCTATTGAAACTCCTTGTCTACCCACCTGAGATCAATATACCTTTTCACTCTTTCTCGTGCTTTGTGTAAATTCTCTTGAAAAATTTTGGTGGTCTACTCTTTTGTTCTCACTGTATAAGCACTACTTCTACTAATGAATTGTCATACATTGAAACATTCAACATTGTTGAAGGATAATAAATCTTTGTCAGAGAAGCTTTACAAAAATTAAGTTCTCTTTTATTTAGTACAGAAGTCAACCTTGGTTAGTCCAAAGAACATATGTTAATTCAATAATTGAATATTTCTCTTTTCTTCAATTTTGTTTTTGGAATTTTTAGGTTTATGAAATGAAAACAAAAACAAATTGCAGAAGATAAACTATTATGGAAGAGTGAAATATAGAAAATTGTGAATATAATGCTTATGAAATTGAAAAATAAAACTGAAACTATGACTGAATGCTTTGAAATGCAACAACAATATATAACACTAAGTTAGTAGATATTTGTTTTTTAATTTTTTATTAACTAGGAAGTTGTTCTATTTACTTAAATAAGTTAGTTGTTGATTGGGGTCTTTAGGAGGTAGAACTAAAATCTAGCCCATTATTTAGGCAGTTTTCAACCCATGTTTCCTACGTGAAAGTAGTGGGCTGAAATTTTATTTTTGACAAACATTTACCTAAAACATAATCATAAGATGTGTTATATGAATTGTCATGTCTTTCTACCAATGAGTCACCCTTGGAAAGCCAATAAAAAGTCTTTTAATGAGCGTAGAGCACACTTCATGTGTTAATAGTAATGGACATCCTAGAAGTATTCAAAGACTTCAAGAATGAATTTGGAAAGAAAAAGAAAAAGAAAAAGTATGGTCCATGGAAAAAGAGATCAATCTTCTTCCATATACCTTATTGGGCTCAAAATACATTATGTCACAATTTTGATGTAATGAATATTGACAATGTATTTGATAGTATCATTGGCACTCTTTTGGACATTTTAGGCAAGACAAAAGATCATGTTAATGCTCGCTATGACTTGAAATATATGGGAATTAGGAAGAACCTTCATCCATGGGAAATTGGTGTAGATCATGTATAGTTTATAGCAACATGCTTTTCAATTAATGCACATGAAAAGTCTAATTTTTATGATATTTTAAAGGCTGTCGAATTTTCATATGGAAGTGCATCGAATATCTCAAAGTATGTGCAAGTTGAAAACAAGAAAATATTTGGTTACAAGAGCCATGATGCACATTTCATGTTACATTACTTATTATAAGTACTAATAAGAAGTATTATGCCTAATGTTATGGCTTAACCTTTAATTTATTTTGGATCATTCTTTTGCTCCGTATGTCAAAAAGTTATCCAAGCACAAGATTAGATTGCCTTGAAGTGGATATTAGAGAAATACTTTGTCAATTGGAAATGATACTCCCACTTAGGTTTTTTTTATATAATGATGTACTTACCTATTCATCTACCAAATGAAGTGAGATTAGGTGGTCCTGTGGAATTTCGTTGGATGTATCCTATCGATAAATATTTATATTTTATGCTTTCCTATCTCCTCCACATCACACATGCTTTATGCTTTATGCTTTCCATGTAGACATGTCTTAATCCACTCTAATTACCATAAGCATACCTACAAAACAAGTACACAAGGATTAAAATGTCAACTAAGGTCAACTCAACTATGGTCAACAAGACAATCCAAGTCAATGGTCAAAAAGTCAACCAAGGATAAGTCAACCAAAGTCAACAATAGAAAATTTAAACATAATGAAAGCTAAGACAATGGAAGGAATTAGGTAACTCCCTTTGCAAACAAATGGGTTCTTCTTAGACATGTCAAAGTGAGCCGGAGTTTATGAACCAACCCAGCAAATCATGAGTTTGACCCAGGCTGGGATGAAAAAATAAAAATTTTACTAATTGTGGGCCAAAACGGTTTAGCTCACTTTACTCACGAGTTATGTAGGTTCAAGTTGGGTTATGGTGAGTTGATCCATAACCCACCTATATTTTAAAAACTAATTAAATAAAATATAATAAATATTACTAATTTAATCTAATTTCCCTCTGTTTTGAAGAGAACAACAACCTAGGCGTGGTCTCGCATAGTTCATCTTTCTAAAGCCCAAGTTTGCAAACTAACAAAAGAAACCCTAACTTGGCTTGCCTTGCCTCCAATTCACACCATCACATAAAGCTTTATCTCTCCACCGTGTTTGTTCACTAGTCTGCAGCGTAGCTACTTAACGTCAATAGTAATCCATGTTTGTGCCCCTGTGTGTCGGTGTTTTTCGACATAGCTCCTCCTTCGCATCTGCGGTATTTCTTCCTTCTTATTAGCCTTTGCGTCATCACAACCTTTGATGTGATCCCACTAAGCATACATGACTCTTCAAGCCCAACGTCCTGTGGAAGCCAATTAAGAGGCCCAACAATAAGGTCTATGATGAGAAAGATTCAAATGGGTATTCCTCTAAATGACCATCAAGATCAAAGCTTCCACACATTATTCACATGGGCTAAGGAAAATCACCAAGATATGAAGGATTACATGTAATTGCAGTAGAATAGAATTTATTTTGGGCCAATGTTTTGGCCTTGCTTTTCAATAATACACAAGACATGAAAGGAACATAGGATGGGGTTTCAAATTGGGCTCGACCCATTTCTCTTCATGCATGACCGAGACTACCAAAGACAAGGCAAGGCAAGGATGCTCTTTTGCTTCATGGTTTAACTAAGGTTGGTCATCACATCCAAAGGCCAAGAACACTTCTTGTTCTTCAAGCCAAGATCCAAGGGGCGTGACATTGCCTTTTTCTCCAAGTTTTCACCAATGGCCAAGATCAAGGCCCACTCCATCCAATTGCTCTACTTTGTCATGTGTAAATGGCTTCATATAAAAGCAAAAAATTCACTCATTTGTAACACTTTTGAATTTTTGTGCTATAGAAGTCAATGAGTTGAGAACACTCCTCACTATTGCCACTTAAGAGTCATCTTTTAGAGAGCTTACTCTCTTTGCCTCTAGCCTCCTTCCTAAGCTAGAGCCAATTCTAAATCACTCACTCTTTCACCGATCAACGGCGCCGATGGCCTCATCAAGTTGTATTCAGAGCCACTCAGTTCTTGGATGTCTTCAAAGATAAGTATTCGAGCCTTATCTTTACTATTTTCCTCTTTATATGTTCAATTACGTCTTGTTCGTTATTTTTTTGAGTCTGATTCTTTGTTGATTTCGTGCTATTGATATTTTTCTTGCTGAAATTGATTCACGTTTCCTTGTTCTGAGTTGTCTGAATCAATGATATGATGAAATATTTAGATCTCTCAATCTGCTGCTCAATGCCTGTCAGTTAGATTTTACTTTCAGTTTTGATTACCTAGCTTTGAATTTTTTTAATCTCGTGTTTTTGTCTTAGGTTTTGTTTAGTTCATTTTATATGTTGATAATTCCATAGATGTGTGCCTAATTTTTGTTTTGTTCAGTGTTGCGTATCATTCAATCACTGTTTCATTCGCCTAAGTAGATTCATGTGGTATGTTTTGTTCTAATTTGCTATTAGATCATTAGCAAATTGTCCGCACTGCCAATTGATACTATTCTTGTCATTTTTGCGTAAACAACTTCTATTTTCATGTTCTGTTTGAATCTGTTCATGTTTCTGAGATTACAATTGCTCGCCAATGATTGTGCTGACCAAACTGTGATGTTTCCATTGTTTTGATGATACATCTGACTTTGTTCAGATTGTTTAACTGGAAGCCTAGTTGGTTTTGGTCCATACATAGGCTAAATCTTTGCAGTTTTGTTGGCATTAGTCCAATGCTTCTTATTTCCAATGTTGTTTTGTGCTTCAGTTGTGCATTGAACCTGAATTCTACAATTTGTTATGTAGAGTGGAACCTTGATCATTATGTTTTGGCTGATTTGCTATGTGTTGTTACTATTTGCACCACTTCTAGTTAGTCGACATTAAATTTGTTTTGGTCAATTCTATTTGCTATATCACAATTTTTTGTGTATCTATGATTGGCCTAGACTGTGCATCCTGTCATATATCTGCAGTTTCATTCTTGACATGATTGTGTTGGCACATTTACTCATTTGGTTCACATATGTGTGCACTGACCATGGCCTTAGTTGTGAGTTTTGCAAATTGATTTTTTTTTCTCTGTAGTAGCTACTCTGTGGTGCCATGATTCTCGTAGTCTATGACTACTTTGGCCAGCATCAGTGTTTTAAAAATTTGTTGCATCTGTCTGTTATTACACTATTACCTTTGTTTAGTGCAATAGTTTGTTTGGTCTGGATTTGCTTTGCAGTTGCTGTTTTGTCAGCTTATTGACATTAAAAATGCTTTAGTTTTTTGTTTGTTTGATCCAATTCAATGCAGTAGTGGTATCAAGTTTTCATTTACTTTTAAGTGCCTCTGTTGTGGCCTGATTCATTGCTTGCCTCCACAATTCTGGTGTTCTTGCTTTGATCTGCTGCTACTTTCTTTGATCCCACATGTTCAGATTTTGAGATTGTCAAATGACATAAACTGCTGCACCTTTTGTGATCTATGTTGATAATGGATTCAAATCTACTGCATATTGATCATTGTTCTGTGCTGGCCGAGAGTTTCTTGTGAATTCATTGTTTTCTAGTGTGCTTTTCATCATTGTTTGTAAGTTGGGTCATTTGAAATCTTTCATATGCATTTGTTTATTGATTTGGTGGTAGAAAATTGACCTTTGCGTGAGGTGTTCTTCAAGTTTTTGAGAGCTGAAAAGAAAATGAGGAAGAAATCAGTGATAAGAAAAAGAATATGATGCGAAAGATAGACACATCTGAAAATGAAAATGAAAAAAGTATTGATTGAATTTGAATTTTTTTTTTCAGTAACACACAATTGTCTTGCCCAACTCACAGTATGACTACTGCTTTTTCAATGTCAATTGCATATGCTCTTGATTCAACTTGTTTTGAGTCTTATTGATTTTGGTTTTGTTAATCGTCTTCTAGACCATTCCTTAGGTTCCTTTTGTGTGCCTTCTTTATTGGTTAGCTTGTTTTTCTTGCTTGTCTTTATTGGCCATCCTTTGAGTTTGTCTATTAAATCTTTCACTTGATGTTGTCCAATTCTTTCATTTGAGTTTTTCTTGTTTTCAGTCTTGGCTATTCTTAAGTGGCAGCGCTTCTTTTTGGTTTTCTTTCCTCTGGATACTCACTTTGTTTGGCAGCCCTTGTAGGTAAAGCCTCTTCTTGAAGGTGGAGTGGTGAGTGAACCTGTTGGGAGGTACAATGTCGAGGGAACACAGGAGTGAGTGGGACTTGAGAGCACCACATGATATTGGATGGAGTGCACCACGAGAGATTCATAGGTGTGAGTTGGGACAAATTCCAACACTGGCCGAGAGCTTGAGAGAGACAACATAGTTCTTTTATTATTTTGTGTTGTTCTGTTTTCATATCACGGTATTTTGGGTTATCTTTCTTTTTTCTTTTTTCAGTTGCTGTTTTTGTTCATTTGGCTTAGGTGGGAAAATGCTTTAGAGCAATCCCATACTTAGCATTTAATTGTAATAGTTTAAGCGTTTAGTGTGAGGTTCAAGGGGTTCCAAAGGCCACTTGTATCTTCACTTAGGATTTTCGTCTAATTTATGTTTTCAGCCTTTATGTTTTATGTTTTTATGCTTTCAATGTCCAGGTTTTGTGTGATTTGTGTGTTTGCCATTTATGTTTTAGGTCACCGTGATACCTAGGTGCAATGTGTTTAACACCTAGTTGACCTTCTTTTGGTCTTTCAGTTTTCAATCTCTTCACACACTTTGTCCAATTGTTTTCACACAATCTGTTTTCATTTGTATTTTTATTGAGAACTTTTGTGAAAGCATTCTAGAGATCTTGTCTAGGAAAGGCTTGGTTCCTAAGCTTGTCCATGTGACTCACCTTCTTTTCCTGGGAGTATCTCTAGATATCTTTTCCATTGCCACCAACCGCTAGGTTTCTGTCGTGCGTTGCTTTTCTATCATAGAGTTCGCAGTTTTCTTTCACGCGTGTTACCAGCATCCCGCAACACCATACATCTTTATTGGGCCCGACCCCAATTATTCCAACCAGCTCCCTCTTCCCCTTCACTTTTCTCTGCCCAACTTGCAAGATGCGGCTAGGGTTCTCCTCTACCAGTCACATACTCCTTCCCTTGACGAGAGCAACTAGGGATTGAGTGATCACGAGTTCCAGCCTGAGCTCTTAGGATTTAATCTCACGTTGTTGTTAGGAAATTCTGTTAGACGACCTTCATTCTGCTTCCCAATTCCCGTTAATGTTTGCATCTTCCCTTTTCTTCTGTCAGGGTTTGGGTTTAGTTTTTACGGTTGCCTTTGATTCTATAAAAGGGCAGACCATTGATTGTAAACACTTAGCTTAGATGAATGATAAATCTGGTTGAGAATACTCCCACTTTCATCTCTGCTCGAACCCTAAACCCTAGATTAGGTTTTAGCCTCGTCGGGTTTACCATTCTAGTGAGAAGCCTAAGAGATTCGATCGTTCACTTCAATAATCGATCTTCCGCTACATTTTCCAATCGTTTCCACCGAACAAACGACTGCCGGAGGCCGTCTCTGTCGAATGGAGTCCATTTCCGCCGATCAACGGCGCCGATGGCCTCATCAGAAAGGCTAGGTTGGTTATTGAGAAGCCTCCTAATCATCAAAAGTTTCCCTTCATTTGGATATGAATGTTCTTGAGAATCACTAGAATGAGAAGTGTCGGAGTCACTTGAAGATGACTCCTCTTGGCTAGTGTAGAGGTCTTTGCCCTTAAGCACAATGGTGCGTTTGGTAGGGCATTGAGCGGCCACATGACCTCTACCTAGACACTTGAAACATTTAATGTCACTACCTCTTTTGTTGGTGGAGGATTCACCCTTGTCACTTACCTTTGTAAGGCTCTTATGAGTGGACTCTTTTTCTTTTGAAAAATCTTTCTTTTGAAAATCACTTTTAGAAAAAGAGGGAG
>Ga0214544_1005051_pt1 | contig 25935 bp, 16 predicted proteins | sample CNSS3metaG_FD_160074 | JGI IMG/M metagenome (GOLD analysis project Ga0214544, IMG submission 160074) | Root nodule microbial communities from cowpea collected in UCLA plant growth center, Los Angeles, California, USA - CNSS3 | ecosystem: Host-associated > Plants > Roots > Nodule | place: USA... | reverse complement strand
AATCAAAATTTTTATTGGTATGAATGTTATACTAATTTTTTTTATTAAAAATGACTTAATAAAATGACTTTTACCACTAAATTTTAATATAAATATCAAATACTTAATTTTTGTAAAACTTTTATACTTAATTACTTTTAATTTTATAAAAAAATATTTTAATTATTAAAAATTATTAGGTCAAAATTGAATCAAATACACATAAGTAGGTACTAAATTGAAACGAAAAAACATAGATGGGGATTAAATCGAAATCAACACAATAACATCTGATAGTGACACTGACACATGGCATTACAATGCCACGTGGCACTGACAATACCACGTGGCACACACAGGGACTTGACACATAGCATTTTTAATTTTTTTTTTTAAAAAAATTTTAAAAAAAATTTTAAAATTTAAAAAAAATTAAAATTTTTTTTAAAAAAAATCAAAAAAACCACAGATTGACACGTGGCACGTTGACTAACGGCGTTAGTGAACTCTGTCTGAAAGGGATCTAATTGAAGCAATTTTCAAAAGTTGGGATGTAATTGACATTTTTTTAAAACCGGATACCTATTTGACACACTAGTACCAAACTGGGTATTATAAGATCGTTGTAAGTTGATTATCAAAAAGAGGGTAATCATTAACATATTGTTATTAGTTTCATCCGTACTTCTTAATGAATATTGAACAAAAATTATATCTTATCTATGTTATTTAGGTATACATTATACGCTCTTAACTTATCTTTCATTTATGACTATATAGATTGTGTTATATATATTTTATTTTTTACATACATTTTGATTCCTATATCCCCCATCCCATCCAAACACATTGAAGACTATTAGGATTAGGAAAAAGAATATAAATTTATGAATTAAACTTTAATCGTAGGTAGTAATATTTTATATTGAAGCATTTTAACCTTAAAATATGGTATGAGAAGTTCTTACTTCACACAAATGTTCTAATGTCAACTCAAATAGCACTGGTTGCAAAATCATTGTTTCAGTGGCTTTCTTTGTGGCTGTAAATTGAGAAGGTGGTTGGTGGTTGATGGTAACATATATAATATATCAAAAGTCGCATCTCATTGTTTACTTTTGAAAAAGCTTGGAGAAAAAAAATTATGTATGCCCTCTTTGGTTGAATTAAGTACCTTTGTTCGATTTTTCTTAATATATAATAATGTCACGCTCTTAAGAAGTGTATATACATATAATAAGAAGAAAGAGACCACTAGAAAAAGAAAGAAATGTGGACAAGGAAAATGAAAATAGGTATTGTGAAGTCTAATATTGCGTTGATATGTCACTGTCATTTTTAATGTTTAGCCAAATAAAATTAAGCAAATTTTAATTAGTGTTAGTTAAGAAATTGAAAGTAGAAACACTTTATTAAAAATATTTTTAACATTTTCAGACCCTGCTTAAGACTTATAAGAACTAATTGGAAAAACTACTTAAAATCTTAAAAATAGTAGATAATTTTTAAGATAATTTATTAAAGTGTAAGTATTTATTAAAATTATTTGGCAAGGTAATTAATAAAACATAAAATAAAATAAAAATTCAATATGATACTTTTTTATAAATTTTTTTATTACTTTGCTGATAAAAATGTATAAAATAAGACTATTCATATTTTTAATTAGACAGCCTAATTTCATTATGTTACTTATAGTAATGAAAAATAAAGTGTAATATAAAAACAAAATCATGTCTTAATATTTTGAAATAAAATTTACAAAAATTAAATACTATTAAAAAATATTTTTCCTGAAAGATATTTGTGATAATATTAAACGCATAACACACTATAATAATTTTGTGATGACATTGTTAAATTTATAATGAAATTTAAATAATAAAAATATTTATGATGGATTTTTGAGATGAAACAAATTTGTGACAAAGATCTTTGTTAAGAAAAGGTTAATGTTGTCCATTAAAAAATTTCCCTACAAAAATAATTAACTTTTTCAACAGATAAAATTTGTATGTAATGCATTGTAAATATATATATATATATATATATATATATATATATATATATATATATATATATATAACCTAAAGTAAAATTAAATATTATTTTAAGTCGTGAACTTGGATAAATGAAGGTTACCTATATGTTTTATTATTATTTTATATTATTGGTACCATTTGGATGGTGTATGAATTATTGTTGAAGGAAAATTACATATCTTGAAAGTCATTACATTTTGTAATCCTTAAAAATATCTAACAATATGTTTGTTCAAAAAGTGTCTTATGTTTAGTTCTAATGAGTTGAGATCAAACCGATGTAAGAGTGTTTGTGTTTGGAAAGTCATATTTTGGTATATTTCGGGAGGTAAGGCATGGATCATAGTGAGGTCTAAAGAAGTTTTTACCAAGTAGATGAATATGTTGATAATTTAAAATAACATTCTAGACTAGGATATTCATAGGCCAAACTTGAACTATTTAATACCTGTTTAACATCGCCAATGTTAGATAGTAGGTATTTATCTCTTTAATGAGCCAATAAATGATTGATATTCTTGATAAGTAAATAAGTATGATTGTACCAATGATTTTATGAGAAACACTAAACTACGTAATCACTTTCAATAGTAACTTTGATGTTCATAATGAATCATTAGTAGTGGAATATGGATCCATATATATGATAAAATTAGATTGAGTCTTTTGGTTTTAGGTCTAATTCAAGTCCCCCTAATGTGTGTATTGCTATTTGAGTCTTGTAGTTGTAGGTCCAATTTGAGGCTTCTAGTATTTGTATTGTTTGTTGAGTTTATCAAGATTGACTTTGAGGTTTACAAAGATCTAAGTCCTTTTATTTTTTCTTTTAGATATGTCTGTCGTACAAGTAGAAGAAAAACCTGGTTAGTATGAATTGTTTAAGAATTGTTAGGAAATCTTCTTTAAATTAACATATGAAGATTTTATATTAATATCTTTACGAGATATTAGATATATAAATCATCTTCTATTCTGATGTAGAACTTTAAATATTATGTCAAAAATATTTTTTTAGTAAATATATTTTATAATATATTATAAAAAAATAAAAAAATATAATATATATATATATATATATATATATATATATATATATATATATATAATGTGTTATAATTAATGTTATCTAAAAAATCTTATTGCACACAAAAATATCAATTTTAATTTCTTTTTATGAAATGATAGTAATTTATATAATAGTCAGGACTTTAGACTACATCGAAAGAAAATAACTATACAATACTAACATCAAATTATATGTTATAATTTTCTCCAGATGATATTTTATAAATAAAAAATTAATAATTATTCTAAAAAATAGTATAAATTATTTTCAGAATTTACCAAAATTTTTAAAGCTGTAAGTGATTTTCGTACTTGTAAAAAAAGATAATTTATTACATATAATTAAATAACATACTTAAACGTAGTATAGTTATGTTGAATAATATTTTCTATTTTTAATATTAAATTAATTATAGTAAATAATAAAAACAAACACTAGCGGAATATTAAAAATTTTGAAAGCAACGATCATATAATATATTAAATTAAATTATTTATATTAATTTTAAATTATGAAAAGATAAAGAAAGAGTAATTATTACTTTTATATTACATACAGTTTTAACATATTTTGATTATTAATTCTATAAATTGAAAAATATTTTATTCAGTTTATCTTTAAAATATAATACCTTGTATTAAAAATAATATTTTATAATAATTTGATATTATGATATAAACATTAATATATAAATTAAATTATAAATTCTAGTTAACATATAATTATTTTTAAGAAAATACAGTATTTAAATTAAATTATTAAATAAATATTTAAAATAACTTATATTGTTAGATTGATAGCTAATATTTGCAACGATTCGTGTTGATCGTTGATATTTTGGAAAGATTACGTGATTGATGATAGATTGAGAATTTATGTGATTGGTTGAGAATCATGTAATTCATTTATGGAGTTAATATTCTTAAGCATATTTGTAAGTAGAAATAAATGAAAAAATGCACCCAATGTACATTCATACATATGTATATATACCGGTTTGAGATGAATGAATAAGTAAGATGATTTTCTCACTTATTTCTATAATGGCATCAGAGCCATGACAAAAGAAACCCTAAGGTTTCATTGTATGTCACCATGGTAGAAGCAGGCAACAAATAGAGCGATGTGAGTTCCGTAAGAAGAATGATTTATCTGCACGATATCACCTTTAATGATAATCTATGAAATCTTATAACTTAGGTGAAGCTGAGGAGAGAAATCTATGATGAATGAGCTTGATCCATAAAAACAGTTTTGTGAGCGCAAAAGAAATTTGGCTTAGTTGATGGAATATCAGTTATAGTAGAATATGGTGATCTTGAAGATTGGTGGACCATTAATTCCTTGTTGGTCTCTTGGATCATGAACATTATTAAACTTTCACTGCTAACAATTATTTCATATATAGAGGTTATACAAGATCTTTGGAAGAATATTCAATAACATTTATCCATAGTGAACGGGCCACAAATTCAACAACTCAAGGATATTGACATCCGGTATTTCAAAAAAAATAAAAATAAAAAATAATTTGATAATATAAAAATTATTAATTTGTGAATTAAATACTTACAAAATTTTTAAAAATTTAAAATTTTTAAAAATTTTGTTTAAAAGTTTTATAAATTAAATTATAAAATTAATTTGACAAAGTCATGGATAGAACTGAGATTTGTTAACGTGCTTAAAGCCAGCAGTGGACCTTAGAAGGTCCGTAGGAGGGTCGTGGCTCCCAAAGATTTTTAAAAAATTTTAAATTAACAAAAAGCTGGTTTTGTTGGTCCTTTGGAGCACACATTTCAAGGCCTTTGTGTTTTAAAATATTTTAGATTGATTTTTATTTTTTATAAAATATAATATTAATAAATAATAAAATTAAAAATTAAACATAATAAAGAATAATAAAATTTATTGATATATTTTTTTTCTCTCATTTTAAGTTTCTCACATATTATATTCATTTATTACTTTTGCACTTTTTTTTTGTTTTAGAAGAAAAAAATAGAAAGTTAAACGTAAATTCATTTTCTCGCTTTTAATTCTCACGAGTTCTCTTTTAAGATAAAAATGTATCTATATCCTTTCTCTTGATAAGAAAATATTAGTTTGATATATAATTTTTTTTCATCTTATGAGTTTTTTTGTATATTTATTTTTTTATGAATATAAAAAGAAAAATTATGTACTATATGTTTTTTCATAACCATTTCTTAAAAGTGACTTGATTATCATTTTTTTAGTAATTATGTCTCTCAATTGTTGATTAGATTTTGATAAATTATTTTTTAGTTATTTTTTTAAATAGGTATATTGATGAAAAATAAAATAATAGATTCATTATTTTAAATTGATAAAAGGGAGGATACCTTGAAGATGAAAACAATATAAATTTACTTCTTTATCTATTTTCAAGCATGATATTTGGAGTTCAATTGTTGACTTAGAGAACCATTTCTTAATGTAAGGCCCACTTCTTTTATATGCCTTTTTATCTTAAAAGTTGCCCCAAACCGTTGGGCCTTAGGGCTGGCCCAAAAGGGGAAAACAGACCCTAAGTCTGCCCTAACCACCCTTTCCATCACTTTGCTGAAACAGATCTCCCAAACCCTTGGAGCAGCCGCAGTCACCTCCGCTAGGGTTCAATCTTTGGTCTCCGCCGGGCTTGTTCGAGCCAGTTCCGTCCCGCGTAAGTTGTTCCCACCCCATACCTCTTTTGTTTAGCACTGTTATTTCGGATTTCCAACTAGGATCGTACTAGGTAGCTTCGTTTCATAATATTCATTTGTTTCCAGCTTGCTAAACTACTCTAGGAGCTGCTGTAGTCTCTGTTCGTGCCCAAGAACCCAGCTGTTAGCCCTTTTTCCAGGTACGGGAAGTTAGGGTTTCGGGTTTAAGTTGATTTTTGGTCCATTCTTGAGTTTGCTTGATGTTGTACGGTGAAATCATTATTTTTGGTGCGTGGAATACCCTGTTTGGTTGTTTGGATCGGAATGTGCATCTGTTGCAGGAGAAACCAGGGCGAGAACTGGTAATCTCGCCCAGGCGAGCCGGATTCGCCTAGGCGAGTCTGGCGGAGGCTCGCCCAAACCGTTTTCGCAAAGAGTCACTCAGGCGACCTGCTCGTCATTTTGAGCGAGCGAATCGCTCGCCCAGGCAAGAGGGGTCTCGCCTAAGCGAGATCCCGTAGTGGTTCCTGCTTCCTATTCTTGTGCCCTCACCTAGGCGGAGGGGGAACTCCTGAGCGAGACCCCTCAGCCTGAGCGAGGTGCTGGGCGAGACAGTGCTGTGATTTGATGTTTGTTGGTTCCTGAATGATCTGTTTTGGTTGAGTATGATTGTATGATGAGTGATATGTATATAATGGAGTATGAAGTATATTTGGCATGATTCATGAATTGTAGATGATGGGTTGGTATGAGAATTGACATGTGAATTAAATGAGACGGATAATATTAAAGTGGCATGATAACATGATGAGTTGGATCTTATTTACATGGATAAACTATGAGGTGTTGAAATGAGTGGGGCCTGGATCATGAAAGACATTGGCTTCAAAGGTTGGTACGAGTGATGTATATCTATGCGTGGTAATTATTATTTTGGTTATGTGAATGAGGTCGATCTGTGTCAGTGCATAATTCCTTGGAGTCTCTAGGTGAGACTTTTAGGGTTGCGCTTCAGTGGTCGAGACGTAATTCCATGGCCCCTGTTAGTGGGTGTCCATGGTGGTGCCCCATCTGTATAACTAGGTAAGGATTCAAGTTAAGGTTGCATCCTGACACTCTAAGGAGTCAGTTAGTCTCACTTAGAGCGGACTGACTCCTGTGGTAAGAGTAGCAGGAGGCATGAAATTCATTAAGGGCTAACCTTGTGGTGAGGGAAATTTGATCCATCGTAACACTTGTAACACATAGCTCGGAGATGAGCAGCTCGGGGTTGAGCAGAGGTATCCACCACAAGTGCAAGCATCCGCTGAATCCGACTAAGTTATACGTATCGGATGAGTCGAGTCGAGTCGTAGTGTATTGACTGAAGAATCATAACATGCTTGGTTGTTATATGGGTATGGGATGATGATAATGTACTGGATTGTGTGATGAATATGTGTTGGCTCTAGCTTACCCGTTTGTTTGTATGGTTGTATTGTATGTGGTTGTTCTTCTTACGATGATCATCAATGTGATTGATGGGAGCAGATGGGCAAAGTTCTCGTGGTCAACAAGGGAATGGCGAGTCCGCTGCTTAGCCATCTGGGCTGGAGTTATTTTATTCACAATTTCATTAGGGCTACGACCTCTGTATCGTTTTATGCTTTCCCACTCTACAGTCTTTGTTAGAATTGTATTTGGTTTATGCTGGCACCGTGGTGTGCCCAGGTTGTAGGGGTTGTGTTAAGGACCCCAAGACTACGCTGTTATACTTTTATCGCGTGACGTTTCCTTTAATTTAGTTTAATAATTAAATGGGACCTTACACTTAATATTCAAAGAATTATAAGTAGGAAATCTCATTAATTATTTTGAATTATAGGCGGAATGTTTCTTATTAATTCTTTGAAACTTATTATAAGAAAACGTTCTCAAATATGAGAATATATAGAGAAAGAGATGAAATTAGAAAAACTTATTTAAAATGAGTTTCATATCAAATACAATGTCAAAACTATATTTTTTTAAAAAAATATATATACAAGAATTCAATACTAAATTATATATACTTTTGTTATATTAGTAATAATAATTAAATATATAAGATTTGAATATATTATTTTGACCCTTCAAACTTTTTTATCAGGATCTGTCACTATTTAAAGCAATACAATCTTTGTGTCAATCACTTATTATCTGATCATCGTGGGAATATTGTTGGTAAGTGAAGTCTCTGAAACTTGATGAGGCATATGGGTCCACATTATGAGGTTCAACCAACTATGGTTGAGAGGGAAGCAATGAAACATAAGGGGGTGCCGATCATAGGTGGTGGTGCATGCGAAACACCTCTTGAATTGGATTTTGAAATTATGCAAGGTGTGGAGCATGATTCTGGACTTGTGGATTACAAAGCTAGTTTTGTTGATCCTTTGGAGCACACATTTCAAGGCCTTAGTATTATTGTGAGGAGGAGAAGAGTGAAGAAGCAACCTTAAGGCTTTGTTCACTTGGGTGGATGGGTTTGAGGGAGAGGAAGTGGATGAGTTTGAGTGGATTTGAGAGTGAAATGTGTGTTGTTTTTTTAAGGGATTTAGAGGTGATTGTGAGTGAATTTGGAAGTAAAGTTTGTGAGAGTTTGTGAATTATTTTATTAATGTGATAAATTAAAAAAAATGTTTAAATAGATATAAAAGATAGATTACCATATTGTCCTTTGTGTAATAAGTAGTATAAATTAGTATTTGTATGAGTTATAATTATTTCTTTTACTACTACAATTGAAAGAAATAAATTATAAAAATTAATAAAATAATTTAATTTTTTCATAGCATTGTAAAAAATGTTACGCACACAAGGGATAAGATCCAGGAGTAAGGAATCGAATCCTACTCTCCAAGTCGACCATATCCATTACAAATAAGAGGGGATCAGATCTACCAAGTTGGGATTGGTTCCAAGCATACATGAGATTGATCCACTACACTATGAAACTTCCCGTATCCGTTCCAAACAACCATGGGATTGGATCCAACAATCCATGGATAGATCCTTGAGTGGATTGGCACATTACCGTGAAAGTCATGAACAACACGTGGATAAATCGTGACTTAAGATAAAATTGTCTTTGCTGTAGTGATCCCTTCAAATATGTTATACTCCCACGAGATTACAAAATATATACATCCCACAAATTGCTGTTGTCACTCGCCTTTAAATCATCTTAAACAAATGCCACAATAATCTGCTAATCCATCTTTCGATTTCTTTTCAAACAGAAAATATGTTCAAACATAAAAAATTTACAAATAAATGATAAATTAAAAAACGTAAGGGAAAAACTTACATAAAACTTAACGGATGTCGAAATCCGAAAGAAATGAAATACAAAATTCGAAATTAGTTTTTAACTTAAACTGAATATGCATTTTCTGTACCGGATGTCTAAATTAGAACCCGATATCGAAATCCGATTCACTTTTTATATACCGAATATGGAAACATCATGAAGAGTGTGTTTGGGAGAGCGTTGAAAAATTAATTTTGAAAGAATCAATTATTGGACGTAGAAGCTTATAACTATTTTTTGGATGTGAATTTTTTGGTTCAAAATCAATTTTAAAATCAAACAAAAGATGATTTTGTGTTGAAAAAACACTTACACGTTTGATTGAGGTGAAACCAAACATACTAGGAGTTTGTTGCGAAAATGAATTAGGGATCCAGAGATAATCACTTTAAAAGATGAAAGTAACACCCATCTCAGTAATTAAATTAATTATTGTCACCTACTTTACTTCAGGATTATTAATGTAATTAAAATAAAAATTTGAGGGTGTAGAAGAAACAGTTAGAGGTGCAGGGAGAAACTCTCAGTAAACAATGCTCTTCTTATATCTATTTTATGGAATTTTAATTGAATGGGCTTATGTCATATAAATTGAACCTAGTATAAGATTGATTAGGATATTGTTATCCTGAATGTTAATAACGTAATTACTCTAAAAGAGGGAGGTCGTTAATAAGGATGAAGATAATATATAGCCTTAAAGGAATAATATCATCTCGGTAGTGTAGACAAGTGTTTATAATAGAAAAAAAAAATAGAGATCAAACAAATCATTTTTCAATATAAAATTAAAAATATCAACTTTTCTATATTTTCTCAACAAATATTTGAAAACAGATTTCTTCGATACTTTTTGTGATACCATTTTAATTTGTTAGATAATTTAATTCGCAAATGTTTTATTTTGTTACTTGTAATCCATTCCACTACAGGAAACAGCCGTACAAAATACATGTGATGATGATAGACGCTACTTATTTAAAGGTCAAATGCACATTGTCTATTTTTAGATCTAGTTTTGTGCTAAATATACAAAACAAAATTGGAGTACAATTTATTAAAAGAATATATCAAAATTAATTTGATAAAATAATATAATTTATGTATGTAAATATGAGAAAAATGAAACAACTATTAAAAAATATTGCAATGAAATAATATTTTTGTCTTGCTTCATTATGGCATGATATGTTCTTAAACCTCATGCAGCCTCATGAAGACAAAAGAAACTTAGATGCAGAAATAGGTTTACGTTGACAGAGAAAGAGAAGGTTTGCAGAATGCAACGGAAAGGGGAGAGAGAAAAAACTGAACTGAATTTATTACTATGAAAGCTTATGTACAGAGTAACACTGAAAGGAGTTATATAGCAGAAAAAAGAAACTAACTATTGATTATGTTATAAACAAAATATTATTTAATTATGAATTTTCAGTTGCGGGGCAGTAGGATTTGAGGCTATTGCACGAGTTCTGTTGTATTCTGAGACCCCCCTCAAGCGGGCAGTAGATGTTGTGACTGCCAAGCTTGGAATTAAGCTTAGAAAATAACCCAGGTGGTAGAGCTTTGGTTAGGATATCAGCTAATTGTTGGTTGGTGCGGACAGGAAGTAATTTGAGTAATCCTTGTTGTATCTTTTTTTTGGTAGTGTGGCAGTCAATTTCCACGTGTTTGGTACGTTCGTGGAAGACTGGGTTTGTGGCAATTTTAATTGTTGAAGCATTGTCACAATAAATAGTAGCCGGTGATGTGTAGGTGATATGAATGGCTTGTAAGAGATGAGTTAACCACTGAATTTCACAGGATGTTTGAGCAAGAGCATGATATTCTGATTCTGAGGAGCTTCTGGAGATGGTTGCTTGCTTTTTGGATTTCCAACTAATTGGTGATTCTCCAAGATAAATAATTAAACCAATGACAAATCGTCTTGTATCTACACAATTCGCCCAATCAAAGTCGTTGTAGCCTCGTAGGTGGATGTCACTATGAGCAGGGAGAAAGATGCCTTGACCAATGGTTTGTTTGAGATATCTTATCACACGAAAGGCGGCTTGTAAATGATCCTTTGTGGGGGCAACAACATATTGACTAAGGTGACTAACAACATACGTTATGTCCGGCCTGGTGTTGGTTAAATAAACTAACTTTCCAATTAATCTTCTATAAGTGGTAGGGTCATCCAGAGGATCACCTACGGCCTGCATCTTGACAGAAAAGTTAAGAGGAGTGCTAACAGGAGAGCAATTGATCATACCAGTCTTAGTTAAAATATCAAGGGTATACTTTCTCTGGGATAAATTGATACCATGCTTATTTCTAGCAATTTCGAAACCAAGAAAATAAGTAAGGGTCCCTAGGTTTTTTATTTTAAAGTTCTTATCAAGCTGTGAAGTAATCTGATCTATGGAGGATTGATCATTACCAGTAAGGATGATATCATCCACGTAAACAAGCAAAATGGTGATGCGATTATCAACAAATTTAACAAAGAGAGAATGATCAGCAGCAGTTTGGGTAAAATTATGAGTGAAGAGAAAAGGGAAAGCTTCGTATACCACTGTCTGCTGGCCTGCTTTAATCCATATAAGGATTTGTGCAGAAGACAAACCTGTCCCTTTTCAATGGTAAGACCAGGAGGTGGGTCCATGTAGATAGTCTCCTCAAGATCCCCGTGGAGAAATGCGTTGTTCACGTCAAGCTGGGATAACTTCCATTCTTTAGAGGTTGCAATAGCTAGGATGAGACGAACTGTGGAGAGCTTGGCAACAGGAGCATATGTGTCATGGAAGTCCATGCCCTCAAGTTGTGTATATCCTTTAGCAACTAAACGAGCTTTGTGTCGCTAAATAGATCCATCTGCTTTGTGCTTCACCTTATAAACCCATTTACAGCCTACTGTGTTGGTGCCGAGCGGAAGATTAGTTAGCGTCCATGTGTGGTTCTGTTCCAAAGCTAAAAGTTTATCTTTCATAGCCTTCTGCCAGCTAGATTCTTTTGCAGCTTCATTATGGTTTTTGGGTTCAATGCCACCATCAATGTTCATAATTGTATGCTGAAAAGAGGAAGACAACCGAGACAAAGAAAGAAAAGATTGTATATAATATTTACTTTTCCTAGCAGTGTCAATGTTATTTACGTAATAATCTTGGAGATGTGTAGGCATCTTTGTGGCTCTCTTACTTCTTCTCACATTATCATTATTAATGGCATTATCTTGTGTATCTATATCATTATTGCATGGAATATTGTTGTCATCAAGCGTTTCATCATGCGTTACAGTATCATTATAATCAAATTGAATGCTGCAATTATGAGGAGTGGGTAAGCAAACTTGTTCAGTGGATTCATTATCTATGTTATGACAACTAGGGAAAACATCTTCATGAAAAACAACATTTCGTGAAATGATGATGTCATGTTTCTTTAGATCAAATATAACGTACCCTTTGGTGTGAGAGTTTAGGCCAAGAAAGATGCTAGCACGTGCCCGAGGATCAAACTTGGACCTTTTTGCAGACAAAGTTTGAGCAAAGCATAAACAACCAAAGACTTTAAAAGAGCTAATATCATACATCTTATTATGCAATTTTTCATAAGGGGTGGAATTCTTTAAAAGAGGTGTAGGAATATTATTGATTAAAAACGTTGCATGAATCAAAGCATAAGACCAAAACTGTTTTGATAATTTGGTTTGAAAAAGCAAGGATCTAGTGACATTTAAAAGATGTTAGTGTTTCCTTTCAACTATCCCATTCTGTTCAGGGGTTTCTACACATGTTGTTTGATGTATAATACCTTTAGAATTAAAGAAACTTGGCATGTTAAACTCAAATCCATTATCACTTCGTATGACTTTGATCTTAGTATCCAATTGGGTTTCAACATAAGAAATAAAGGTTTTAAGATGCTCTCTAGTTTCAGATTTTGTTTTCATAAGAAAAACCCATGTGAATCTACCGTGATCATCAATTATGGTCAAGAAATATTTGTGCCCATGCAGAGAGATAACAAGGGAAGGCCCCCAAATGTCAACATGCAAGAGATCAAACAAGTTAGCAGCATACGAATCACTATTTGGAAAAGATAATTTTCTTTGCTTAGCCATGTGGCAAATATCATAGTACATGTCTTTAGGACTAATGAAATCAAATCTTTGCCTTAAAATTTCTAATCTCTTATCAGAAGGATGCCCAAGTCTCTTATGCCAAAGATTGCTAATATACATGTTATTAACATTGTGTTTAGAACAAGTAAACACATATAATCCTGCTTGATGTTTAGCTGAACCAATCGTCCTTTTGGTCATCTGATCCTGTATGAAACAACCACATTCAGAGAAAACAACTTGCAATTGTGACTTTTCAATTAATTTGGATACAAATATCAGATTATGTTTAAAATCTGGGATAAACAAAACATCTTTTAAAATAATATCATCATGGAGTTGAACAATGCCTTTATGCGTGGCTATCACAAACAAGCCATTTGGCAAATTAACATTGAGATCTTTAATTCTGTTATGTGAAGAAAACATGGATAGATTTATACAGACATGATTAGTTGCACCTGAATCTAAAATCCAATTATGCGAATGAGAGTTGTAAAGATTAAGAAAGATATTACCTTGTCCCATGGAATTTGTAGAGAAATTACTGACTTGGCTATTCTTGTTTGATTCATTGGAATCATTCCCTGATTTTATGAGTGCCATAAGAGCTTGGTATTGTTTGCTTGTCAATCTAACCTCTTCATTATCCCCATCGTCCTTGACATCTACGTTCTTTGGCTTGTTGTTGACTGACTTATAACCTGGTGGGAAACCATGTTTCTTGTAACAAGTATCAACAAGATGACTAGATTTTCCACAATAATTGCACACACGTTTGCTGGTTTTGCTGGATGGGAAGCCGTTCTTTCGGTAGCATACTGCCTCAGTGTGTCCTGGTTTTCCACAGAAAGTGCAAGTAGTGGTGCTAGAAGCAGCAGCCAAATTCTTGGTCTCCAAATTTACAAAGGCATTGTTAGCCATTATTTGTCTTTCTTGCTGAACTACATAAGAAAAAAATCTTTGAAATAGGAGATAAGGGATCTAACAACAAGACATGCGATTTCACATTACTGTAACAATCATTCAATCCTCATAAAAATTGCATCGCGTGATCTTCTGCTCTTCTTTGCATATAGGTTTCAGAAGCCTTGCATGAACACCTAGGTTTGCATGTGCACCCCATATCTGGTCTGAAGTTCTCAAGCTCGTCCCAGATTACACGGAGTTTCGTAAAATATTCACTTACGCTTAAGTCGCTTTGCTTCAATTGGCCAGCCTCTGTTTGAAGATCTGATATGCGCAACAGATCTCCCTGGAAGAATCTTGCCTTCAAATCATTCCAGATGTCTTCTGCATTTTCCATCCAAAGGATGCTTTGCCTAATGTTAGAAGATACTGAATGAACGATCCATGACACAACCATATCATTGCATCGTTGCCATGCATTGAACAAAGAATTTTCCTTCTCTGGTTTCTTGGCCGAACCATTGACAAACTGGGATTTGTTCTTTGCACTTAAGGCAGTAAGCATTGATTTGCTCCAAGAGTGGTAATTTATAGAGTCAAGAACGGGAGAAACAAGAGCCACGGCTGGGCCTTCGCCAGGATGAAGATAAAGGTAGCTTTCACTGGTTAAGGTCGTCGATGCTTCTTCTTTAGCCATGTTGAAAAGAAACACGAAGATGAAAAACAAGAAACTGTGAAAAAATAGTTACAAGTGATAACAATCAAAGTAAAGAAAAACGCAAGAGCTCTGCTGCCATTTTAAACCCCATGCAGCCTCATGAAGACAAAAAGAACTTAGATGCAGAAACAGGTTTACGTTGACAGAGAAAAAGAAGGTTTGCAGAATGCAACAGAAAGGGGAGAGAGAAAAAACTGAACTGAATTTATTATTATGAAAGCTTATGTACAGAGTAACACTGAAAGGAGTTATATAGCAGAAAAAAGAAACTAACTATTGATTCTGTTATAAACAGAACATTATTTAATTATGAATTTTCAGTTGCTGGACAGTAGGATTTAAGGCTGTTACACGGGTTCTGTTGTATTCTGAGATATGTATGTAATTCGTGTGATATTTTTGTGTGGAAGCCTATGGTGGAGGACTCTTCTTGGCTCATTCTAAGCCCAAACTATAAATTTTAAATATTAAAAAGAACGTTTGGTTTGTTGAGATTTCTAACATTTAAATAAATGTAAAAACCATAATTAGTATTTTGTTATTAAAAATACACTTCAAGAGTTTGGTTTTGGTCCGTACAATATGTTGTTTTGCTTACAAGACCATTCCTTCGAAAAATAACAAAAGAAAAATTAAAATAGTCAAATTCTTGGTTCGTCTAAACCTAAGAATGAGGCTGTTCTGTAAGATATTTGAAGTATAAAATAATTAAATTTTTCAAAATAATTATTAAAAAACAATTATTTTAAAAATAAATTATATATAACAGGTCAAAACAATACTGACACAGTGAGACACGGACACTCTCTAGTACCAAACGCATGTTCCACGATAACAAATAATTTAGTTTTCCTTTTCATTTCAATATTATATGATAATATTAACATCTTAAAAAGTAAAAGGGCTTATCATCGCTGGCAAATTCTGCCGTACCACCACCGACACTCAGCCATAAAAATCCTGACCACTGTTGTTGGGCTAGCTGGTAAGGAAAAACATCTTTAAAATCCTCAAACTGTCATAAATGAACTCGTATCACACATGTGACAACTCTCAACAAAACTACTTACATGAATACCAGATCTTAACCATTATTATTAACATTTGTATAAAGTAGTTGTAAGAATTCATTCCAACTTTCAAAAACTACATCAGTGGAATAATAATTCAAACCCATATATTATATAGAAATAGGAAAAGAAATCCTGAGACTCAAATTAGGACCAGAAATAAAAGCCCTTTATTATCTGAGCCCGCCCCATTCAATTTTCGCCCTCCTTCCGCCTGCAACTTCAGATTTCACAACTTATTAATGGACCACACATAGTTATATTATATTAGTTTAGTTCAGTAGTATAATTTAAAATAATAAATTCAAAACACTCCATTTATATTCCTCGCCCTTTTTTGGGAGAAAAGCATGCCCTACATAAAATACCAACTTAAATTACACTTCCTTTCTTTTCAAATATATATATTTATAAAAAATACAGAAAAAGAAATAAAAAGAAAAAGAGCATTTTACAGATTCTCTAAAATTCCAAGATAATTCTAGTCCTCTTCATCGCCGACATCCTTTGACGACGGCAACGACGAAAACGAGGAACTCGAGTTTCTGCAAAACACGGCGCGTTCCGCGTCGTGAGCCTCACTCGCGACAAGAAAGTGACCCAACGAATCCACCAACTCAACCAAATTCTCTTGGCAGAGAAATTCGTCGCTGAAAACCCTCTCCACCTCTCTCCCGAAATCATGGACGAAGACGTGGGTCTTGCCGGCCTTCGCGCTCCGGGCGAGAACCGCCGCCGTGAAGATTGCCGACATCCGCCCGGGAGCCCCCGGAAAGTACCCCCTGGGCCCGTCGACGAGAATGACGTCCCACGCAACTTGGTAAATGTGGTTGGGCAGATCGTTGATGGCGAGCTTGCATTCGGAGAACAAGAGGTTCTGAACGGGCCGGCAGTCGGCCTGGGCGTGGGCGCGGGCCTGGGAGAGAAGTTTGGGGAAGTCGGAGACTTTGGTGGTGAACTGGACGTCGTAGGCTTCGACGCCGGGGTTGGACTGCTCGAACTTGGAGATGGCGTATTCGTTCTCGTCGAGGAAGACGGTGCGCCCCTGGTGGTTGAGTGCAGCCCAGAGGAAGGACTCGTGGGTGAGACCGAAGACGAGGAAGTTGGGGCGCGGCGTGAGGAGGAGGGCTTTGGAGAGGGCGGCGAGCTCCGCGGAGGACATGGGCTTGGCAGAGACGTTGGAGGCGGCGGCGTAATGGAGGAGCGCTTTGGAGACGGAGGGCGGGAGAGTGGAGAGGGCGGCGGCAGAGGTTGAGGCGGCGGTGGAGGAGATGGTTGTGGTGATGAGGGTGCAGGTGAAGAGTAGTGTGGAGAAGAGGAGGAAGAAGAAAAAAAGAGAGAGGCGGTGGGAAGAGAAGAGTGTTGTGGCGTTGGTTGGTAGAGGGGTTTGTTTGTGAAGAGAAGGGTGGAAGAGTATGAGCTTGGTGTTGTTGGAATTGGTCTTCATTTTGGAGGAGAAGAAGAAACAAATGTGTCTATGTTTGTTCAGTTGTGGGAGTGAAAACAGAGATGAGATGAGGAAGGTGCATTGAAGTTGGGGAGGGACAGAGGAATCGCGGAGTGGATTAAGAGGGTCACACGTATCCCCAGACTCCTGCCATAGGTTGTGGGAACTGTAAATGCCTTGGTCCACTCTCTGTTTAATGTAAACACTGCCAACAATATTTTCAAAATAGCTCAAAAAAAAAAAAAAATGTGAACAAGACAAGGTAACTTTCAAATGTGATCTGAAACTTTGAGTTAGTGAGACGCATATCGTGCTTAAGTGTGACAAAATTTAGCATTATCAACCTGATGCCGGCAAAGAAAGGAATAATTATCGTTAATGTTGGCAACATTAAACATAATCGGTATCTGTTGAAAATCATATGCACTACCTAACTGCTATGATTTTGATAACTACCGAGTGTCCCAAGTGAAGCGATGTTGATGGCATTGACCAAGAACTTCACGTTCACATCCCAAATCACGCGATCCTATCTATAGTTTGAGAGAATTAGGGTAATCCTGTTGAGTAGGAAATACACATTAATAAAGTCCAAATCCCCTGATTACGAATTGAATTTTGAATTTGATTATTGTTATGGCGGCAATCAAGGGGAGCTTTAACATATTCTCACTAGACCTTATAATGATTTTTTATTTGTTTTGTTCACGTTTATCCTAGCAACCTTTCTCCAAGCACTATGTCCTTTTTTACTCCTATGTTTGTTTTAGTTAAACTTTAATGGAAGGGTGCTCTTTATTTCTAAGTCACATATTTACTCCTTTTTCCACCGCTTCACCCTTTGTTTTCTTGTGCTTACTTTCCTTTTGTTTTCTGTTTCAAAGGATCTTACTTTAATTATTCATAATTGATTTTTTCTTTCATAGGGGTTAGTTAATTCAATAGTTTCTATCTTGGAATGTCGTCAGGTTTTTAGAGCCAAACTAACTAACCTATTGAAGTAACAACCTCCTTACCAGTTCACAGTTACATTATTATACTAGGTATTATTTTTTATCATCCTTATATAAAGTTAATTATGTTTTTCTTAAATGTTAAATATGCTTTTAGTTGTTAAATATTATATGAAATTGGAATTTATTTTTATTCATAAATTAAAAATATATGATATTTTTAATTAGGTTGACATTTGAGATGAAACATATAAACCGTATAAATAATTTAAATAATAGTTTAAAATATAATTTAATACATACAAAAATAGCGCAATTAGATTAAAAAAATTATATTTATTTATTTTTAAAGTTTGAGGACGAAATTTTAGAATATCGATGAATTCAAATTTAATCATTAATTATTTTTGTACTTACCCGATCCAATAATGTGGTCCAGTAAGGCCCATTAAGTCTTAATGGTATATTATAGAATATGCCCATGAAAGCAAATATTCACATATTAGTAACTATAACAAATCTTAATAGTTTTATTATGTTATGATATTCTTTAGTAACATATATTTACATAATATTTGATATACGAGGTATGTTTTCACATAATAATAATTATTATTATCATTATTTAATTGAGATAAGTCATTATTTTTTTTTATATTATTTATATTACTAGTTTTATCTCATGGACCTTAGGACTCAAAACCCCATAAATACAGCTAGTATTCCTTAGGGAAAAAAACACTCTCTTATACTTATTCTCTCTTACTTGAAAGATGTTATCTTTCTTATTAACTTGAACGTCGAAGAGTCTTTTGCAGGTGAGTTTTCTCTTGTGTTTCAATCCTTAGGAGCATCATATTAAGGTTTGTCAAAATCATAAAAATCTTGCCACTTGTCGAAAGGCTTGCCTCAAGTCCCCGGAAAAAACATTTGGTGTCCACCAAGAAAACGAACAACAACACAAAAACTATGACGAGGAGCTCGCTACCTTGCAAGCCCATCATCCTACCGATCTCCAAACGCCGAATCAAAAGCATAATACATGAGGTTAATTAATTACGTTCATTCATTACTAAAATTAATATTGTTTAACGCACTTGGCTGACTTGTTCATCAGAACGTCTTCTACAGGCACATCTCTCATTCGGCTTGGAGCGGACGAGTACCAAGATATCCTGGTCTAAGGAAGAGAATTGATTGTTTGGCACGAATGTAGAAAATCTCTTTTATACCAGTTAAAATGGACTTTTTAAACTGATTTTCGAACTGATGTAAAAACAAGGGCTATAGAAAGTATTGAATTTTTAAATCGATTCTGGAACCGATTTAAAAAAAAAATTTACTTTCTATACCTAGTTTGAAACAGATTTGAAAAGATTCACTTTTTGTATCTCTTGGTGAACAAACCGTTATAAAAAGTTAATTTTTCTTAATGACAGGTTTATATGTTCTCCCTACCACATACAAACATGCATACAATACAATCCAAAACAACCAGATAATATATAAGGTTTAGGGTTTAGGATTTAGGGTTTAGGATTTAAAATACAAGTAAAATCACTATGCATATAATAATCTAATAATATCACATAAATCCTAACCTTATCAAATAATGACTATACATCTAATATTTACATAAAAACTCTTAAAATACCAACATATTGGAAGCTTGAGCATCTTCTTCAATAGTTTGTGCATCTAGATACGTTGTCTGTAACCAATCAATCATTAAACATTTTATTTTGTTGATAGGCATATTATTAAAAGACTAAAATTGGTAACTCAAATTCATATACATGTAAAGGAAGTAAAAATTTAACCAATTTGAATTTCTAAAGTAAACGCAGAGATGGTTCAGCAACTCCGTAAGACAACATATAGTTCAATTAAATCCTAATTTTATTCTGAAATATAGAAAAAGCAAGACGAGTAGTGAGACTATAGAACTATAATTAATTTGATATCCAAAAATAAAACCTTATGAGAATTCGTGCAGCTAACTAATTTACTTTTTCCCGATGTAAAAAATAGTGCAACAAAAAAGGAGCATCTCTGTACAAAACGAGCAACACATACCACCATCATAAAATTTCAATTCATGTACCTTGTCCAACCAAGGTCATAAAATTTCTGATCGTAAAAACTGTTTTTTTTTTACTAAAAACATTTCAACATCAGCACCCAAGTGTGGAGTGAGTGTGAAGAGTTAAAGGCTGTCTTTGCGAATATTCAATTCCGACATTTCAACATCAGCACCCAAGCCGTAAAAACATGACATTTGTTATCTCATTTAACATTTCCCGTTATAAAAAAAGTAAAGAAAAGTAAAATGAAACCACTATAGCATGGGTTTGTGCACTCCCCTTAATTAAACATCTCACCCTTTTTCCCAGTCGTATGCAGGGAAGACATTTCTTATGTAACATGAACTCGCCATATAAAACATTTGAACCTTCCAACCTCATCACAAGATATACCAAAGCTGGAATAACTGGTGGGAGAAAAAGGGGAAACAAGCAAAGGTGAAGCAAGTACCAAAATAGAGATGTGGGAAAAAGACACGTTAGGTTGAAAAAGTGGGGAAATTACACGTGAAAGACTAAGGGGTGTGAGAAGGAAAATTTTGACTTTTAATTTTGTTATACAGTGGACAAATATTGTTCTTAGTTTGTGAGTAACAACTAATTTTATCCTGTGTTGTCTCTTGTAGATAATCAAAACAGCACATGTCTCGTATCTGGCCAAAGAAGTCCCTATTAAGACCAAGGAAATCCTCCACCATGAAATTTTTTACATTTCATTCGTCTCGTCGTCAACTTTCACATCCTATTTACCAAAGGTCTAAGCTAAAATCCAAAATTGGGCGATATATCATTTTTCAAAGTAAGAAAGAGGATGAACTTGTAACCTTAATTAGAGCAAAATTTACTACCTCAACACATCTACACATACACACGAAAAACAACAAATCTAAAATCCAAAATTTTTTACTGCACCTCCAAAATTTCTTCTATACCTCCAAAAAAAGTTTAAATCACAAAATACTCTTTAACCATTTAAGTGAAGCCATACACATCACACCCCCAAAATTACTTTCGGACGTCGACTTCCGGTGAAGAATATTTCTGAAAGTCAAAATATATAATCGGAAGTCGACTTCAGGAAGTCAAGATATATAACCGGAAGTCAACTTCCGGAAGTCAAGATATATTACCGGAAGTCGACTTCTGGAAGTCAAGATATATTACCGGAAGTCAACTTCTGAAAGTCAAGATATATTACCAGAAGTCGACTTCCGGAAGTCGAGATATATTATAGGAAGTCGACTTCCAGAAGTCACAATATATTACCAGAAGTCGACTTCCGGAAGTCAAGATATACTACCGCCCGAAGTCGACTTCCGATAATATATTTTGAGTTTCCGAAGTCGACTTCTAGTAATATATTTTGACTTCCGGAAGTCGACATCCGGTAATATATTTTTACTTCTGAAAGTTGACTTTCGGTAATATATTTTGACTTCTGAAAGTCGACTTCCAGTTATATATTTTGGGATGGTGATGTTTGTGATTTTACTTATATAGTCAAAGAGTATTTTTAGAATTTTAAAAATATTTGGAGGTGTAGAAAAAATTTTGAAGGTACAGGAAGAAATAATGAGAGAATGCAGTAGGGTATAATGTGTGACCATAAAGGCTATAATATAAGGCCTAATAGTATAATCGATCAATAATGCTAACCTATTTACTATCTTACGGTGAAAATAGGTTACTCGGTAAGTGCGATAATGATTAACTTTGTAATTCAGAACAATTATCCGCATACTTTATTTCTTGGAGTTGATCTATTTTTCTTTTGCGATTTTCTTGATAAAAGAGAAGGAAAATTTTTAAAACAAAAAAATAAAAATTGATAAAATAAAGTAATTTAAAATAATTAATTCAAAGTTGAGATTAATTTTAATTTGGCCTGGGAAAAATAACAAAATGAAAAATAATTTTAGAGTAGATAAATTTTAGAAAAAGTTACCTCAGTTGCAATTTATATTTTATAATATAATTGAAAATAAGTTTTTTATCCTTATAATAATTTGTACAGGAAATTTAATGAAAAATAGAAAAATATATAATTTTATATCATTATGATGGAAACATCAAATATATTATTACGATTAATTAAATTATTTATCAATCTTATTATAATGAACTGGAAAAATATAAATTAAAAATGATATAAAATCAACTAATGCATTTTGTAACGTCCCAATTAATTAATGAGCGTAATTAAGAGAAATGTCACACGATTATAATATAACGGTGCAGTCCTGGAGTTCAAACGTAAAACCTTACAACCAAGGCACACTATGGTGCCACCAAAAATTAAAAGAACATGATAAACAGTATGCTGGAACCACGAAGATATGTAAAGACTGACAAAAATACATAGGCCGTAGCCCTAAAGATATCCCAAGAAAACTAAGCTGTAGAGTCGCCTCTTCCGGATACATATAACCTGGTCGGATTCAGCGGATGCTTGCACTTGTGGTGGATACATCTGCTCACCCCCGAGCTGCTCACCCCCGAGCTATGTGTTACAAGTGTTATAATGAATCAATTTTCCCTCACCACAAGGTTAACCCTTAATGAATTTTGGGCCTCCTACTACTCTCACCACAGGAGTCAGTCCGCTCTAAGTGAGACTAACTGACTTCTTAGAGTGTCAGGATGCAACCTTACCTTGAATCCTTACCAGACCATATAGATGGGGCACCACCATGGACACCCACTATCAAGGGCCATGAAATTACGTCCCGACCACTAAAGCGCGACCCTGGAGATCTCACCTAGAGATCCCAAGGAATTATGCACTGACACGGACCAATAATATCCAAACAACCAACTAACATTTCTCATACAACATATATATATAAAGTATCAACCTTTATAGCCAATTCCTTGCGTGTTCCAGACCAAACCCATTCCAATTCCTCATAATCCATACTTGTATATAGTCACATCAATTCCCCTCATCATCGTGCCATTTTCATAACCAATCATTCCATATTCATCACATGTCAAGAGTCATTCAAGTTCACCACTCATAACTCATACATCCTCCCCCACACGCATAACCCTTTCCCTCATATCATCATACAATAAACAAATTTAATGTAAGCCATACGTTCAAGAATAAAGAAATTGCCAAACCAACATGCAGTCTCGCCCAGCTCGTCGCTCAGGCTAAAGGGCCTCGCCCAGGCGAGAACGACTCTCGCTCAAACGAGCTCTCTTCGCCTAGGCAAGAGCTCGACACACAAAACAGGGGCCCTTCACGCATTCTCGCTTAGGCGAGACTTCCCTCGCCTGAGCGAGACGTTCACTCGCTTAAAACCTGAGCGGGTCGCCTGGGCGACCCTTCGCGCAAAAAGTTTGGGCGAACCTAAGCTGATCTCGCCTAGGCGAGATGGACTCGCTTGGGCGAGATTATCAGACCTCGCCGCTGTTTCCCTGTGACAGCCAGTCAAACCAAACCAAAACCACACACTAGAACCAACCAAACATCCAGAACATCATATCAACCATAAGTTCACAACACAAGGACGAAAACAGTCATAAAACGCATTACACGAGTGGGTTCTAGCTTCCCTTACCTGGAAAGGGGTTAAAAGGGGCTTGGCAGCCAAGCGAGGAGAACACAACAGCTCAAGGAACGAACGGAGGAGCTGAAAGGATAAAGAAGCAGAAGCACGAGATGGGTTACTTGGAAACCCTAACTGGAAAAAGCGAAAAGGAACAATGGAGACGAGTATGGGCTAGCAACAGTACTTATATGGAGTAGGAATCAACTTCGAGCTAGCTTGAAGATGGTAGGAACCTAACCCTAGCAGAGCTTTCTGTGAGAGGGAAAAGAGGTGACGGCTGAATCTGTGAGAATGTGAGAGTGGAAGCGTTAGGGCAACTACGGACCAGCTTTATCCTTTGGGCCAGCTCTTTGGCCCATCAGATTTTGGGGCAGCCCTTTTTATTAAGGGTTATAAAAGAATAGGGCCTTACATTCTCCCCAACAAAAAAAATTTTCGACCTCGAAAACGAAAGCTTACCAGGTAAAAGGATGTGGATGTGATTTTCTCATATCCTCCTCTAACTCCTAAGTCGAGTCACCTGTCCTCCGGTCCCAAATGACTTTAACAAGGCTAACAACTTTTCCTCGGTGCTCCTCAACCTTGTTGTCCTCTAAAGCGATGGGTGGTACTTCCATCGTGAGATCTTCCCTAATCTGTATATCCTCGGCTTCCAACACATGAGCCGGGTCAAACACATACTTCCTCAACTGCGAGACATGAAACACTAGGTGAAGATTTGCCAACTGCGGGGGTAAGGCTATCTCGTAAGCCACCGGCCCAATCCTTCTCGTGATCTGATAGGGGCCAAGGAATTTAGAAGAAAGTTTCCTTGAGCGGAGAGCCCTTCCCACTCTAGTGGTTCGGGTCACCCTCAAGAACACATGATCGCCAGCTGCGAATTCCAAAGGCCTCCTCCTATGGTCTACATAAGCCTTATGCCTACTCTGAGAAGCCTGCATCTTGTTCCTCACCATCCTCACTTTCTCAATGGTCTGCTCTAACAATTCCGGTCCGACAAGTACTGCTTCCCCATCCTGATACCAACACAGGAGAGTCCTACACTTCCTACCGTAAAGAGCCTCGTACGGAGCCATGCTGATGCTCGCATGAAAACTGTTGTTGTAGGTGAACTATATCAAAGGCAGTACCTCATCCCAAGCACCCAAGTGGTCCAATATACATGTCCGCAATAAGTCCTCCAGTGACTGAATGGTCCTCTCTGATTGGCCATCAATCTGGGGATGGTAGGCTGAGTTCATAGTCAACTTGGTCCCCAAAGCCTCCTATAAGGTTTGCCAGAACCGGGATGTAAACCGTGGGTCTCTATCAGAAACTATGCTCGAAGGTACTCCATGCAACCTCACGATCTCCTTAATGTACAGTTGAGCTAACTTGGCCATGGACATCCTCAAGTTCATCGCCAAGAAGTGGGCACTCTTGGTCAACCAATCCACTATCACCCAGATGGTGTCATGTCCTTTAAAAGTCTGTGGCAAATGGGTTACAAAATCCATGAAGATGCTGTCCCATTTCCACACTGGTATTTCCAAGGGCTGTAGATTCCCACCGGGCCTCTGGTGCTCCACATTCGCCTTCTGGCAAGTTAAACATGCTGATACGAACTGAGCAACATCCCTCTTCATTCCCTGCCACCAAAAGGTTTCCTTAAGATCCTGGTACATCTTAGTCATGCCAGGATGCAGACTAAGACGACTCTTGTGTCTTTCCTTCAGAATTAACTTCTTCACCTCAACATCACCAGGTACGCATACCCTACCCTGAAATTGCAGTATACCATCATCACCCAAAGCAAAATCTCTAGTGTGAAGGTTGAAAAGCCTTGGGGATTAAGGTCTGGGCCAAGAATTAACTAGAATAAAATAGATGGGTGTATCTTGATTTTTTTTATTAACTTATATGTTAATTATTTATGAGCTCACCCTATCTGCTTGTGTTTGGCGATGATCGTGTAATGCGTTACACGGGAGCAGATGATGTTGCAGGTGGTGCTGATGAGGCATAGCAT